>OGPH01000896.1_pt1 | contig 27274 bp, 31 predicted proteins | sample 1552891 | NCBI WGS metagenome assembly OGPH01 (sample SAMEA2580272, study PRJEB22360) | human gut metagenome | biome: human gut; feature: human-associated habitat; material: faeces | place: Denmark | collected 2008/2010 | reverse complement strand
GGATTTACACCAAAGGGAGAAGATTTAGAAAAGGAACTATATAAAAATTTTATATTAAATAGTTCTCTTTTGGAAGCTGAAAAAAAGAGATAAATGGTTATAATTTACAAGAGTTATGCCAATCAATAGATAAAAGTTTAGGCAAAAGAAAAGAAATGATTGAATTTTTGAAAATAAGATTTAAAAATATTGAACCTACTGAATATCATTTGCATTTAACCGATTATCCTTGGAAAAAAATTTATACGGTAAATATAGATGATTTAGTTGAAAATATATATAAAAATAATAAGAAGTCATTAACAGTACAAAATTCCAATAGTGCTAATAAAATTAAGGATAATAGTACAGAATATATAAAGTTGCATGGGTGCGTAAATTCAAAAACAGATAATTTGATATTTACTAGAGACGATTATAATACATTACTTACTTCTACTTTAAACTTTAAGTTAAATAGTTTGGTATCAGATATTCAAAATGAAAATTTTATTTTTGTAGGAGCAAGTATGGATGAAAAAGATATAGATTTCTATATTTCAACTTATGAACAAGCAGGTTATTTTTCACGTGGAAAATTATTTTTTATAGATCCATATCCTACATTTAAACTTAAAGAAAGAATTAAATCTTTAAATGGAACTTTGTTATGTTGGGATACAGAAAAATTTTTAAATTTTATTAAAGATTTGCACTATAATCCAGATGAACAAGAGGCATTGAAAAAGAGATTAAACTATGCAGGATATTTTTTATTGGATGATATTATTGCAGGAATAGATAGTAAAAAAGTATATGAGTCTAAACTATATGAGGGTTATAGTTGTAAATGGGAAGATATTGTAAATGGATGGGTTTTTGAAAGGCCTGAACTTCAATCAATTAATACATATTTAGAATCATTGACATTTGAAGAAAATGATAGCTATTGTTGTTCGATATATGGTGCTAGTTTTTCTGGAAAGGATTGCCTTCTTAGATTGTTGGGAATGAAACTAAAAAAGGATGATTATCATGTAATAGAGTTTCATGGGAAGCATTTTGATTATAATGTGTTGCTTGAATATGTTAGAGAGTCAAAATATAGTAAATATGTTTTACTGGTAGAAAACGCTAGTTATTATTATAGACTAATAGAAATTATTATGCAGCAAGATTTATGTGGTAAGAAATTGATTATTTTAACAACATCTAGAATGTATTACCATTTAAGAAAAAAATACTATCTTGAAGGAAATCCCTTTATTGAATATAGTATAGATGATAAAATCACGAAAAATCTTGCGAAAGAAATTTATCAAAAATTGATTCAAAAAGGGTATTTGGGGCATCTTCCAAGAAATGAAGAAATGTGTATTCCACAATTAATAAAAAAACAAACAATAATAAATTTATTCACCGATTTAACGTATGGAGAAGGATTTAGAAAAAACATTAGGAAGACAGTGTCAAAGATTATGACAGCTTCCGATCAAATTAAACATTTATATATAGATTTAATTGTTTTTGATCATGCAGATTTACCTTATTATCCAAGTGAATTGTTGACATCTAGATATTCATTTAGAATTTTTGGGTCTAAATCTAATATTAGTGAAGACGAAAATTTGTTAGATTTTATAAAGATAGATAAGAATGGGGTTTCTGTGAAAAATGAATTACTTTCTAATCAGCTTTGGAAAATAATAACAAGAAAGCAAAAAATAGAATCAATAGTAAATAATTTAATATGGATTAGCAGATATGTATCTGAAAACAATGAAAATTATTGGCGAATTATATTTGAAAGTCTGTTGAAAGAAAATAGATTAGAACGAGAGTTTAATTTAAATATAGACGATATTTTAGAAATATACTATCAATTAAAAAGTTACTATGGAAATATAAGTTTTTATTGGCTTCAATTAGGTATTGCTGAACAAAATTTAAATGAGTATTCAAGAGCTCTAAATCATTTAAATATGGCTTTAAATATTAGACCACATGCGTATCAAATACAACATGCAATTGCTAGAAATTATTTAAAGCATGCAAATTATACAACTGACCTATTTTTAGCAGATTCTTTATTTGAAGAGGGTGAAAAGAGTATGAAAAGATTAATATATAGTAAAGAATATAATATGATGAAAGCAAAACCTTTTTCAATTCATTGCTATGTTTATGAAAAAATTAAATATATCCGAAAAAGAAATCGCAATATTTCTAATGAAGAAATAAGAGAAATAAAATCGTTGATTGATGAAATAATTAATGAAAGAAATATTGGAATTAATAATTTGATAGTTCAATTTTTAGAAATGTTAAAAGAAAAAGATAAAATGTCAGTCGTTTCTTTTACACTTGGAGATAAATACTCAGAGTTATATTCAAACATACTAGATGAAAACACAGAGACATTTGACAAACTTATAGAAAGTTATGAATAAAAAATTTTTAAAAGAATAAACATGATTTGAAGCAAAGTATGTAATATAATAAAGAATCTTATAATATTTAGCGAATAAACTTTAAGTGCATAGTTTATAAAGTATCATTTTTTGAATATTATCTATGAAAAAGTATATATAATCAATTATTGAATTATTTAATAAACAAAATATAGATTTTAAATCATTTTCTAGAATAAAAAAAGTAATATATCATTGATTGTTATGAAATATATACTGGATGATTTGCAATGATTGAATATATAAAGACTGCTTTGTTTTTAGGCAAAGCAGTCTTAAAAAGTTCTTGTCTAAGCGTGTTTTGTTGTATCAATAAGGTAGCTTTGATATTCGATTTTTTCATCTAGAACATCCTGGTAAAATTGCTGTTTATGATCAATATATTCTAAGCTTTTTTGAATTTCTTCTAATTGATTCAAAAGTTTTTCTTTTTGCACATTTAATATGTCCTGTCTTTCTGGAATGGTTTTAGGTCCGTGTAAACATAAATCTAAATAAACCTGCATATCTTTAATGCTCATGCCACAGTTTTTAAGACAAGAAAGACTTTTAATCCAGTTGATATTATTTTCATCAAAAATACGACGATTATTTTTATCACGTTTGACATTAGGAATAAGACCAGCATTACAATAAAATTTTAATGCTTCATAAGTCATATTCACTTCTTTACAAGCTTGCATCATTGTGTACATAAAAATTTCCTCCAAAAAATTGAAAAAATGGCTTGACCGGTAGTAACAACCGGTTGTTACAATTGGATTGTATCAAAGAAATGAAAGAAAATCAAGGAGGTAAAGAACCACGAGATGTCGCATATGATTTTTTACGTAGTCAGAATCTTTTAAAATGAGGTGAAACAAGATGAAAACAGTCATTGAATTTAAGAATATAAAAAAGGCTTATGGTGATCAAGTCATTATTGATGGATTGAATCTATCTATAGCAAAAGGAGAATTCATTACGATTATTGGTTCATCAGATTGTGGAAAAACGACAGTGTTGAAGATGGTCAATGGTCTGATTCAGCCAACTTCAGGTGATATATTTGTTGATGGTGAAAATATTCGTGATAAGAATCAGACACAATTGCGTAGAAATATTGGCTATGCGATTCAAGGAAGTGTTCTGTTTCCTCATATGACTGTCGAACAGAATATTTCCTATGTGCCCAATTTACTTAATAAACGCGATAAAGCCAAAACAAAAGCTGCTGTATCAAAATGGATGCATATTATGGGACTTCCAGAAGATTTAAAACAACGTTATCCCTCAGAGCTTTCAGGAGGACAACAACAAAGAGTCGGTATTGCACGTGCTTTAGCAGCTTCACCTGATATTCTTTTGATGGATGAACCCTTTGGAGCCGTAGACGAAATTACACGTGAACAGCTTCAAACTGAATTAAAACAAATTCATGAAAAGACGGGTATTACAGTATTATTTGTGACGCATGATATTTCAGAAGCATTAAAATTAGGAACAAAGGTTCTTGTGATGGATCATGGTCAAATAGAACAATTTGCTACACCTGAAAACTTACTTCGTCATCCGGCAACAGAATTTGTAAAAAAGCTTGTCAAAAAAGAACGCCGTATGTGTCATTTGCCAGAAGAACAGTTATCTTCCTGTGATTTTAGTGGCGCCAACATCAAAGAGTAAAAAGCATTTATATAATTTTATAAGAATCAGTCATATGATGAATTCAATTCTTACAAAAAGGTGCCTACTTACAAATTTATCAAATTTGGAGTATATTATGATAGAGGAGAGAAGAACAATGGAAAAACAAATGGATTTAAATAAAAAGTCTTTTATACCTGTTCATACAAATATTGAAAATGTAGAACTTGATGGTGAAAAAGTATTAAGAGTTATCAAAGTTGAAAAGATCATGGAATTTGATGAAAATACTTATGCAAAATTAAAAGATTTTTCATTTCACAATGGAACAATCGAAGTAAAAATGTTAAGTCGTCTATTGCCTGATGCACCAGATTTCGCAAGAGGATTTATAGGTATTGCTTATCGTATTACAGATGATGACAAGCAATTTGAGTCATTTTATGTACGACCAACAAATGGTAAACAATGTCAAGATCCTATGAGAAAAACGCATGGATGCCAGTATTTTTCATATCCAAAATATACTTTTGAATATTTTAGAAATCATCAAATCACACAATATGAAGCACCTGCTGATATTGATTTGAATGAATGGATTCAATTAAAAGCAGTTATTGAAGATGAACATGCTTCATTTTATATCAATGATAAGCTGATTCTTGTTGTTGAGGATATGAAACATGGAAAAGATTTGAAAGGTTCAGTTGGATTTTTTGTGGATATTGGAACAGAAGCTTTCTTTAAAGATTTAAAAATTGATATCAAATAGTTATTTGAAAAGCTAACCCTGGGGTTAGCTTTTAAAGTTCATGAAATATAGGTTGCATCTTATCAAAAGTACAATAATATTCAAAGCCTAATTTTTTAAGTTCTTCTCTGGTTTCTTCAATATAAGCACCGAGATGATCGGGTTGATGTGAATCACTACCGATTGTAATGATTTGACCACCCAGTTCTTTATAAAGCTTTAAAATATTTCGAGATGGGGTCATATCTTTTAAGCCATAACGATGATATGAAGTATTGATTTCAATGCCTTTACCATCTTTGATAACAATCTCTAAAATGTCTTTGACAATATCTTGAATATAAGCAAAATCAATAACACCATTTAAATCATAACGTGTAATCAAATCCATGTGTCCTAAAACACTATAATCTTTATATGTTTTTACAACTTCAAGCATTTCCTGATAATAGCGCATATTATATTCAAGCTGTGTTTTGCCTTTTTGAAAATCCTGTGTCCAAAATTCTTGATCTTCTACCTGATGAATAGAAAGAATAATAAAATCAAAAGGATATTCATGAAATAATTTTTGATATTTTTCAATTGTATGTGTCTGAATACCAAATTCCAGTCCCATTTTTAGTGTCATCTGATCTTTATATTTTTCTTTTAACTCATCAATTTCTTTTTCATATTCAGGATAATTGACATTTGCTAAAAGTGTTTCATATCTTTTTTGAAAAGCTCGTGGATCATCCCAGTCATATTTGATTCCATAATCCACATGATCAGTAAAACAGATTTCTGATAATCCTTTATTAATTCCATCTTTCACAACATCTTCCATGAGATATTCACTATCATCACTATAGTGAGTATGTACATGATAATCACAAAGCATAATATTCCTCCTATCTTTATTTCTAGTTTATCAAAAAAACATAAAATAAAAAGCTAAAAACATCATCCTGACAAATATTTTTCAATAAAACAAGATCATTTCTTTATTTTCAGAATATATTTTGTAAATCCTATTTGCAAAATATAAGCTTATACATTTTATTTTTTAAAACAGGTTTTGAAACTTTTGTTCAAGTCTTTTATCATGAAATTCTTTTTGTTAAATTAAAAAAGCAGAAAGGAGAAAAGTTATGGAAAGTATCAGAAATTATAAAAGTGTAAGTCTTTGGCAACGTTATCAGAATAGTTATTTAAGTTACTTTTTCATGTATAATTTTTATTATTTATCATGGGCATTATTTAGTGCTTTGATTTCAGTTTATTTGATGGGCATGGGATTTAAAGCCAGTGAAGTTTCATTGGTTGTATCTGCCTCATTTTTAACATCTTTAGTCACACAACCCATCATTGGTAAATGGAATGATCAGTATAATCTCAAAAAGGTGAATACTGTTTTATTTCTCATTGCGATTGTGGGTGGTCTTGTTTTTATGTTATCATGTCATCTTATCATGATTATGATCAGTTACAGTGTTGTCTTGATGAGCATTAATGGTGTCAATCCTATCATGGAAAAAATTGCGACTGCATCCCCTTATCAATATGGAAAAATAAGGATTTGGGGAACAATTGGTTATGCTTTAGGTTCACAATTAGCTGGGCTTCTATACGAACGTATTTCACCACAAGCTATTTTTATTGTTTTTGTTTTCACCATGTTTTTATGTATTCTTGGTTTGTTAGGAACACAACCTCAAATGCAAAAACAATCTCAAAATGTAGAGAAAGCCAAAACAAGCGAAATATTAAAAAATAAAAAATTCTTATATTATTTACTGATTTGTGGTCTGTTTTATGGTGTGACTTATATGTCCAATACATTTATTCCATCCATGTTGACAGATAAAGGATTAGATGTAGGAATAACATCGACAGTCTTATCTATTGCTGTTTTTTGTGAAGCACCACTTGTATTATTATCTAGTCATTTTATGGATCGTTTATCTAATAAAACATTATTAATGATTGCGACGACAATGGTCTGTGTTCAATGTGGTGTATATGGATTAGACATGCCTATGTGGATGACTGTGATTGTCACTTTTTTAGTCAAGCATCCTGCTGGAATGTTATTTATAATGATTAATCTTAAAGTTGTGAATACATTAATTGATGAAAAACATCAGATTACCGCTTTAGCCATTGTCGCGACATTAAAAAATCTAGTTTCGATTATCTTTCAAAATGCAGCTGGATACATACTGGATATGAGTTCATATTCTTATCTTTATATGATTTGTTTGATTTGTATGGTGATCAGTTTATTATTAGTTATTTTCTTTAAGATTGATCGAGGAAATGAAAAAAGATTATTTAGTTAGAAATTGGGAATGAGAGAAGAATAAGGAGAGATGAAAATGAATCAGAATACAAAAGTCAAATTATGTTGTTGTCAAAAGATGCCTATTATTGCTTTAGGTGTATGGCAAAGTGGAAAAGATACAAAACAGGCTGTTTTAGATGCTTTAAAAGCGAGTTATCGTCATATTGATACTGCAGCCTGTTATGGTAATGAAAAAGCTGTTGGAGAGGCTGTCAAAGAAAGTGGAATACCAAGAGAAGATATCTTTATCACGACGAAATTATGGAATGATGATATCAGAGCTGGAAATACACGCAAGGCTTTATTAACAAGTTTACAGAAATTACAGATGGATTATGTAGATTTATATTTAATTCATTGGCCTGTAGAAGGTTATGTTGAAGCTTATTTAGAAATGGAGAAACTGAAAGAAAAAGGACTTGTCAAAAGTATAGGTGTATCTAATTTTAGAAAATCACATTTACAAAATTTATTATCTCAGGTTCATAAGATTCCAGCAGTGAACCAAATAGAAATCAATCCACAAATGCAGGATGAAGAAACTATACAGTTTTGTCAGGATAATAAAATTGTTTTGGAAGCCTGGTCACCACTAGGAAGTGGAGCCTGTTTACATATACCAGGTATTCAAATGATTGCTGATAAATATCATAAATCAACAGCACAGATTATTTTAAGATGGTTGCTACAAAGACATATTGTTGTATTACCTAAATCAGTTCATAAAGAACGTATTGAAGAAAATATTGATTTGTTTGATTTTGAATTAACGAAAGAAGAAATGGAGATCATGAATGCACTGAATCAAAATAAAAGAACCGGACCTGATCCAGACTATTTTGATTTTTAAGGAAGAATGTCTATGCGTATACATTATAAAAATAGTTATTTCAGTTATTTACTCATGTATTTCTTTTATTTCTTTTCATTAGCTGTTTTTTCTGGATATATATCTGTTTATTTGATGGATAAAGGTTATCATGCTTCACAAGTTTCTATGGTTGTCTCATGTTTATTTATTTTATCCATGATTATTCAACCTATTGTCGGTTATTTCAATGATCATTATTCTCAAAAAAGATTAAATATGTTGATTTTATTATTAGCAGCAGTTTTAGGAATCATATTTATTTATGCTCAAAATATTTATATGATTGCATTGATTTATAGTTTAGCTTTAGGATTATTTAATGCGGCTAATCCTGTTATTGAGAATATGGCAACATTATCACGTTTTTCCTATGGAAAGATTAGAATTTGGGGAACGATTGGTTATGCGGTTGCATCTAAGATATCAGGTGTTATTTATGATGATGTTTCACCAGAAGCTATGTATGCATTCTTTACGATAGGATTGATTTTATGTGTCATAGGTATTTATGGCACATAAAATGTAAAACAGATCAAAACCCAAAAGAAAGAAAAAACAATAGGTTTATTTCAAAAGAATTTTATCATCTATTTAATTATTGTATGTCTGTTCTATGCTATAACAAATACCAATACAACCTACCTACCAGCTATGTTTCAAAATTTGGGATTATCAATGAATACAATATCGACAGTGATTTTTATTTTGACTCTTTCAAAACTACCGATTATTTATTTTTCACAGTATTATATGAATAGATTAACCAATAAACAATTACTTATCGGTATATTTTTATTACTAACGATACAGTTTTTTACTTATTCCTTTATAAAACAGGCAATGATTGTGATCATTGTATCAATATGTACAAAAGCAGTTTCCACAATGTTATTTATCATGTTGAATTTAAGAATTGTCGCAACAATTGTGGATATGAAACATCAGATGAGTGCCTTAGCCCTTGTTCAGACATGTCGTAATTTTGGCTCTATTGTATTTCAGTTTGTTGCTGGATATTTGATTGATTTTTATTCATATGATATATTTTATTTAATTCTATGTTTATTATCTATAGTGGGTATGGTGATTTGTATCTTTTATAGAATACCAAGTGGAAATCATCAACATTTATTTGATTAGGAGGTTTTTTATGGAATTTCAAGATAAGGTTGTGGTTGTGACAGGTGGCGCTAAAGGTATTGGGAAATGCATTGCTGAAATGTTTCAAAAAGAAGGAGCACATGTTTGCATTATTGATGCTGAAAAGAATGATTATTTTCAGGGTGATGTTGGCAGTCAAGATATTTTAGAACAGTTTCATCAAAAAGTGATTGATGATTATGGGCATATAGATTATTTGATTCATAACGCAAAACCACTGTTTAAAGGAATTGAAGAATGTAGTTATGATGAATTTCAATATGCTTTATCTGTTGGTGTCACTGGTCCGTTTTATTTGACGAAATTGTTTCAAGATGATTTTCATAAAGGAGGTTGTATTATCAATATTTCTTCATCAAGAGATGGGATGAGTCAGCCTCAAAGTGAAAGCTATAGTGCGGCTAAAGGTGGTATTCATGCTTTAACGCATAGTTTAGCCATGTCCTTAGCTGGAAAAGTGCGTGTGAATTCTATTTCACCTGGATGGATTCAAACAGAATCAGACCAGACAGTTTATCAGGGAGCAGACGTTTTACAACATCCTGTTAAACGTATTGGCAAAGTTGAAGATATTGCTCATATGGTTTTATTTTTATGTAGTGATAAAGCTAGTTTTATCACTGGTGAAAACATTTGTATTGATGGTGGTATGACAAAGCAGATGATTTATCATGGAGAACATGGATGGGAATATAAGGGATAGAAAAAGATATAGCGCAATGGCTATATCTTTTTTAAAATTCATCTTCTTTCATAATATCAATGGTTGAAAAACGTCCTTTTTCAATCATTGAAGAAATCTTTGTTTTTCTTTCTACGTTTTGATCATAGTTTAATGCAAAGATGCAGGAATAAAGTAAATCTAATATATATTCAAAAGAAATATCAGTAGAAAAAGTCGCAATCTTTGAATAAAGCTTTTCTCTTGTACAAATTCTTAAAACCACATCTGCATGTTTAGAAACAGTGTTTTCACCGATGTTTGTTAAAGCGATGATGGGAATGCCATTGGCTTTTAAAGCTTGAATGACCCTTGAAAGAATGGGTGTTTCACCTGAATAAGAAACAATAATAGCACAAGATTGAGGTTCAGCATTCATAGCACTATAAACCAGTTCTCCTTGCAGATGACAGATCGTGACTTTCTTTTGAATTCTAGACATATTATGTGCAAACTCCTGTGAAATCAGACCATTGTTACTGACTGCAAAAACATAAATAGAAGATGCTTTACGAATGATTTGAACAGCTTTTTGTAAATCATCATGAGTCACAAGTGATAATGTATCATCAATGGCTTCTTTCTTTAAAGTCGCAAGTTTGGAAGCAATAGACATAATTGTATCATCATTGGTAAATGGAAAGTTTGCATCTACATCTAAAAAATGTGTTTCCAGATATTCTTCCTCTTTTAAATAAGCTTCTTTTAATTCATTCCATCCTTTGAATTTCATCTTATGTGCAATTCTGATTAAAGTAGAAGGTGAAGTATATGTAGTGTTTGCTATATCCTTGGTTGTCATATCCTTAATTTTCATTTTTTCTTTTAAAATAAAATCAATAATGACTCTTTCGCTATGAGAAAAGTCACATCTTTCTAATCGTTCTCTAATTAACATGGATATCACCTCATTTTTATCATAGCATAATTTTTTTAAGGACTCTAGAATCACCCAAAGATTCAAAATAAATTTACATAATTGCGTATTAAAAACAACTTATTTGTAAATGGAGTTTTATTTCAATGAAATACCATTGTTTAATGAATCTAAAATCAATATGATAAAAGTGCTTATAAAAATGATAAGGAGGAATCGTATGTTATCAAATTCAAAATTAGGTTTTGGGTTAATGAGATTACCAAAAGACAAGCAAGGTCAAATCAAGTTAGATGAAGTCCAGAGAATGGTTGATTCTTATATGGAAAGAGGATTTAACTATTTTGATACGGCTTATGTGTATGAAGGAAGTGAAGAAGCTATTCGTCAAACTTTAGTTGAAAAGTATCCTAGAGATGTTTATACATTAGCAGATAAGCTTCCTGCATGGAAATTAACTTGTCAGGAAGATGTTGAAAGGATTTTTCAGGAATCATTAAATAGAACGGGTGTTGATTATTTTGATTTCTATCTATTGCATAGTGTTGAAAAGAGTCATTATCCAACATATGAAAAATATCAATGTTTTGATTTTATTCAAGAAATGAAAAAGCAGGGAAAAATCAAATATATGGGATTCTCATTTCATGATGATGCTGATTTTTTAGACAAAGTTTTAACAGAGCATCCTGAAATAGATTTTGTACAGTTACAACTTAATTATTTAGATTGGGAAAATGGAGTGATTCAATCAAGAAGAAATTATGAAGTAGCTAGAAAACATCATAAACCCATTGTTGTGATGGAACCTGTAAAAGGTGGAACACTGGCAAGCTTTTCTGATGATATTGAAAAAATATATAAGGACTACGCTCCTCAAAAATCTATAGCGTCATGGGCTTTGCGTTATATTGCATCCTTAGATGGTGTTATGACAATTTTATCAGGGATGTCCAATGCACAACAGATGAATGATAATCTGGATACGATGACTCATTTTGAAAAAATCAATAATGAAGAAGCCAAATTGATTAAGCAAGTTACAGATCAGGTCTTATCATATCCAACTATTCCATGTACAAAATGTCGTTACTGTACACCAGGCTGTCCAATGCATATTCAAATACCGGATTTATTTACAGCTTATAACAGTGCCAAAATGTATGGCGAAAATAGACGCTATCAGACTTATTATAAAGATCATAGCACAGGAGATTATCAACCCGCTAAAGCTTGCATTGCATGTGGACAATGTGAAAGTGTCTGCCCACAGCACTTAGAGATTATATCTTTACTCAAAGAAGTATCAGAAGTTTTTGATTCATAGAAAAGGAGATGGAATCATGAGTCGTGATTATTTATTTCGTTATTTTTATCGCTGGGTGAGCACAATGAAAAATGCATATGTCTGTCATGACAAGAATATTGTGTGTTTTTGTAATGATAAGTATCATGCTCATATCATATTTTATAAAGAGTTTAACATGATGGAATTATCTATTGAAGATAAATGGACTGAAAAGAATGTGTTTTATTTACATTTTGAAATGATGGATATTTTATCAACTAGAAAAAACATTCTCTCTTTCTTCCAATTTTTAAAAGATGAGAATCACAATAAAGTGAATTCATCTTTAAAACTTTCCTCTTTAAAAATATTAATCTGTTGTACATCAGGTTTAACAAGTCATTATTATGCTTCTTTAATGCAACAGGCTCAACAAAATATCATTGTGGATGCTTATCCAATAATGAATGTAGAAGAGGTAGCAAATGATTATGATATCATTTTATTAGCACCTCAAGTGGCTTATATGTATCCAAATTTAAAAAGAAAGTTTGGCAAAAAGGTTATGGAAGTAGAAGCCTTAGATTTTGCGACAGGAAATGTTAATCATACTTTAGAAAGTATTTTTGTATAGATGTTTTTAACGATGCGTAATAATCATAATTGAATATATGTTTATATGATTTTCTTCTGTTATTTTGTTAAAATTATGTGTTCATCTTATCAAATATTTCCATTATAGATGGTTTTGTTGGGCTTAAAAAACCAATAAGATGAAAAGATATTGATATCAATAGAAATATACTTATAATAAAATTATAAGCTTATATTTTATATGAGGAAAGGAGAAAGAAGATGGTATTAAGTAAGGATTTTTTATGGGGTGGAGCTTTAGCTGCCCATCAATTTGAAGGTGGTGTTTTAGAAACATCAAAAGGTTTAAGTGTCGCAGATGTCATGACAGCAGGAGCACATGGCGTACCTAGAGAAATTACGGATGGTGTGATTGAAGGAAAATACTATCCTAATCATGTTGGGATTGATTTCTATCATCATTATAAAGAAGATATTGCCATGTTTGCTGATATGGGCTTTAAATGTTTTAGAACATCTATTGCCTGGACACGTATCTTTCCATTGGGTGATGAAGAAGAACCTAATGAAGAAGGATTACAGTTCTATGATGATGTTTTTGATGAATTATTAAAATATGGTATTGAACCAGTCATTACTTTATCTCATTTTGAAATGCCATATCATTTAGCCAAAGAATATGGTGGATTCATGAACAGAAAGACAATTGATTTCTTTGTGAAATTCGCAAAGGTCTGCTTTGAAAGATATAAAGATAAAGTCAAATATTGGATGACTTTCAATGAAATCAACAATCAGATGAATTATAAGAATGATATCTTCGGATGGACAAACAGTGGAGCTCATTTTGGAGATTATGATAATCCAGAGGAAGCCATGTATAAATGCGCTCATCATACCCTAGTTGCCAGTGCTCTAGCTGTCAAAGCAGGTAAGGAAATCAATCCTGATTTCAAGATTGGAAACATGATAGCCATGGTTCCTATTTATCCATACTCTTGTCGTCCTGCGGATATGGTGTTATCAGTACAAATGATGCATGATCGCTGGTTCTTCTGTGATGTCCAATGTCGAGGACATTATCCAGCTTATGCTTTAAAGATGTTTGAAAGAAAAGGATTTGATATTGATATTACAGAAGAGGATAAAAAAATCTTAGCAGAGGGAACAGTGGATTATATTGGATTCAGTTATTATATGACAAACACTGTAGATTCAACAGCGCATAAAGATGTTTCTAAGGCAACAGATGGTTCTAGTGAATACAGTGTAGAAAATCCATATGTCAAAGTTTCTGACTGGGGATGGGCTATTGATCCAGAAGGATTAAGATATGCTTTGAATATTTTCTATGAAAGATATGAAAAACCATTATTCATTGTAGAAAATGGATTTGGCGCAATAGATGTTAAAGAAGCAGATGGTTCATGCCATGATCCATACCGTATTGATTATCTAAGAGCACATATTGAAGAAATGAAGAAAGCAGTAGAAGAAGATGGAGTAGACTTAATGGGATATACACCATGGGGATGTATTGACTGTATTTCATTTACAACAGGAGAAATGAAAAAACGCTATGGATTTATTTATGTAGATAGAGATAATGAAGGACATGGAACATTAGAAAGAAGTAAAAAAGATTCTTATGATTGGTATAAGAAAGTCATTGCTTCTAATGGTGAAGATTTAGATTAATCAAAAAGAGAATACAATATTAAAAAGAGGTTCCAAGATTTTCTTGGAGCTTTTTTTTGTAAAAAATCATAGACTTGAAAATATTTATTATTGAGAATATTTAAAAAAATAGATAAGATAGAATTATAGGAAAAGTGGTGAAATCATGGTTAAAAACAATTTAAAATCATTAATAGTGATTTTAGGCATCATTGGAGCATTGATGATAGGCATTATTTATTATCATTATCAATATCCTAATACACAAAATCGCATATTTGGTGTGACATACATGACAATGAATAATCCTTTTTATGAAGTTATCAACAATGAGTTATTGAAAGCAATAGAAGACAATGGCGATCAGCTTCTTGTCAGAGATCCTGCTTTAGATGTGGATAAACAAATAGAACAGATATACTCATTTATTGATTATCATGTAGATGGTATTTTTATTAATCCCATTGATTCTGAGAAAATTACACCAGCATTAGAAGCGGCTCATCAAGCTGGAATACCTGTTATTGTTGTGGATGCACCTGTTAAAAATGAAGAACTTGTGAATTGTACAATTGTTTCAGATAATTATGATGCAGGGGTACAATGTGCCAATGATATGATGAAAAGATTTGATTCTGCGCGCATTGTTTTGTTGAAACATACAAATGTCAAATCTGCGAAAGATCGTATAGATGGTTTTTTAGATACAATAGATGGATTATCACAATATCAAGTTGTAGATGAAGGTGAGTGTGAAGGACAGGTAGAACTGGCGATGCCTTTAATGGAAGATATATTACAGCGTCAATCAAATATTGATGTTGTCATGGCATTGAATGATCCAAGTGCTTTAGGAGCTTTGGCTGCATTGGAAGCACATCATCAGGAAAATACAGTTGTTTATGGAGTTGATGGAACACCTGATATGAAAACACTTATAGGTAGTCATGCAATGATAGCTGGAACAGTCGCTCAATCACCTATTTCTATTGGGCATCTGGCAGCAGAAAAAATGTATGAATACTTAGCAGGAAAAGATATTGAAAATGTAGTTGTCATACCTGTTCAACTGATTAATGAAGATAATATTGAAACGTATGATGAAACGGGGTGGCAATAATGCAATATTCTTATCAGCGTTTATTATCATTTTTAAGAAATGCAATGACGATATTGAATATGTTGATTGTTGTTTTTTATGGCAGTGTTATTCTTTTGACAACGCAATATATTGTTTCCACACGTTTGGCTAGGGATTTTTTAGATCGGATTACGCATCTTCCACATCAGCCCATTGTTGCATTTTTTGGTTCATTGATGTTGTATGGTATATTTATCTTTATTATGTATAGTCGTAGTGAAAAAGTAATTGCGCATAAAAGACTCAATTTTATTTATAGTTTTATTGAAATGATTGTTAGTTTTACTTTGATTTATTTTTTGTATATGGGATATAATGGTATCTTGTTGCTTGTTTTTTGTGATTGTATATTTCATTTAAGAGATGGAAGATATTCTAAGTGGTTTATTTGGGTTTTGGTTGTGGCTTATTTAATATCTAGTTATGATGTTTTTTCGGCTATTTTTCCATTGACAAGTATAAATGAATATTTTCAAATCTATGGATCACAAATTAATGGTATCTTTATGATGAGTAAGTCATGTTTAGAAACGCTCAATATGATATTGTTTATTGCTTTTATGATTGTTTATCTGGTAGATGAAATACAAAAGAATCAGCATATTTCTCAAGAATTGGATATGGTGCATCAGGTGAATAAAGAATTAGAAAATTATGCAGCCATTACCGAAAAAATTGGAGAAAACAATGAAAGAAAACGTCTGGCTAGAGAAATCCATGATACTTTAGGTCATGCCTTGACGGGAATAGCAGCAGGAGTGGATGCTTGTATTGCGATGATTGATCAAAATCCTAAAGCAACGAAAGCGCAGCTACAAGTTATTTCAAAAGTTGTCAGGCAGGGCATTAAAGATGTTCGTAATTCTTTAAATAAGTTAAGACCAGGAGCTTTAGAAGAACATAGTTTAAAAGAAGCTATAGAACGTATGATAGGAGAATTTTCCAGTGTAAGTGATCTGACGATTGCATTAGAGTATGAACTAGAAAATATAGATCTGGAAAAAACAAAAGAAGAAATTTTATTTAGAATTATACAGGAATCTATTACGAATGCTTTGCGTCATGGACATGCGACAGAAGTTCATATTCATCTTTATCAGGAAAATCATTTCTTATATCTCAAAATACAAGATAATGGAATTGGTTGTGATCATGTCCATTATGGATTTGGCTTAACACAAATGAGAGAACGTCTTGCGGTTATTAATGGTCAGGTAGAGTTTGATGGTCATCATGGCTTTTTGACAATCGCTAAAATACCAGTATAAGTAAGGGGAGAGGACAGATAATGATTAAAGTGATTATTGCAGATGATCAGGAATTGATTAGAGAATCTTTAAAAATTGTATTAGGGACACATGAAGATATCCAGGTTGTAGATGTTGCATCGGATGGGTTTGAAGTGATTCATATTCTTGAACAAGAAACAGCTGATGTCATTTTGATGGATATTCGTATGCCAGGAATGGATGGTGTTCACTGTACAAAAATTGTGAAGGAAAAATATCCTCAAACAAAAATTATTATTTTGACAACATTTGATGATGACGATTTCGTATTTAGTGCGCTTAAATATGGAGCGAGTGGTTATTTATTGAAAGGTGTAGGAATGGATGAGCTTTATCAGGCTATTGTCACTGTGAATAGTGGTGGAGCTATGATTAATCCCGATATTGCCACGAAAGTTTTCAGCATGTTTTCTAAAATGACACAAAATAATTATGCAATTCAGGTTGATGAAGAGGCTATTCAAGATATTAGTCACCCTGAATGGCGAGTGATTCAACAAGTTGCATTTGGATTATCCAATAAAGAAATAGCACAAAAGCTTTTTCTATCAGAAGGAACAGTAAGAAATTATTTAAGTTCGACTTTATCTAAATTAAATTTAAGAGATCGTACACAACTGGCAATATGGGCGGTACAAACAGGTATTACGACAAAGGATTTTAGCGATGAGTAGAAAAAAGATAGTCTGTATACTGGTTGTATTGGGATGTCTTTTATGTGTTGTTTGGCGCCCTCAACGCATAACTTTAAAAGTTGGTATTTTTGCTGGAAGTAACTGGGATGTACCTAATGGTGATTGTTATAAAATTATTGATCAGGCTATTGAAAGATATGAAGAGGAAAATCCTGATATTCATATTGAATATGAAAGTGGTATTTTAAAAGATGATTATTCAGAATGGTTATCTGCTCAATATTTAAAAGGAGAAGAACCAGACATCTTTATGGTTTTAAGTGAAGATTTTAATACTTTAAGTGCGCTAGGTGCATTAAAGAACTTAGATGATTTTATGCAAAAAGATAGTCAGTTTCATAGCGATGATTACTATGAAAACGCCTTGCTTGCAGGGCAATATCAGCATCATCAGTATGCTTTGCCTTATGAAAGTAATCCAACATTAATGTTTGTGAATCAAACATTACTGCAAAAAGAAAATATAGATCTTCCAAGTAATGACTGGACTTTAGATGATTTTTATAATATCTGTCAACAAGTAACAAAAGATACGAATAATGATGGACAGATTGACCAATATGGTTGTTATAATTATGATTGGTTAGACTCTGTTTATAGTCATGAAGTTAGTTTGTTTGATGAAACAGGTCAGACATGTTATTTAAACCAGGAACCTGTAAAAAATGCGATTGCTTTCATTCAGAGATTGAATCAATTGAATAAAGGCTATACAGTGACTTCTCAGGATTTTGATACAGGGAAGGTGGCATTTTCTCCGATGCCTTTTGCACAATATCGTACTTATAAGCCTTATCCTTATCGTGTTCAAAAATATTCTCAGTTTGAATGGGATTGTGTTCCTATGCCTGGGATGACAGAAAGTCGTAGTGAAGTGTCTTCATTATTGATGGGTATTTCTGCTCGTACATCTTATGGACAGCAGGCCTGGGATTTTTTAAAACTACTAACATATGATCAAGAAACGCAAGCAAGTCTTTTTCGCTATTCACAGGGAATATCATCTTTAAAAACTGTTATTCAATCAACTGAAGCATTAAGTCTACTCAACGAAGAATCCTTAGGAGATACGCAAGTTGATTTAAGCTTGTTGAATGATGTTATGGAAAATGCTATGAATCAAAATCAATTTCGAAAATATAATGCCACTCTAACAATGATGGATACACAGATACAACAGATGATACAAAATAATGAAGATTTAGATTTATCATTAATGTCTTTACAAAATGAAGTTAATGAATATTTAAGAGAATAAAGCATCAAAAATTGTATATTTTTTTAACTTGTTTATGATTTATAATGAGTCATGAAAAATAAGAGATTTCAACAATGATTTTACGCTATCATTTAAGAAATCTCTTTTTATATTTCATTATTATATTCTTTTGTATCTGTAATTAGAGGCTTTCTCTTATTTTGTTTCTCACCATCATAAGACTATATCCTAGTCAATTTTTACCCTTCCAATAAGACATATCATATCTTTTTTTATCATTCATTGACAAACCAATACCCCAGATTTTATCGCCAACAGCGCATTCAGCCAATATAGTTTCTTGTGTGTTTAATAATTCTATTTTTAATTGTTCATTTTGTGAAAATTTAGCTAATAAACCTTCATAAATAATAATTTGCCTGATACCATTCCAATAAGATTCATTATAATTGGAAACTTCTCTTCCTAACGCTTTGATAGTGGCAGGATTATCAGTAGATAGTATTTTTTCAGCTATTTCATGATCATGAAAATATTTAGCTTTCATATACATCATGTATTGTTCCATAGAAGAAAAGGACATATCATGTATAGTAAACTGTGATATGTACCAATTGCTTAAATATCCATTTTCTTCATCTGGGTTATGAAAGAAAACAAAATCCATATTAGTATTCACCCACTTTCTTGACTGCTAATTCTAAATTATCAGTTAGGTAAAAAATCCTCTACCATAATCATGCTTATCTTCTCCATAGCCATAAGTAGGTTTAATCATTTTATGAGGACTTCCATGATATAAAATAATTTTCGTCATATGATCTGTTCCTTTCTTTTCAACTGAGTTAATAATAATAAAACTATACTGAAAACTTATCTATGTGGAAAGTCATTGATGACAGCAATAACATAGCTCCATCTTGTTGTATAAATATGAGTGTTTTCTCATCTTTCTTGTTAATTACTTTGAATATTTCATGATGAGATTTATATTGATAAAATATCCCATTCTATAATAACAATTCATTCTTCTTATGGATAATTTTGCTATATGTTTTTATTGAGTACAAGAGTTAATTGTTAAGAAAAGCAATTTATTAAAAAAGCATGACAAATGTCATATTTGTTTCTATCATCTGTCATGATAAAAATGTGACAATAGACAGATGGAATGAAAGGGCTTAATTGATACAATAATGGTGTCAAAAAGAGGAGGGGAAAAAAGAAATGAAATACTTAGTCTTGGTAAGTCATGGACAATTTGCTGATGGATTAAAAGATGCACTTTCCATGTTAGCAGGAGAACGTGATGATGTTTTATCAGCTGGTTTAAAAAATGGAAAAAGTGCTGATGAATTCGCTGAAGAATTTTCACATGTTATTGAGGGTATTCATCAAGATGATGAAATCATTTTATTAGGTGATTTGATTGGTGGATCTCCACTGACAACAGCTATGAATGTAATCGCTGAAAAAGGATTAAGTGAACATTGTACAACAATAGGTGGAATGAATTTACCACTTGCTTTAACAACAGTATTGATGAAAGATACAATGGCACGTGATGACCTTGTTGTACAAGTTTTAAATGAAGCACAAAGTGCTTTAAAAGAATTTAAAGTTGTTAATGATGATGAAGATGATATTTAAAGGAGGAGAATAATATGTCAGTTTCATTTATTCGTATTGATGATCGTATGATTCATGGGCAAACATGTACACGTTGGGCTCGTGAATATCCATGTGATGGATTGATTGCTGTGAATGATAAAGCAGCTAAAAATGATGTGTTAAAAGCTGCTTATAAAGCTGCCAGTGGAAAGAAAACATTTGTCTGGACATTGGATGATTTTCAAAAAAAGGCACAAAAGGTTTTAGATAGTGATACAAGATATTTCTTGATTACTAAAAACCCAGTTGATATGTGTAAAATTTTAGTGGATCAAGGGTTCAAATGTGGTATTGATACAGTCATTGTTGGACCATGTAATGATCGAGAAGGGGCAGTCAAATTAGGAAATAACCAGTCTATTACACAAGAAGAAGCAGATGCTTTCGAGAAAATTGCTAAAGCTGGTTATAAAATCAAATTTGCCTTATTACCAGATGTTTCTATTGGAACATGGGATGATTTTAAAGGAAAATTTGGATATTAAAAAATAAAGGGGAGGTTTCATTATTATGGAAATTAGTTGGATTCAAGCTGCCTTACTTGGACTCTTTGCCTGTTTATCAAGTATGCCAGGTTTAGGTGGAACATCAATTGGTAACTACACCTTAGGTAGACCATTAATTGGTGGATTGGTATGTGGTATTATTTTAGGAGATATTTATTCAGGTATTTTAGTTGGGGTAGCGATGCAAGTCGTTTATATTGCTTTAGTTACACCTGGAGGAACTGTTTCAGCTGACGTTCGTGCTGTAAGTTACATTGGAATTCCACTAGCTATGATTGCATTAAAGAGCTATGGTTTAGATGCCGGAAGTGCAGATGGACAAGCTATGGCAACTTCATTTGGAACAATGGTTGGAACTTTAGGAACTGTTTTGTTTTATGGAACAGCAACAATCAATCTTGTATGGCAACATATGGGATGGCGTGCTGTAGAAAAAGGTGATTTCAATAAATTATATGTTGTCAATATGGGATTACCTTGGATTTCACATATTCTTTGTTCATTTATCCCAACTTTGATTATGTGTAAGATGGGAGCTCCAATGGTAGAATTAATTAAAAATTATTTACCAATGGATGGTATTGCAATGATGACATTATTTACTGTTGGATCATTACTTCCATGTGTTGGAATTGCGATTTTATTGAAACAGATTGCAACAAAAGCAGTTGACTTTATTCCATTCTTCTTTGGATTTACTCTAGCAGCAGCATTAGGTATTAACCTTGTATCTGCAACAGTGATTGCCGGAATGTTTGCTTTAATTAACTATCGTATTAAAATGTTAGCAATCAATAAGCCAGCAGCTGCATCAGAAACTGATGATGATGACGAGGAGGATATTTAAGATGGAAAAGAAATTAACAAAAAAGACTCTGACAAAGTCATTTCATAATTGGTATTATGGAAACTTAACATGTTTCTCTCAGGAACATATGCAAACTTTTGGATATTTATGTTCAATGCTTCCTGTTGTTAATGAATTGTATGACAAACAGGAAGATAAAGCCAAAGCTATGCAAACTTATACAGCTTTCTTTAATACAGAACCACAAATTGGTTCAGTCATTGTTGGTATGACAGCTGGTTTGGAAGAAGCGCGTGCTAATGGTGATGATGTAGATGATGAAACAATTAATGGTTTACGTGCTGGGTTAATGGGACCTTTAGCCGGAATTGGAGATTCATTAGTTGTTGGTACAGTCATTCCTATTTTATTAGGCGTTGCATTAGGAATGTCTGATGGGGGATCACCTTTAGGAGCTATCTTCTATATCATTGTTTGGAACTTATTTGCTTACTTTGGAATGAAATTCTTATATTTCAAAGGATATGAATTAGGTGGGAAAGCCGTTGATTTCTTAGTTGGACCTCAAGGAGAGGCTTTAAGAGAGTCAATTACAATGTTAGGTGGTATTGTTATTGGGGCTGTAGCAGCAACTTGGGTATCAGTTTCAACAAGTTTTACTTTGACAGCTGAAGGGGCCACAGAACCATACTTGAATTTACAAAAAACTTTGGATAGTGTTTATCCAGGATTTTTAACGGCAGCATTTGTTATGCTTTGCTGGTATTTACTTGCTAAAAGAAAAATGTCACCAATCAAAGTTATGTTATTACTTGTTGTGATTGCATTTGTTGGTGTATTAGTTGGATTCTTTAATCCAGGTTTACAATATTAATCAAAGGAGACGATATCATGGATGCCAAACTGAAAAAAGCATATATAGCAGAAGTACAATATCAAACAAAAATGTTAAATCATTTAAAAAAATGGTTAAGAAATCTTATTATATTTTCTTCAATTTCTTTCGTTCTTGTTCTCTTTGGTTCATCCATTCATCCATTTATACAAGTTCTAGGAGTTATACTTTTGATTATCAGCATCCTCTCTTGTGCTCTTGTAGGACTTGGCTATAAAAACGGATATGATAACGTTCAAAAAATCATTAATCAGATCAAATAGTGGATTGTTATTAAACAATCCCTTTTTGTATAAAGGAGAAATATTATGTATCAGGCTATTTTTAGTGATGTTGATGGAACACTTTTAAATCAAAATCATCAAGTCACACCATTGACACAAAAAGCACTTCATCAATTGATGGAAAGAAATATTCCTTTTGTTGTGGTTTCAGCACGTAGTCCATCAGGTATTTTCCCTATACTTAAAGATTATCAATTGAAAGCATCAATTATTGCCTATAATGGAGCTTTGGTTATGGATCAGCAGCGATATATTTTAGCAGAAAAAGGTATGGTCACGACAACAGCATTACAAGTTTTAAAAGAACTGGAAACATTTGATGTCGCATGGTGTGTTTATTCTTTTGATCAATGGTTTGTTAAAAGTCGTCATGATGAGCGTATTTTAAGAGAAGAAAGTATAGTGAAAGCACAATCTTTAAAAGCCACTCTAGAAGACTTACAGACATTATCAACAGTTCATAAAATTCTTTGCATTTGTCATTCATCAGATATTTTCACCATCGAACAACATCTCCAACAAGCTTTTCCTCAATGTACGATTGTTCGATCTTCTGATATTCTGATTGAAATTGTAGATTTAGGAATTAATAAAGCCAAAGCAGTTCAAAAGCTTTGTCAATTATGGCGTATACCATTAAAAAATGTTGTTGCATTTGGCGACCAGTATAATGATTTAGATATGTTGATGGAAGTTGGTTATGGCTGGGCAATGGGGAATGCTCCTGTAGATATTCAAAAGAAAGTCGGAAGAGTCACTCAGGATAATAATCATGATGGCATTTATCATGCTTTAAAAAGTTTAGATAAAAAGGAAGAACATGGGATGTAATACATTTCATGTTTTTTTGACGGGAAAAATAATAAAATTATTTTATTGTAACTATTGACGTTACAACAAAGCAGATATATAATAAAGTTGTAATAAGAAATGTTACAACAAAATGAAGGAGGAAAACTTATGAAAATTGCAGTTGTTTGTGCCAACGGAAGAGTTGGAAGATTAGTTGTTAAGGAAGCGGTAGAAAGAGGATTGGATGTGACAGCATTTGCCTTAGGAGAAAATGAAACTATAGCAACGCAATATGTAGAAAAAGATTTATATGATTTAACAAAGGAAGATTTGGCTGGTTTTGATGTTGTGGTAGATGCATTTGGTGCATGGGCTCCAGAAGACCTTCCAGGACATAGTACGTCATTAAAACATTTATGTGATATTTTATCTGGAACAGACATCAGATTATGTATTGTTGGTGGTGCAGGAAGTCTATATGTGAATAAGGAACATACATTATGTGTTGCAGATGGAGCAGATTTTCCAGAAATATTTAAACCTTTAGCTTCAGCTATGGCCAAAGCATTAGGTGAATTAAGAGAAAGACATGATGTGAAATGGACATATATCAGTCCTGCAGGAGATTTCCAGGCTGAAGGAGAAAGAACTGGTCAATATATTTTAGGTGGAGAAGAATTGATATTGAATGAAAAAGGTGAAAGCATTATTTCATATGCTGACTATGCTATTGCAATGGTAGATGAAATCACAAAAGGAAATCATATCCAACAAAGAATCAGTGTTGTGAGAAAATAAGTCCGATCATTTCGGACTTTTTTCGTATCTTGTTTATCTTTTTTATGAGTGCTATAATTTGATTAATGGAAATAGAATTTTAAGAATATCCATATTGAGAGGAGGAAAGAAGATGTCAAATCAAAAACCTATTCCAGGAACAAATGGAAATCATTATGTACTGTTGAATGCCAAATTAAATGATAAATAGTTCTTCAATTTATTTGGTTAGGATACAAGGTGAGATAACTATAATATTCAAATTAAATTGTCCGAGCTATTTATATTATTTGCTACGTGATATAACTAAAAAATGCATCTAAGATGCACTTTTTTTGTTATAGTTTTCAAACACCGATTTAATTCCATATGCAATTCTAAGACTTATATCTAAATCTTCGAACACCTCGTATATTGCCTCTGTATTCCAGAATATATCCGTTGGGTGGGCAAGCCCTATTGTCATATCTCTCATAACGAAACATATTTCCCAGTCAAGTTCGTTCTCTATTAAACGACACCATTCACTTCGATTATCAATGACGATATCAAATGAATAATAAGCGAATGTTTCTATGCTCCTGATTGTACCAACACATTTGACCTCATCTTTATTTTTATATATATAATCCATTTTCTTATCCCAACTCATTATCATTAAAGGCCATCATGACAGTATCTGTATCTATGATATTCTGATTTCTATTATTGCCTGCCAATAGACTTTTATTGCACAATTGATTAATCAATCGTGGTACACCATTTGATGCATTTATAATGGCCTCTATGGCACTTGCTTCAAATACCTGTTGATGGCATCCAGCTCCTTTAAGCTTCTCCTGAATATATTTTCGTGATTCCTCTTTGTTAAGATTTTCTATATGATAGTTCATGACTATTCTCTGTTTCAATGGCTCGTGTATCGCCAGATTAAACGTATTATTGAGCTGCGGCAGTCCTGCTAACAGAACGACTGCCTGATCACTTGAATCCATTTCAAAATTAAAGAGTATTTTTAGATCGTTAAGTATTCCATTTCTTAAATAGTTTGCTTCATCGAGAATGATAATCAGTGTCATTCTTTTTTCGATGGTATATCTTTCTATGGCTTTTTGAATGGCCTTGAAATTATCGCTTTTTCGATGATATGCTTCCAGTCCCAATGCTTCTGCCAGTTGTCTATAGAATTCCATCACTGTTAATGTTGACATGGGTATATAGATAACTTTATATGCTGATTGATTAAGACTCTTGACCCAATGCCTTATCATGGTTGTTTTGCCTCGACCTGGCCCTCCAGTTAAGACACCAAATCCTTTTGTCTGTACAAGATAGTTCAATCTGAATATCAGTTCCTTATAATCATTTGTTTCTACTAGGACATCTTTTGAATTTTTGATGAATGGATTGAATTCCAGTCCATATCTGCTGGTATAGTTCATGTTATTTTTCCTCCGTAAATTTTATTTTATTTCGTTTAACAGTTGCATTTGCCTGTTTGTCAAGCAGATGTATTTCTTCCAGTTCACCTGTTTCCTTATCGACGATATAAATTTTAGATAAATCTGGTGAATATCTTAAAAGCAGTTTCTGTCCTGCATATCTGTAATTGACCTCATATTCTTTTTGATCTATCATGATGACGTTATCGTTAGATACTTTTCTCTCTTTTTCTATAAGGAATATTTTGTCTATCTTTTCATCATCATATCTTTGGATGAGTGATGATTCTTCAAAGAATCTATCCTGTGGTGTCTTTTTGTTCAAGGACCTGTGGATGGTTTGATTATATCGTTGCACATACTGCATTAATGATTCCCTCAATTCATCAAGACTCTTATAATCATTCATATGAAGTCCTGACATCCATTGTTCCTTCATCGTTTTAAACCATCTTTCTATCTTGGCTTTTGATGTAGGTGTCCTTACGGCACAGTAATTGATAACTGTTCCCATTCGTGCTGCTAATAATGTCATTTGATTGCATCTGTAATTTGCACCATTGTCGAAGTTAAATATCTTTGGTTTTCCATGCTTTTTTACCGCACTTTTAATGACACTCATCAGATTTATGTAATTATCATTTAAGAATATATCTATGCCAACGATATATCTTGAGGCATCATCTATTAATGCGATAATATATGTTCGCTCTTTTTTTCCATCAATTTTGAGGTATGGTCCTACACTCGAATCCCCACACCAGACTTCATTGATATGTTTTCTTTCATATCTTCGCATATCCCTGTTTCTTGTAGGTGTATCTTCTTTTTTGAGTCGATTGACGACTCTATTGACAGTGGATAGGGATATTTCTTTTGACCTGATGGTACCATTATCTTTTAGCTTTTGATAAACGAGTGTTGCGGGTAGCCTAGGATATTCCTTAATTAAATAGGATATTTGAGTCATGATATCCTCATCTACCTTTCTATATGTCGCCTTGTCACTTCTTGACTGTGGCTTCAATCCATCAAAGCCATTTTTCATATATGCTCGATACCATCTTGCAATCGTATATGCACTTATCTTATAGTCCTCACCATTTGGATGCTCATATACCCTGGAAGCTGCCTGATTAAAAAATGCTGACTTGGATAAATTATCATCAATTGTCCCAGTGACCAGCGGGGCTATGATTCCATATCGAAATAAAGCGATATCTGTTGATTTTTTTGCGTTCATTTGCCTTGTTCCTCCTTATACAGCTGCCATTGTATATGAAGTTTAAGGTCTTCGAAAGTCAGGCTATGTGGGTAGGGCTGTATAGAATATTTGGTGTGCATTTAATCTGCATAAACTGTCTTTTGAAATGAAAAAAGCACTGAAAAACCAGAGAACTATCTAATTGAATATTT
>OGPH01000881.1_pt1 | contig 27537 bp, 23 predicted proteins | sample 1552891 | NCBI WGS metagenome assembly OGPH01 (sample SAMEA2580272, study PRJEB22360) | human gut metagenome | biome: human gut; feature: human-associated habitat; material: faeces | place: Denmark | collected 2008/2010 | reverse complement strand
GACAATATATCCGACAGGAAAGATATGCAGGAAGCATGAGTCGAAGCTTCTATGTGGGAGAAAGTGTACCACAAAGCGATATCAAGGCTAAATTTGAAGATGGAGTCTTGAGAATATCAATACCAAAACAGGATATGAAAGTCATCGAAAACAACAATACAATTACGATTGAATAAGCAGGGTTAAAACAACCCTGCTTTACATATTCTTAAACAAAATTTTATATAAAATGATAGTAAGCTCATGAAAAAGAGCATATATTAAGGGCAGTTATCAGGTTTTCTCTCCACAATAACATTCTTTATACTGATAACCAAGTGGGTTAACCACTTTTTTTATTGTACAACAACCGCTGTGCCAGATACAGTCACCATTAACATACCATTATCAGCACCTAAAACTTCATAATCAACATCAATTCCTACAATAGCATTTGCACCTTTTTGATAAGCACGTTCTTCTAACTCTTTTAATGCATTTTCTCTAGCTTCTAACAATTCATTTTCATATGTGGCAGATCTTCCACCAAAAAAATTAGATAATCCTGCAGTAAAGTCTTTTATAAAGTTAATACCAGAAATAACCTCACCAAAAACAATACCTTTGTATTCAATAATTTCTTTTCCTTCAACAGAAGGTGTTGTTGTTAAAATCATATAATCGCCTCCTTACTTTTAAAATATCATATTTGTTTGGAAAAGATGTGTATTTTACAGTTAATAAGATTGCCTTTTTGATTATTTTTCGCTAAAATGGAATGGAGTTAAGGAGTGATGAAAAAATGGCATTAACAGCCGGTATTGTAGGACTTCCTAATGTAGGTAAGTCAACATTATTTAATGCAATTACAAATGCACAGGTCGAAGCTGCCAACTACCCATTTGCAACAATTGATCCAAATGTGGGAGTGGTAGAAGTTCCTGACTATCGATTAGATGAATTAACAAAGATTTTTAATCCTAAAAAAACAATTCCAACGACTTTTGAATTTACTGATATAGCAGGTCTTGTTAAAGGGGCAAGTCGTGGAGAAGGACTAGGAAACAAGTTTTTAGCAAATATTCGTGAAACAGATGCGATTTGTGAAGTTGTTCGTTGTTTTAGAGATAAAGACATTACACATGTTGATGGAGATGTTGATCCTGTAAGAGATGTTGAAACAATTAATTTAGAATTAATTTTTGCAGATTTAGAAACAGTTGAAAAACGTATTGGAAAAATTGAAAAGAAAGCAAAATCAGGTGATAAGGAAGCCAAAGCTGAAATGGATGTTCTAACGCCATTAAAAGAAACTTTAGAAGCAGGAAAACCAGCAAGAGTGATGACTTTTTCAAAAGAAGATATGGATATTGTCAAACAATACACATTATTAACAATGAAACCATTAATTTATGTGGCTAATCTTGGTGAAGAAGATTTAGAAAATCCTGAAAGTAATCCATATTATGTTGCATTAAAGGATTATGCAACCAAAGAAAATTGTGATGTTGTTCCTATCTGTGCCAAAATTGAAAGTGAACTTGTCGGACTTGATAAAGAAGAAAAACAAATGTTCTTAGATGATTTAGGTATTGATGAAAGTGGTTTAGATAAATTAATTAAAGAAGCTTATGCTTTATTAGGTTTAAATACTTTCTTTACTGTTGGAGCTGATGAAGTCAGAGCATGGACATTTAAAAAAGGAATGTTAGCTCCAGAAATGGCAGGAATTATTCATACTGATTTCCAAAAAGGATTTATTAAAGCAGAAACATATAGCTATGATGATTTAATGGAATATGGCAGTGAACATGCTTTAAGAGAAGCTGGAAAAATTCGTCAGGAAGGAAAACAATATGTAGGACATGATGGAGATATTATGTTCTTCAAATTTAATGTATAATGAACAAAATAATCAGAAGAATATTGCTTTTTATATGTATTTGTGTTTTTCTATTTTCAGCTTTTCAATTAGGAAAAATCTTTTATAATTATTATACAATTGAAAAAGAAAGTGCAGAATTAGTGACTCAATATGTAGAAGAACCAGAAGAAGAAAAAGAAGATCCATTAAAACGTGTTGTTAATTTTGAAGAACTACAAAATATTAATTCTGATGTGATTGGATGGTTATATATTCCTGATACAAAAATTGATGAACCTATATTAAAAGGTGAAAACAATAATACTTATTTATATACAGATTTATATATGAAATCTAATACAGCAGGAAATGTATTTATTGATGAAATCAATTCTAGAGATTTTAGTGATGATAATACCATCATATATGGTCATAATATGAAAAATGGTTCACGTTTTCATGATTTGAGATATTTTGTTGAAAAAGATTATTTTAACAAACATCAAGATATTTATATCTATTTGCCTGATGGAAGTGTTTATGTTTACCAGGCTGTAGCTTCTACAGTTATTGCCGCAACAAGTGATCTGTATCAAAAAGGTATAGATTATGATTCTTATATGAATCAGGTTAAAAGTGAAGCTTCTGTTTATCAAAACGTAAGTGATGAACAGGTGAATATGATTATGTTAAGCACTTGTTATTCAGGGACTGAAAATAGATATGTTGTTTATGGACAGTTAAGAGAAAAAGTAAAAAGTGGATAGTCATGAAGAATTATAATCAAGACAAATGGTTATAATTCTTTTTTATAAAAGACATCTATAAAAAGAGTCATTTTCATCACATGACAGTCATAGAAAGGGTATGCATTATTTTTGGAAAATAATGCAAAATAATAAATTGATTAAATATAAAGAAAACGTTAATAATTTCAAATAGAGTTCATATGATAGAAAGGAAAAGAGGTGTAGTATGCTTACACAATTTCATGAACAGGCACAAAAAGCAATTGTCATAGCTGAAAGTATTGCGTTTGATTTAGGACATAGTCATGTAGGAAGTGAACATCTTTTATTATCATTATTAAAGATGAAAGATATACCTATGACAAAGATGTTAAAATCTTACCATGTTGATGATGAAGTCATATATAAAGATATTGTAAGGTTGTTTGGTGAAAAGGATATTCAACCTTTTTATATGGAATATAGTGATATTGTCAAAAAGATATTAGAAGAAGCTATCAATATCACACGTGAAAGAAAAGAGTCAAAAGTCAGTTTAAATATATTGTGCTTAGCTTTACTTTCACAAAAGGAAAGTGTTGCTGTTGAATTATTAAATAAATATCATGTTTCTTTTGATCAGATTAAAGAAGAACTAAGTCAAACCAGATCATTACTCTATGAATTAGATAAAATTCATGAACTTGTTAATTTTAATGAATTAGTAAAAAAAGAAAATAGATTGATGATAGGGAGAGATCAGGAATTAGAACAACTTTTTTTAACATTATGTAAAAAAGAAAAAAATAATGTTTTATTGATTGGAAAAGCTGGTGTGGGTAAAACGGCGCTTGTTGAAAAATTAGCTTATAAAATCAATCACAAGGAAGTTCCAAAGCTATTACAAAACAAAGTTATTTATGAACTCAGTTTATCGAGTATTGTTGCAGGGACAAAATATAGAGGAGAATTTGAAGAAAAGTTTAAGAAGATTATTGATAAAGTGATTCAAGCAAAAGATGCCATTTTATTTATTGATGAAATTCATAATTTAATTGGTGCAGGAGGAGCAGAAGGAGCTATTGATGCTTCTAATATTTTAAAGCCTTTTCTAGCCAGAAAAGATTTAACTTTGATTGGGGCAACGACTATCGAAGAATATTATAAATACTTTGAAAAAGATCAAGCTATGAACAGACGTTTTTCCATACTCAAAATAAACGAGAATACAAAAGAAGAAACAAAAGATATTCTTTTAGGTTTAAAACAACAGTATGAAAATTATCATCATATTGATATACCTGATGAACGTATTGACGAAATTATTAGTCTTTGTGATCAATATTTATTATCACGTGTTTTTCCTGATAAAGCTCTAGATGTTTTAGATTTATCATGTGTCAAAGCAACTTTCCAACAAGATCAGACTTTACAGTCACAACATATTGAAAAGGTTATTGAAGAAATTTCAGGAGCAAGTCTTCAAAATCATTCTTATCAGGATATTGAGACTTCATTAAATCATCATATTATTGGACAACAGAGACCTATACATCAACTTATTGAATCTTTAGAGTCCTTAGCACAGTTTCCCCATCCTCATAGACCAAAAGGTGTTTATCTGCTGACAGGGAGCAGTGGCATTGGAAAAACAGAAACAGCCAAATTTTTAGCAGAAACCATGCATAAACATTTTATTAAATTAGATATGTCTGAATATAGTGATACAACGAGTGTCAATAAGATTATTGGTTCATCACCAGGATATGTTGGTTATGACCAGCAATCGACTTTATTTCATGATATGATTTTATATCCTGACAGTATTTTATTATTAGATGAAATAGAAAAAGCCAATCCACAAGTTATGCATTTATTTTTACAAGTCTTTGATGAAGGTGTATTAAAAGATAATCATCATCATATCATTTCATTTAAAGATACCATTATTATCATGACTTCTAATGTCACAAAACAAAATCAATCTATTGTTGGTTTTAAAAAGAAACTTCCTTCATATCAACATTTAGAGTCTTATTTTTCAAAAGAATTCTTAAATCGTATTGATGAAATTATTGAATATCAAACATTACAAAAACAACATCTACAACAAATTTTAAAAAATCAGACACCAATCCCACTTACCGAGAGTATGATGGAAGATATTTTAAAAGATTATGATGTCAATCAAGGAGCAAGAACATTATTAAAACAGATGAAAAAATATCTTGTTTCTAAAAATAGATAATGATAGATACTGAGTGCTATTGATAAAAATAGCACTTTTTTGTAGATTCTTGTATTTTGATGAATGTTTTCATTTATCATTTGATGTGGTATGGTAATAATATGGAAAAGAAAAGAGGAAGATTATGTTAGATAGAAAAGATAGTCAATCCATGCCAACACAGCAAGATATAAGTCAATATATCCATAATCCATTATGGGACTTGTTTTATCAATATATGATAGATCAATACCATAGCACACCAAAATATGAATTTAGTAAATGTAGCTGGGAGTATGGCTGGAATATCAAAATGAAAAAAAGTCAAAAAACATTATGTACGATTTATCCTAGGGAAAATTATTTTACTATTATGGTTGTTATTGGAAAGAAAGAGAAAGACAGTTTTGAACAAATATTACCAACATTACACAATAACATACAAAATATTTATGCAAATACGCAAGAAGGAAATGGACAAAAATGGTTAATGATTGACTTAGAAGATGGTAATAAACAATATGAAGATATCAAGACAATCATTAATATAAAAGCACGTAGAAAGTAAGAGGTATAAATAAAAATGTTCATTTATGAAGAAAATACATTAAATATTGAAGATATTAAAAAGATAAGAGAAGGTGTACAATGGAGAATGTTCACTGATCATCAATTACAACAGGCTTTAAATATGACAGTTTATAGTATTGTTGTTAAAGATCATGAACATTCTATTGCAATGGGAAGATTAATAGGTGACGGCATTTATTATCTGATTTGTGATGTGGCAGTTCTCCCAGACTATCAGCATCAGGGAATAGGGACAAAAATTATTCAATGTATGATTCAATATGTCCAATCACATTTACAAAAAGAAGAACGCTGTTCTCTTCAATTGATTGCCGCAAAAGGAAAAGAGAGTTTTTATGAAAGTTTAGGTTTTTCATTATTGCCTAATGATTTATCAGGACATGGTATGCAGATGTTTATAAAGAAAAAATAATACATATTTAGAAATGGAAAAGAGACTATCTTTTATATAAAATGAATAGGAGGAGGGATAGTATGAATAGAACAGAAATAATGCAAAAAGCTGATGATGTGATCAAAGATCAGAAATTAAGAGAAATGTTTAAAAAATGTTTTATGTCAACTTTAGAAACAAGTTTAAAAGTTGAAGGAGATAAGACTTATATTATTACGGGTGATATTAATGCTATGTGGTTACGTGATTCAAGTTGTCAGGTGAATCATTATTTAAAATTAATGAAAGATGATCAGGATCTACAAAATAAAATCAAAGGATTAATTCGCTCACAAATAGAATATGTTTTATTGGATCCATATGCTAATGCTTTTTTAAATACGGAAGATATTCCAAGAGAATATCATGATACAACAATTATGAAACCATATGTCTGGGAAAGAAAATTTGAACTTGATTCATTATGTTATCCAGTCAAACTTGCTTATCAATATTACAAAGAAACAGATGATACGACTATTTTTGATAAACAGTATCTTTATTTTATTCATACGATTTTAGATGTTTTTGAAATTGAACAGTATCATAGTCAGAAATCTTCTTATACTTTTGAAAGAGATATGGCGAAAGTATGGAATTTAAGAAAAACAGAGACATTACAAAATCATGGACATGGATTTGATACAAGATATACAGGAATGGTATGGAGTGCTTTTCGCCCTAGTGATGATGCCTGTGCTTTGAATTACAATATTCCAGGAAATATGTTTTGTAGTGTTATTTTATCTTATTTAGTAGAGATTGTACGTGATCTTTATCACGATGAACATCTTGTAGAACGTATTATTGATTTGAAGTTCCAGATTGATTATGGTATTGAATTATTTGGAACATATCTTCATCCAAAATATGGCAAAATTTATGCCTATGAAACAGATGGATATGGAAATCATATTTTAATGGATGATGCTAATGTACCAAGCTTATTATCTTTACCATATTTAGAATATTGTCATGAAAATGACCCTATCTATCAAAATACAAGACGTTTTATTTTAAGTGAAGATAATCCATATTATTATGCAGGAAAAAAAGCCAAAGGCATTGGTTCTCCACATACATGGGAAAACTATATTTGGCCAATTGCATTGACAATGCAAGCTTTAACATCTACCAATCAACAAGAAATTCAGACACTTATTGATATGATTGTGAATAATACAGGTGATACAGGATATTGTCATGAAAGTTTTGATGTCAATGATGATAGTCAATACACAAGACCATGGTTTTGTTGGGCTAATTCATTGTTTGCAGAACTGATTATGAAAGTCTATTTCTAAGAGGTAACAACCTCTTATTTTTTTTGTGGAAATCTGTAAAAATATTACAGGTTTTGTAATTTCTATTTGAAAGTGCTTTCTGTATACTTATTGTTGTTGAGGAGGAAAAAATATGAAATTAATTATGTCATTTTTAGAGAAGTACCTTATGCCACTTTCTGATAAGGTCACTTCAAACAAGTTATTAAATGCGATTAAAGACGCATGTATCTTAACGAGTCCATTTACTGTTGTTGGATCTCTTGCAGGTTTAGTGAGTCAACAAGCTAATTATTGGTTTGGTGAATGGGGAATTCCTTTAGATGGAATCTTAGGAAGTATTATTAACGCTTTTACAAATATTAATACAGTTGCTATGGGTATGACTGGTTTAGTTGTTGTACTGGCTTCATCTTACAATTATTCTAATCAATTAAGAGCTAATAAAACAGGAGATAAATGTGTTCCATTAGTTGCTTGTATTGTTTCACTTATTGCTTATATCGCAACAATTCCAAATGCTATTGATGTTGGTGATTCAACAATTACAGCATTTCAAATTAATTTCTTCAACTATGAAGGTATGTTTACAGGAATGATTATTGGTTTAGCTTCATCATTCTTATATTATCATTTAGTGAATTCTAAATATACAATTAAATTACCAGGACAAGTTCCACCAATGGTATTAAATTCATTTTTATCAATTATTCCATTTTTTGTCATTATGGTTATTTTCTCAGTTATTAAAGAAGTTGTTGTACTTTGTGGTTATGCTTCATTACAGGCATTAATGACTGAATTTATTATTTCACCATTAAATGGTATTGGTACAGGATTACCAGCTGTTATTTTAGTTATCATTATTATGCAATTATTATGGTTCTTTGGTGTTCACGGATTCTCAATTATGTGGGGATTAATCTCAGTTTTATGGATGCCAATTTTCTATGAACACATTCAAATGTATGTGGAAACAGGTTCATTTGATGGTATTACACAAGTTGCTCCAAATACATTATGTAATGTTTATGCCATGATTGGAGGATCTGGTTCAACATTAGCACTTGTTGTTTTATTACTTATTTTAGGTAAAAAAGGTTCTGCTGAAAGATCTATTGGTAAAGTTGCAATTATTCCAGGATTATTTGGTATCAATGAACCAGTCACTTTTGGTTTACCAATTGTATTAAACCCAATTATGTTCTTACCATTTGTTTTTGTTCCTGTTATTAATGCAATTATTGGTTATTTTGCGACTTCTTGGGGTTGGGTTAACCATTTAGTTGTTTTAAATTCAGGTGTAGAACCTATCTTTGTTAATGCATGGGTATTAGGTGCATTTACAATCAGTCCTGTTATCTTATGTGTTGTATTGTTTATTATTGATTTAATCTTATATTATCCATTTGTTAAATTACAAATTAAACAAAATAGTATTGAAGCCCAGAATGAAGGTGTTGTTCTTGAGTAATATTCATTTTATTCCTCATGTTCATTGGGATAGAGAATGGTTACGTTCAACAGATGCTTCACGTATTAAACTTTGTTATTTCTTTGATCGTTTAATTGATATGTTAGAAAACGATCCACAAATGAAATATTTTACATTCGATGGACAAACTGCTGCTTTAGAAGATTATTTAAGTATTAAACCATTTCAAAAAGAGCGTATTGCAAGATTAGTCAAAGCTCGAAAATTATTTATAGGTCCATGGTATGTGCAACCAGATATGATTATTCCATCAGGAGAAGCATTACTTAGAAATTTAATTATAGGATCTCAATATGCACAGTCATTTGGACATTGCCTCCAAGTTGGATGGGTTCCAGATGCATTTGGTCAAAATAAAATTACGCCTTATCTATTTAAACAAATTGGTATGAAAGGTGTTTATGCATGGCGTGGATTTGATTATGATTGTTTAGAAGATTCATTGTTTTTATGGGAAGGAAATGGTCATACAGTTTTACCGGCTATTCATTTTGCTTTAGGATATGGACATTATCGTGGTTTCCCAGAAGATTATGAAGATGTTAAAAAGGATATGGAAAATTTTATTCCAAAACTTAAAGAACGTTATCAGGATGGCGAAATATTATTTATGCTAGGAAGCGATTATGCTTTCCCTAGACGCCATTCTTCTCAAATGATCAAGCGTTTACAAAAAGATGGATATCAATGTCAGATGACAAACCCTGAAGAATATCTTGAAAATATTTTAAAAGCTGCTAAGCAAAATCATCATGAATTAAAAGTCTATAAAGGTGAAGCAAGAAGTGCAACTTTAGGACGTATTCATGCAGGCATTACGTCTACACGTATAGATATAAAAAATGCGATGCGTTATTATGAAACAATCATGGCAAAAGTTGTAGAACCAATGATCAGTATGACACGTTCACTTGGGGGTCACTGTGATCAGGAATTAATCAATTATTTCTGGAAGATTATCTTTAAAAATCAGTTCCATGATTCTATATATAGTTCTTCGCCAGATAGTATCAATCATACGGTAGAAAATCGTTTATTAAATTTACGACATGGTTTGAATGAACTGATTTGGATGAATTTTAGATTTTTAGCCGAAACAGTGGATTTAAGTGAATTAAATGATCAGGAAGATATTTTGGTATTATTTAATACTTTACCGTATCAAAGACAAGATTTTGCCTTTGTAAGTATGATTGTCAAAGATAAAGATTTTGTATTAAAACGTCATGATGGGACAATTGTTCCTTATCAATTCATGAATGAAACAAAAGAGACATGTCATGATATTGAATACTATAATGGTATGGAAAACTTCCATGACTCAGGAGAAGTATTAGAGGGTACAAAATTTAAAGTTCAATTCAAAATTGACACTTCATTTTTACCACCAATGGGTTATGAAATCTTAAAAGTTTGCTTCAAAGAAAAAACATCTACATCTCTACAAGGAGATGTGAGTGTGATGAATCATGGAGCACAAAATAAATATTTATCAGTAGTGATTGAAGAAGATGGCACTTTAACAGTCACAAATAAACTGACAGGTGAAACTTATCATCATCTTCATACATTACTTGAAAAAGGTGATGATGGTGATGAATATAATTATTCACCATGTATTGATGATCAAGAAATCAGAATTAATGATGTGAAACCAACTATAGAATTGGTAGAATCATCATCCATTGAAGTCAAATATCGTATCACTTTTGATACAGCTGTGCCATCAAAAGTGGTGGACCATCATCGTAGTCAAGCAACAAAACCATTACGTATTATCACTGATGTTTCTTTAAAGGCTCATAGTCAGACAGTTGATTTTGAAACAGCTATTGAAAATCATTCTTGTGATCATATTGTCAGAGTTGCTTTTGATGATATCTATACTTCTAAACAAAACTGTAGTCAAGATCAACTCGGAACTATTATCAGAGATAATGTGATTACAAATCAAAAAGGAATAGAAAATGGGGCAACAGAATATGTTTTACCTATCTATGCGATGCAACGTTTTGTGAAATTAAATCATCAAAATGCTATCATGTCATTATTAAGCCAAGGACCTCTTGAATATGAAGTAGAAAATGATCAAAGAATTTGTTTAACACTTTTAAGAAGCGTTGGAAAATTTGGAAAAGCTGATTTACTGATCAGACCTGGAAGATCATCAGGATATCGTATGGATACGCCATCTTCACAATTGTTGGATAAAAAAGTAACGAGTCAATACTCACTTTTCTTTGGTGAAAGTCAACAAATGTCTGATTTGGTTCGTACAGCTGAAATATTAAATACACCAGTTCAAACACGTTATCTTAATGATATTAGCCGTCAAAAAAATAAAGGATTAAAATGGCAATATGAAGATATAAAACTAGATACAAGAGTTGAACTGATGGCTTATAAGAAAGCTGAATGTGGTCAAGCGTCAGTCATCCGTATTCTTAATAATCGTGATGAAGATATTGAAAATGTTGTTTTATATATTCCAGCAGATAAAAAATGTTATCTTGGGGATGCATTAGAAGAAAAACAAGAAGAACTTGAAAATCAAGATGGAAAAATTTATATCAAAAGCATGATGTCAAATACTTTTGTAACTGTTATAATAGAGTAGATTTTCTACTCTATTTTCATATGAAAGGATTGATTGTTTATGAGTCTCATTAAAAATTTTCAAGAATATGGAAATCATTTAACTGAACTAGAAGTGGAATGTTTTCATAAACTTTTGAGTTTTCAGGATTTACAGCCAAATTTAACAATATCTTCATTATCTGAGGCTTTAAATGTATCCACAACAACTATTTTTAGAATGGTGAAAAAATTAAATTATAAAACATTTATGGATTTTCGCTATGATCTTTTATACCATCGTAGAGATGAATATGAATATACATCTAGATGTGATAATGTTTGTGATACTATTGAAAAAGAAATCAAAGATACAATGTCTATGTTAAGACATTTAGATATTGGAAAAGCTATTGAAAGTATAGTACAGGCTAAAAATGTTCTTGTTTGTTCCTCTGGGATGAATAAATATGTTGCGAAGATATTGGCAGTAAAACTGAGTTTATTTGGAATCAGAACAATATATCCAGATGATAATTGGTTTTTATATTTAGAAGCGAATCATTTAACTTCTGAAGATTTTGTCATTGTAATTTCACGTGGTGGGGAAACAAAAGATATTATTGACGTTATGAAAACTGCTAAAATGAATGGATGTCAAATATTATTAATTTCAGAAAAAATAAATTCAACGATGTCAAAACTATCTGATTATACTGTGAATGTATCAGTATCAAAAGATGAAGGATATGATATTGATTCACGTTTACATATGCATTTGGCTATTGAATATTTACTTAGAGAATTAGTGAATCAACATTTATATAGTAAAAAATATTTATAAATAAAAAATGAGGAAAGAAAATGGTAGAAAATATAATTAAACAAATGACTTTAAAGGAAAAAGTTGGTCAATTAAACCAGCATTTATATGGTTGGCAATGTTATCAGAAAGTGGGAGACCATTATGAATTAACAGATTTATTTAAAAAGCACGTTAAAGAATATGGAGGCGTTGGTGCGATTTATGGAATTATGAGAGCTGATGCCTGGTCACAGATTGATGAACATAATGGGATTACACGCCAAGAAAGTTATCAGGTTATTCAAATGATTCAGGATTATATCAAGAAACATTCGCGTTTTCAAATACCAGCCTTGATTACAGAAGAATGTGTTCATGGTCATATGGCATTACAAAGTCCTGTCTATCCTACACAATTAGCAATGGGGATGACCTGGAATCCTTTGTTGATGGAAAAAATTGCACAGAATGTCAGTCAGGAATTAGCCGCCAAAGGTGGAAATCTTGCTTTATTTACTGGTTTTGATGTATTAAGAGATCCACGTTGGGGAAGAAGTGAAGAATGTTTTAGTGAGGATGCGTATCTGACTTCACAAATGATTCAAAGTGCTGTGCAGGGATTTGAAAAAGATCAAAACGGAGTCAGCGTTGTTGTCAAACATTTATGTGCTCAAGGAGCCTGTGAAGGTGGACATAATTCGGATGCAGCTAAGATTGGTCCAAGAGAATTAAGAGATATTCATTTGCCACCAGTCAAGGCAGCAGTCAAAGCAGGTGCAAGAGCTGTTATGGCAGCTTATAATGAAATAGATGGAATTCCCTGTCATATTCATAAAAATCTTCTTCATCATATTTTAAGAAAAGAGTATGGTTTTGATGGCATTGTCATGGCTGATGGATGTGCTTTAGATAGACTGTTATTATTAAATGACAATCCTTTACAAATGGGAAGTCTGGCTTTAAAAGCAGGTGTTGACTTGAGTTTATGGGATCAGGTTTATACCAAACTTGATGAAGCTGTTAAACAAGGCTATGTCACTGAAGAAGAATTAGATATAGCGGTTGAAAGAATTTTAAGACTCAAAGAAAAGTTAGGTCTTTTTGAACCTTCACAAAATATACCATTGCCTCAATGTGATGAATTATTGTTGCAAAGTGCAAGAGAATGTCAAGTGTTATTAAAAAATGATGATCATATTTTACCATTAAAGAAAACACAAAAAATTGCTGTGATTGGACCTAATGCTCATCACTATCTCCATCAATTGGGTGATTATACAGCTTATCAAAATCCTCAAGACATTGTGACTGTTTATCAGGGAATCTGTAAAAAAGCTTCACAAGTCAGCTATGCATTAGGATGTACTACAAGAAAGAAACAATTTGAAAATTTAGATGAAACATTAAAGATTGCAAAAGAGGCAGATGTTGTTGTTTTGGTTTTAGGTGGTAATAGTACGCGTTTATATCAAAATGCTTTTGAAAATAATGGTGCATTAAGAATTCAAGATGAAAATGAAATGAATTGTGGAGAAAATATTGATTTAGCAAGTCTTGAATTAGAAGGATATCAAAATCAATTATTAAAAGAGATTCATCGCGTGAATCCAAATATTGTCACAGTCTTGATTCAAGGAAGAGTTCATGTGATCAATGATGTCATGCGTTATTCTCAAGCGGTTGTGGCTAGTTTTTATCCTGGTTCAAGAGGTGGAGATGGAATCGCTGATGTGCTATTTGGAGATTACAATCCTAGTGGACATTTGAGTGTTTCTATTCCACGTCATGTAGGGGCATTACCATGTTATTATAATCATAAGCATAACGGAGCACAAAAAGATTATATAGATTTACCATCTGGTCCATTGCTTCCATTTGGTTATGGACTGAGTTATACAACATTTGAATATCAAAATATATCTTTACCTCAAAAGATTTCCATTCAGGAATTAAAAGAAAAAGGACTCACTATTACTTTAGATGTCCATAATACAGGTCAAAGAGATGGACAAGATGTGGTTCAGATTTATATCAAGCATTTACAATCAAGCATTGTTTCTAGAGTGCTGGAATTAAAAGGATTCCAGAAAGTACATGTTCCTCATCATGCTGTTCAGACAGTCAGTATCACATTGAGTTATGATGATCTGGCAATATGGAATATAGATATGGAACATATTGTAGAAACAGGACGTTTGGCTGTTTGTGTCGGTCAAGATTCACAAAATTATAAGGAATATAGTGTCTGTATTGAAGAAAGCTGCTAAGGTAGCTTTTTTTGATAAATTAGGGTAAATATGGTATGATAAATGCAGTTTATAGAGAGAAAAGAGGAAGAACAATGTATAGTGTCATTATTTTATGTGCTGGACAGGGGAAAAGAACAGGATTGAATTATAATAAAATGTTATATTCATTTCGTGGTAAGACAGTCTATGAAATGACTTTAGAAACTTTTATCAACGATACACGCTGTCAACAGATTATTGTTGTGACAAGACCTGAAGAAAGAAAAGAATTTCAACAATTATTAAGTGATGAACGCATAGAGTTTGTTGATGGGGGAAAAGAAAGACAGGATAGTGTATTTGCAGGTTTACAACATGTGACATATGAAAATGTTTTGATTCATGATGGAGCCAGACCTTATTTAAAAAAACAACAGATTGACGATCTGTTAACATGTCTAGAAGAACATCCAGCCTGTTTATTAATGGTACCTTGTAAAGATACAATTAAAAGAGTGATTGATGGTGTTGTCGAAGAAACACTTAATCGACAAGAATTAATGCAGGCACAGACACCACAGGCTTTTCATACCAAACTGATTTTAGATGCTTACACAAAAGCGATACAACAGCACTATTTGGCTACTGATGATGCTCAAATGGTAGAACATTTTACTGATGAAAAAGTTTATTTTGTTTTAGGGGATTATGAAAATAAAAAAATTACAACAAAAGAGGATTTAAAATAAAACTTCTGAATATAATCAATGGGGTGGTCTTTTGAAAAAGAAAAAACACAGTTTACTTGTTATTATAATATTATTATGTATCTGTTTGACTATTTACTTCTTTATGCCACATCCACCATGTTCATTATCTTCTTTTGACAAAAGAGCTGTCTGGTTTGCGTATGGAGATTTAGAACAGTTTTCTTATGAATCAAAGGAAAGCTTTGAAGAAGATTTTTCACAAGCTATTGAAAATATAAAAGATTATAAAATCAATACCGTTATTGTTCAGGTGCGTGCTTTTAGTGATGCTTTATATGCATCAGAATTGTTTCCTCTTTCAAGAGTGATTACACATCAGGAATCATTATCATTTGATCCATTAGAAGTGATGATTGACATTGCTCATCAACAAGGTATGTCCATTGAAGCATGGATTAATCCCTATAGAGTCTCTTTAAATCAAGCAAGCTTTGAACAGTTTTTAAATCATTCACCGCACCGTGACTGGTTGGAAGATGCAACTCAAACAATTGGTTATGCCACATATCAATATATTTTAAATCCTGCCAGTCAGTCAGTGAGAGATTATATTGTTGATGGAGTGAAAGAGGTTGTGGAAAACTATGATGTTGATGGTATACATTTTGATGATTATTTTTATGTATCAGGAACACATGATGGCACAACGGCCAATCAACGTATGGATTATGTTAATATGCTCATACAGGATGTTTATCAGACAATTAAAGAGACTGATGAAAATGTTGTATTTGGCATCAGTCCTCAAGGCAATTATGAAAATTGTTTAAATGATGGGGCTGATATTGATACATGGTTAGGGGAAGAAGGCTATATTGATTATTTAATGCCTCAGATATATTGGAGTGATCAGTATGGTGAAAATAAAAAAACAACAATGTTTACTGATCGATGTGAGCAATTTGCGAAAATACCAAGACATCAAGGTGTTATGTTATATGCTGGATTAGCGCTTTATCGTGCTGGCGGGGCTGTTGATGAGGATTATGGATGGCAGGAAAACTCTCGTAATATTGCTTCACAAGTTCAAATTCTATATGAAAATGGATATAAAGGATTTAGTTTATTTCGATATGATTCATTCCTGAAAGAATCATCAATACAGGAATTAAATGAATTATTAAGGCAACATGCATAAAAAAGGATGCGACCAATCGACTTATATAGTCTATTGGATGACATCCTTTTTTGTATGGATTGTTTGTGTCAATTGATAACTTTCATCTATATATTTGAAAATATCTTCATCAGATAATGTTTCATCTAAGATGATAGAAATCCATTTCTTTTTATTCATATGATAAGCTTTATAAAAACCATTTTCTTGAAGTAATTGTAAAATATGTTCTTCTTTTAATTTTAAATTGATGATTTCTACATCCCCGTTTTCAGAAGTAATTTTATTTTTATTGATGTTCATCATTAAAGCATACCATTTTTGGTTGTTGTGATGTCTAAAAACGCCATAGTGAGGATCACTCGTCCATGGAAAATCAGGATAATCATGATATGTTTTTATTATGTAATCAGCGATTCTATTGGCTTGAGGATATATAAAATATTGCGGTGTAGTACATTTGTCTTTGATATCATTTAAAATCTTTTCATATTCTTGACGTATTTTTGTGATAAATTCACCAGTTTGCGCTTTGATACGAAAATTGATATATTCTTCATGAAAAGCTAAATCAATCATTTTTCCATGAATATCTTCATCAGTATTGATAGTAATGATGACTTGAAAGCTATTATCTAAAATATTTTGAATATAAACATATTGATGACATTCTTTTTGAAAGCCATAGGTTATCAGTTTATTAAAATCAATTTTTGTTCTTTGAAATATATCTTGTTCTAAACTCAAGATGAATCACCTCATTATAGAGAATTTAAGAATTCTTGCCATTGATCTTCATGATCAACAAAATATTTCGGACAGATTTTACCAGTAATATCATAATGTCTAATCACATCTTGACTTTGTAAGTGATAGGAGTCCATTAAAGCACGCACGAGTTTTTGTAATGACTGGTAAGTTGCATCATTAAACTGTCCGCTTTCATCAGGATGGCAGCATTCAATAGAAATGGTATCTTTATTACGATTGTTAGAAGCATAAGCGACTTCATTCAAAGGAATACATTGAATGATTTCTCCTTCTAATCCAATGATAAAATGGCTAGATACAGAAGTCGTTCTGGTTATTTTCAGATTTTCAAAATAATCTCTGTTATTTTGAGCAGTGGAACCAGGATTGGCAGTATAGTGAATCACAATACCATTAACTCTTGGTAATGTTTTTCCACTTCGCGAATTGGGATTAACCGTTAAAAATTGATGTTGTATCGATAAGCCATCAACCTGATATTCTTCAATATCATTATGATGACGTGAAGACAGATAAATTGTTCCTATGCCAATGATCAGTAAAATCACAAGCATACAAATCATAGGCTTTTTATTGATTCTTTTTTTCTTTGCCATAAGATCACCTCGCTTTTACATTATGTCATGATAGCATTGAAAATGTATAAATAATTTCTTAATATTTTATAAATTGATGTGGATATCAACTATTATATCATGATTGTTGATTTGAGAATATCAAATGATTATTGTATTGTAAAAAGTATTGATTTTATGAGGTTTTTATATATGTCTGGATTGACAAAAAGGCGTATATGTGGTATATTACGTGAGCATGTAATAAATTTACTGCCTGTCTATATTTAAGATATAGACCATTAGACCATAGGAGGAGGTAAAAAGATGAATAAGTACGAAATCATGTTTATTGTAAAACCTGATGTTGAAGAAGAAACAAGAAATGCATTAATCGAAAACTTCAAAAACATTTTAACAAATGGTGAAGGAACTGTAGATAATGTTAACGAATGGGGATTACGTGATTTTGCTTATGAAATTCAGGATTACAAAAAAGGATATTATGTTGTCGTAGATACAACAACTACTCCTGAAAATATTTCTGAATTTGAACGTATTTCACGTATCAATGCAAACGTTATCCGTCATATGACTCTTAGAAGATCTAAATAAGAAGGTGAATTCTGATGATTAATCGTGTTGTATTAGTTGGAAGAATGACGAGAGATCCTGAGTTAAGAAGAACAAATAGTGGTGCTGCAGTTACAAGCTTTACTTTAGCATTAAATCGTAACTATAATTCAGCAGATGGACAACAGGCTGATTATATCAATTGTGTTGTTTGGAATAAAGTTGCTGAAAATGTAGAAAGATATTGTTCAAAAGGTTCATTGGTAGGTGTCGAAGGAAGACTTCGTTCACGTAGCTATGATAATGCTCAGGGACAAAAAGTGTATGTTGTTGAAGTTGTTTGTGATAGTGTACAGTTCTTAGAAACAAGAGCTGCTAGAGAAAGAGCACAGCAACAACAACCACAAGTATCACAAGATAACTTCTATGATATGAAAACAGTAGAATTAGAAAAGGATTTTGATAATTCTTTTGATTCATTTGATATCATGGAAGATGATATTCAATTTTAAGGAGGAAAAGGTTTATGGCATTCAAAAGACAAAGACCAAGAAAAAAAGTTTGCTATTTTACAAAAAACAAGATTGATTACATCGATTACAAAGATGTTGAATTATTAAAAAGATTTGTTTCTGCTAACGGTAAAATCATTCCTAGACGTGTAACTGGAACAAGTGCTAAATATCAAAGACAATTAGCAGTTGCTATTAAACGTGCTAGACAAATGGCTTTATTACCTTATGTAGGTGAGTAATTAATATTAAAAAACCTTGATGAATTCAAGGTTTTTTCTTTTCAATGTGAGATTTTGGCACTAAAATAGTACTATTGCGCATTTTTCAAGTCTATTAACAGGTTGTATTTGTTTGCTTGGATAAAGATGACAATATGTTTTGAGTGTTGTTTCAACTATATCATCTATACGCCTTGCAATCATTAAAATACTATATCCTAACTCTATGAACAAAAAAACATGACTATGTTGAAAGCAGTAGATTATAAAATCTTTTGAAAATCCAGAATTTCTTTGGGTTATTTTGAATCAACTTTTTAATTTTACATAATAGTGTATGAACACATAATCATCATCTTTTAACTCAAAACAAGTGTCAAAATATTCTTAAATAATCTTAATTAAAAATTGAAGCATGTTAATTTTTCTTGTACTAGTAGTCTTTGATGAAGTGATGATATTATTTTAGCAAGTTTTTGATATGATTTATTGATATTGATGATACCTTTATTTAGACCTATATCTTTTTTAGTTAATGCAAAGAGTTTCCCATTTCTCATGCCAGTATAGAATAAAAATTGTATAGTCATAGGTGTTTTCTAAAAATGATTTCAACTGTTCATGTGTATATATCACCATATAACCATTTCTTTGCTTTTATGACTTCCTATACTTCCTGCTTTTATACATGGATTTTTTAGATTGTAGCACTTAGAATTATAATTAAAAATTGTATTAAGAATATCATTGATTTTCTTTAAATATGTTTGCGAGTAATTGTTATCAGACATAAAATTATTATACCATTTTTTGATATCAATAGGAGAAAGATTGCTTATTTTCGTTCTTGAAATATGACAGCATATGTTTTTTATAATATATTTTTTACAAAAAGTTTTTGGCATTAATTGATGGACCATATCTTCTAGATATAGATATGTGAGATAAGAATTTAACAAATTGTAATTATCAATGGATTGTATAAATGTTGTAAATAAATATATTTAATGATATAAAGGAACAAGTATTAACTTTTTTAGGATATGAATATTTTTGTTGAATACAAAATGATATTAGAATTTATTCATAGATTAAATTTTAAGCAGGGTTTGAATTAGTTGTATTTATTATAATCAATTGAAAATGGATAAATATAAGTAAGTAAATTCAATCTGAGAAATCTTATTAGTCAAAAAGATTCTTCTTTATGAATTTAAAAACATCATTTATAATTGTAATAGTATAAAGAAAGTTGAGAAATAATTATACGACAAGCATTATATAAGAAATTATTTAAATTATTAATTGATTGTTTTAAGAAGAAATCTGAGTTTGCTAAAAATGCTGGTATTATTTAAAATACACTAGCAAAAATGATAAAAGTCAATATATATCTATGGAAATGTTGGTCGGAGTGTGTAAATATTTGTATTGTACGCTAGACGATATTGCAGAAATCATGAAATAAGGAGAAACAGTATTATGAATAAACAACAATTAGCAAATAGAATATGGGAATCTGCAAATAAAATGAGGTCGAAAATTGAAGCTAATGAGTATAAGGATTATATATTAGGGTTTATATTTTATAAGTTTTTGTCTGAAAAAGAATTAGAATTTTTAAAAATGAATGATTATACAGATGATATCTTAACAGAAGTTAATGAGGATGATTTAGAAACAGTGACATTTGTTCAAAAAAGAATAGGATATTTCATTTCCTATAATAATTTATATTCTACATGGTTATCAATGGGGAAAGATTTTGACATTTCAAATGTACGAGATGCTTTGTCAGCATTTAGTCGTTTAATAGATAAATCACATAAGAATGTGTTTGATGGTATATTCCAAACATTAGAAACTGGATTAAGTAAATTAGGATCTGATTCTAAAAGTCAAAGTAAAGCTGTAAGAGATTTGTTGCATTTAATTAAAGATATTCCAATGGATGGAAAGCAAGACTATGATGTTTTAGGATTCATTTATGAATATTTAATTTCAAATTTTGCAGCGAACGCTGGAAAAAAAGCAGGAGAGTTTTATACACCACATGAAGTCTCTGAATTGATGTCGGAAATTATTGCCTATCATTTAAAGGATAGAAAGGAAATTAAAATCTATGATCCATGCTCAGGTTCAGGGTCATTATTAATCAATATTGGTAAAAGTGTTTCTAAGCATATGAATAACTCAAATAATATAAAATATTATGCACAAGAGCTCAAAGAAAACACATACAACTTAACGAGAATGAATTTAGTTATGAGAGGAATTATCCCTTCAAATATTGTTGTAAGAAATGGAGATACATTAGAAGAAGATTGGCCGTTTTTTGAAGATAGCAATCCAATTGAAACATATGATCCATTATATGTTGATGCAGTTATATCAAATCCTCCTTATTCTCAAAAATGGGATCCAAGTGAAAAGAAACATGATGTACGTTTTTCAGATTATGGATTAGCTCCTAAGAGTAAAGCAGATTATGCATTCTTATTACATGATTTATATCATGTCAAACCAGATGGTATTATGACAATAGTCCTTCCCCATGGAGTTTTATTTAGAGGTGGAGAAGAAGGAGAAATCCGTAAAAATTTGATTGAAAAAAATAAGATTGATGCAATTATTGGCTTACCAGCAAATATCTTTTTTGGTACAGGGATTCCTACAATTATTATGGTTTTAAAACAAAAAAGAAAATATACAGATACGCTTATTATTGATGCGTCTAAGGGATTTGTTAAGGAAGGAAAAAATAATAAGTTAAGGGCATGTGATATTAAAAGAATAACTGATGCTATTAAGTATAGAAAAGATATTGAAAAATTCTGTAGAGTTGTATCAAGAGAAGAGATACGTAGAAATGATTATAATTTAAATATTCCAAGATATGTTGATTCTAGTGAAAAGTCAGAAAGTTGGGATATTTATGCTTCAATGTTTGGTGGGATACCAAATGTGGAGATAGATGAGTTACATGATGTATGGAATGCTTTTCCAACATTAAAGACAGATTTGTTTTATAATGTTTCATCAGATTATAGTAATATAAAAGTAGATAATATTAAAAATTGTATTTTAAATAATAGTGATGTTAAAAAATTTATTTCATTCTATATTGATTCATTTAAAGATTTTGATAAAGAATTGTACAAAAAAGTAGTATTAAATTCTACATTAATAAATATTTCAAAGACTGAAGAAGAGATTAGCGAAGACATTTTTAAACGTTTAAAAGATGTTCCTTTAATTGATTCGTATGAAGCATATCAATTATTTAAGAATGAATGGATGAATATATCCATAGATTTAGAAATTATTCAAACAGAAGGTTTTGATTCAACAAAAATAGTGGATGCAAATATGGTTATCAAAAAGAAAGATAATAAAGATGTAGAAGTCCAAGAAGGATGGGTAGGACGTATTTTACCATTTGAATTAGTTCAAGAAGAATTTATGAAAGATCAACTTGATATTCTTAAAGAAAAAGAAACTAAAATTAATGATATAGTATCATATTATAGTGAAGCCATTGACTTGTTATCAGAAGATGATAAGGAAAACTTATTAAATGATGATGATAGTGCTTTTTTAAATGAAAAATTAAAGGAAGCATTAGAAGAAATACAAAGTAGTATTTCTACACCTGTAATAGAAAAATTACAGCAATATTTAATGTTAAAAACAAAGAAAGAAAAATTGTCTTTTATAAAAAATAGTGATATTGGTTGGGAAAATATGACAACATTAAAAGATGGAACATTTAGTCAAAAAGAAGTAAAGGCATATATCTCAAGATTAAAATCTGAAATAAAATTTGAAGAAAACTCAAGAGAATTCATTATAAATAAGGTGGTTAAAAATATATCTGAAGAAAAGATATTGAAAAAAGAAGTTAAAACATTAAGTGATCAAATACATTTAGATACAAAAAAGGTTATTGAGAATTTAGATGATGACCAAGTTAATGAATTATTAAAGATTAAGTGGATTAATTCTTTAATTTCAAATCTCAATAATTTACCTATAAAAATTATAAATAATTTGGTTTTATCAGTTGAAATACTAAGTAAAAAGTATGCAAAGACTTATGCTGAAATTGATAAAGAGATAAATAATACAGAAAAATCATTAATTTCTCTAATTGATCAGTTAACAGGAGACGAATTTGACATGTTAGGTTTAGAAGAATTTAAGTCATTATTAGGAGGAAAGTAATATGAATAATAAACAAATTCCTTCAATAAGGTTTAAGGGTTATAATGAAGTTTGGGAACAGCATAAGTTTGGAGAGTTACTTCAAACTCTTCCTTTTAAACCATTTCTAAAAGAGCCTGAACAAGACGGTAAATATGAAATTATTCAACAAGGAAGTGAACCTATTATTGGATTTGCAAACGGAATTCCTTGTAATGATTATAAAGATACTGTAATTTTTGGTGACCACACGCTGTCACTTTATAAGCCAAAACATCCTTTTTTTGTTGCAACTGATGGTGTTCGCATAGTAAAAGGCAAGCAGAACATTGACGGATATTACCTGTTATCATTACTAGAAAGATACAAACCTCAAAGTGAAGGCTATAAGAGATATTATAGTATTCTTTCAGATATCGAATGCTTTATAATAAATAATACTAAGGAGCAAAAACAAATTGGATCATATTTTGAGCAGCTTGATAATCTCATCACTCTTCACCAACATAAGTATGACAAATTAATCAATATAAAAAAATCAATGCTTCAAAAAATGTTTCCAAAAGATGAAACAGATGTTCCAGAAATTCGTTTCAAGGGATTTAATGATGTTTGGGAACAGCGTAAGTTTGGTGAAATTGTAATTAGATATGATGATCAAGTAGATATTCCAGAAGATGGATATTGGAGATTAGGAATCAGAAGTCATGCGAAGGGAACATTTCATAGTTTCGTCGAAAAAGGGAAAGAATTATCTGCCGCAAGAATGAGCAGAATAAAAGCAGGAAATTTTATTGTAAATATTACATTTGGATGGGAACATGCGGTTGCTATTACAGACGAAAACGATGAAAACAAGTTGGTTTCTCATCGATTTCCACAATTCTCCTTTAAAAAAGGACATAATCCGTATTTTTATAAATATGTAATTTCTGATGTCAATTTTAAACATCATTTATGGTTATCTTCGCCCGGGGGTGCAGGTAGAAATAGAGTTTTAAAAATTGATGAAATGCTAGATTATAAAATGTCTTTTCCTAATAAGGATGAACAAGACAAAATTTTTGAATTTTTAAATCAACTCGATAACCTTATCACTCTCTACCAGTGTAAACTAGAAAAGCTACAAAATATTAAAAAATCTATGTTGGAGAAGATATTTCCATCGAATAAATAGTGAAAGGTCGTGTATGATATGATTTTTACGAAAGAGTCAGATTTTGAAGAAGCACTTATTCGTGTCCTTAAAACAAAAGGATGGGGAGAAGTTTTGAAATATCCAACGGAAGATGAATTAATTAATAATTGGGCAAATATATTATTTGAAAATAATAGAGATATAGACAGACTTAATGACTATCCTTTAACAAAATCAGAAATGGATCAAATTTTAGAGCATATTACTACTTTGAAAACACCAGTAGCACTCAATTCATTTATTAATGGTAAATCAGTATCAATCAAAAGAGATAATCCTAATGATATAAGTCATTTAGGAAAAGAAATTAGTTTAAAGATATATGATAGACGAGAAATAGCAGCAGGTATGTCGCGATATCAAATTGCACAACAACCGAGATATAAAGTAAAAAACGTTATATCAAATGATCGAAGAGGAGATTTGGTGTTACTTATAAATGGTATGCCTGTAATTCATATTGAATTAAAAAAATCAGGTATACCAGTAAGTCAGGCTCAAAATCAGATTGAAAAATATTCACGAGAAGGAGTATTTACAGGTCTATTCTCGTTAGTTCAGATATTTGTAACAATGAATCCTGAAGAAACTACTTATTTTGCTAATCCAGGGCCCAATGGTAAATTCAATAAATGTTATTATTTTCATTGGGCTGATTTTAATAATGAGCCAATAAATGAATGGGATAAAATAGCATCCACATTATTAAGTATTCCTATGGCTCATCAATTAATAGGATTTTATACAGTTGCAGATAATTCCGATGGGGTTTTAAAAGTAATGAGAAGCTATCAATATTACGCTGCAAATGCTATAGCTGATAGAGTTTCAAAAAATAAATGGGATGCTAAGAATCAGTTAGGTGGGTATGTATGGCATACGACTGGTTCAGGGAAAACATTAACTAGTTTCAAATCTGCACAATTAATTGCTAGTTCTAAAGATGCAGACAAGGTTATCTTTTTAATGGATAGAATAGAACTGGGGACTCAATCTTTAAAAGAATATAGAGGATTTGCAGACACTGATGAAGATGTGCAGGAAACAGAAGATACCCATGTGTTAATAACAAAACTAAAAAGTGATGATCCTGCTAATACACTTATAGTTACTTCTATTCAGAAAATGAGTAATATTGGTAGAGAACCAGAGGGATTAAAACAGGTCGATTTAGATAAAATAAATGCCAAAAGAATTGTATTTATAATTGATGAATGCCATCGTTCTACATTTGGAGAAATGCTATTATTAATAAAGCAAACTTTTCATAAAGCTTTATTTTTTGGATTTACAGGAACACCAATTCATGATGAAAATCAAAAGAAGATGACAACAACTTCAGATATATTTGGTAATGAACTTCATCGATACAGTATTGCAGATGGAATAAGAGATAAGAATGTTTTAGGATTTGATCCTTATAAGGTTAGTACATTTAAAGATGCGGATTTAAGATTAGCAGTTGCATTAGACAAAGCTAAAGCTAAATCAGTGGAAGAAGTAATGTCCGATAAGGAAAAAGAAAAGATATATAACTATTATATGGATAAATCTATTGTGAAAATGACATCATATATTGATGATATAGGTAAAAAAATCAAAGGTATAGAAGATTATATTCCTAAAAGTCAATATAGAATGAAAGAACATCAGCAAGCAGTTATGAATGATATTTTATCAGGCTGGAATGTCTTAAGTCATGGTAATAAATTTCATGCTATATTAGCTACAAATAGTATTGCCGAAGCTATAGAATATTATAAATTATTTAAGAAAACCAGTCCTGATTTTAAGGTAACAGCGTTATTTGATCCAAATATTGATAATAAAAATGGATTTGAATTCAAAAGTGACGGTTTAGTAGAAATTATTTCGGACTATAATTATAGGTATCATCAAGACTTTAAATTGGCAACATTTCAAACAATGAAAAAAGATATATCTTATCGTTTGGCTCATAAGAAACCGTATGAAAGAATTGCTAATGAACCAGATAAACAAATTGATTTACTCATAGTAGTTGATCAAATGCTAACTGGTTTTGATTCTAAATGGATTAATACATTATACTTGGATAAAGTGATTCAATATGAAAGTATTATTCAGGCCTTTTCAAGAACTAATCGTTTGTTAGGTCCTGATAAACCCTTTGGTGTTATTAAATATTATAGACAACCTAATACAATGGAGGAAAATATAAAAAAAGCAGTTAAATTATATTCTGGAGATAAACCCTTTGGCTTGTTTGCCAATAAATTATACTACAATATAAAAACAATGAATGATATATTCAATCAAATAAAATCTTTATTTGAAAGCTCAAATGTACATAATTTTGAAAAACTACCAGAAAATACAGCTTCTAAAATGAAATTTGTTGAACTGTTCAATAATTTTAATACTTATTTAGAAGCATCAAAAATACAAGGAATGACGTGGGGTAAAACTACTTATTCATTAAAAAAAGATGGAAATATTTTAAAAGTTAAAAGAGTAATTGATAAACTAACTTATTTGATTCTGTTACAAAGATATAAGGAATTACAAAAAGGTGATGGAGGTAAAAATCCAGATGATTTACCTTATGATATTGATTCTTATATTACCGAAATTGATACAGAATTAATTGATACTAATTATATGAATTCAAAGTTTAAGAAATATTTAAAAGTATTAAATAATTCGGATTCTTCAGAAATAGATATTAAACTAGTAAAAGATGAATTACATAAAACATTTGCAACATTATCAAAAGAAGAACAAAAATTTGCTTATATAATATTACATGATATAGAGTCAGGTGAATTGCAAATTTGCGAAGATTCTAAAACATTGAAAGATTATATCAATGATTATCTTGCCAATTCAAGAAATGATCTTATCCATAAATTTGCAGATATTTTTGGCCTGAATGAGTCAATGTTAAGAGATATTATGTCATTAAAACTTAATGAGGCGAATTTAAATGAATTTAATCGATTTGAGAAATTATTTGAGACTGTAGATAAAAGTAAAGCTAAAGCGTATTTTGAAAACAAAGAAAATACCAAATTGATACCGCCTAAAGTAAATCAAAAAGCATACTCTCTTTTAAGAACATTTGTTTTAAATGGAGGAGATAATGTTGAACTATAAATTTAAAATATAAAAAATAATATTTGTAAAATTATGAAAAAGTGTAATAAATAAGCTAAAAATCAATGATAATAATGCTTATAAAATAAAGTTTATCATACGCTGATGAATAAATTATTAGTATCATTTGATTGTATAGGAGAAATATTTAATTAAAATACAAAGTGTAAAAAATTAGAAGGAGATTTGATATGACACAAGAAGAACAGTTACGAGAACTCTTATTAGAAAAAAATTCAATGTTGTTTTTAGGAGCAGGGTTTTCATTAGGTAGTT
>OGPH01000874.1_pt1 | contig 27701 bp, 20 predicted proteins | sample 1552891 | NCBI WGS metagenome assembly OGPH01 (sample SAMEA2580272, study PRJEB22360) | human gut metagenome | biome: human gut; feature: human-associated habitat; material: faeces | place: Denmark | collected 2008/2010 | reverse complement strand
ACACGTCGTATCGCCCGGGGCCGGGGGGTGGGGTTTCTTGGGGAGCCGATGCTCGGTCTCGATCCCCGCACGCAGAACGCCGTCATAAACTATATGCGCGAGTACGTGCAGACGGGCAAAACCATTTTATTTTCGTCGCACAATCTCGACGTCGTGGAAAGGGTTTGCGACAGGGTGATTATAATTGCCGCGGGCGAACTCAAAAAAATCATCGTCACCGGAAAGGACAAATTCGACGGCGACGAACTTATCGAAAAGTATTACGATACTAATAAGGAAGACTGATGCTGGGCGTACTTCTGAAAAAACAGATGACCGAAAAGTTGTCTTATTTCAAGCGTGACAAAAAACGCATCGATATCGTCGGCGCGTTGCTTACGCTTGTGATGACGGCGTTTATTATGTACGTCGTTATCGAGGTGTTCGGCGCGTTTGTCGCGAAATATACCGAAATCAGGCTCAACGGCGTACGCGACGTGCGCGCGCGGCAATATGAAATAATGACGTTCGTGTATGAATTCGTTTTCGTGGTCGACGTTATCGGCGGCGTCGTAGCAATAAACCGCGCGATTTTTGAAAGCGACGACAGAATGATTATCCAGACGCTTCCCGTAAAGGCGTCGGACGTACTGTATTCAAAAATCATTTTCATTTACGCAAAACAGGTGTTGTCGGCGTTTGTGATTCTCGTGCCGTTCGTGGCGGTGTTCGCAAGCGTGACGAAGCAGGGCGCGGGATACGTGATCCTCGGGCTGCTTGCGGCGTTTATTATTCCCGTTATGTCGCTTTCGGTGTCGAGCGTGCTTGCGATGCCGTATTATTACGTCAAAAAGTTTTTCTCGTCGAAGTACGTTTGCCTGCTTGTGATAGTAACGCTGGTGCTTTTTGCGCTGTTTTATTGCTATGCGACGGTGCTCGACTTCTTAAAAACCCTTATGTCAACGGGCGAAATCAAGTTTTTCTTTTCCGAAAAGACGATGACGACGATAATTTCGGTGACGAAAAACCTTGTCCCCGCAAACTTTATCGCGGCGTTCACACTGAAAACGGACGTCTGGAAAAACCTGGGGATAATCGTGGCGATAACCGTCGCGACGGGCGCAATCGGCATTCTCATAACGTCGCTTTTGTACAATAAGGCGATGAAAACGCGCGCGACGGCGGGCGCAATAATGATTTTTGCAAAAAAATCCGCAGCAAGAAAACTCCCGCCGTTTTTAAGTCTTTTGAAAAAGGAATTCAATCTCGTGCTGTTCACGCCCGATTACGCGGTGCAGTACTTCACGGTGGCGGCGATAATGCCGCTTATGGTATATTTTTGTATGGGCATTGGCAAAAACTTCCTGACGTCGCTCGTTTTCGTTCAGAGCGATTTCGAGCTGGCGATTTTGCTCACGGTGCTTTTCGGCGCGCTTACGAACACGTTCTGCGCGACGAACGTCAGCCGCGACGGGAAATCGTTTTATGTCGAAAAGACGTTGCCGCTTTCGATAAACGAGATTATGGGCGCGAAAATCGCACTCAGTTTTGCGGTGGCGGTCATATCCGTCGGCATTGCGGCGACGGTGCTTCTTGCAAAGAAATACGTGTCGGCGGGCGAAGGCGTATTCGTGTTTTTCGTCGGCGCGATGATGGCGTTGTCGCAGATACTGTACGCCACAAGAAAGGATTTGAACAGTCCGCAGTTTTCGCTGGAAGAAGACAACGTCGTGAGGGAAAGCAACAACAACGTGTCGATAATCGTCGTGCTGGGGCTTGTGTCCGCGATGATTCTTGGCGGAATACCCCTTTTCGTCAACGTATTGTCGAACGTCAGGGGCAAAGATATGCGCTGGTTTACTTACGTTTTCGTGAGCGTGTGCGCGGCGGCGGAGTTTGTCGGCTCGCTTTTATATTACCTTATCGGGATTAAAGCCCGCTTTGACAGGGTAACGGAGGGGGATTGATATGAAAAAGAAAATAATCGCGCTTATAATGATAATACCGATTGTGTTTCTGATCGCGCTGTTCTCCGTGGGGAAAGCGGCGGGCGTTTACGCGGACATTCCCGTGACGGGCATACAAATCACGACGCAGAACGAAGACGGATTTATCGACGTGGACGTTGCCGATTACGACCCCATCGCGTTTTTGGCGCAGGTGCAGCCCGTCAACGCAAGGAATCAGAAATATTCGTTTGAAATATCGGGCGTCGGCGGAGACGAAGCCCCCGACGGATTTGAAATAATCGACGGGAAACTTCATATAGATAACGTAGGAAAGGTGAAAATCACGGCGATTTCCGCCGAAAAAGGATTTAAGGACAGCGTCATAGTTTCCGCATATTCCACGAAAGTCTTGAATATATTTCCGCTTGTCAACAGGATTGAAGACGGCGGCGAAATCGTCGAAATTGAAGTCGGCGACGAAATCGTCGAAATCGAAGGCGGCGACTACGTGTTCGGCGCAAAACTTTACCCCGAAAACCTTTCGGGCGAAACAAGGATATTTGAAGAAATCGGCGGCAATCACATTCTGAAACTCAACGCCGTCACGGGCGTGGCGCAGGCGCTGTTTTCGGGCGAGACGCAGATCAGAATTACTTGTCCCGAAGGACGAGAAGGGCTTGAAAAGGTTTTGACCGTCAAGGTCAACGTCGATACCGACAGCACGGGCTTTGCGGTCAACGGAAAAAGCAGCGGCGCGAAAGTCACCGTGAAAAACAAAGCGACAACGGCAAAACTTTTCGTCGAAAGCAAAAACGACTCCCTTGAAATATCCGACCTTACCTTGCCCGAAGGAGTCACGGCAAGCGGAATCGAAAGGATTTCCAAAAACAAATTCGTATTGACCTTGTCTTTTGACAAAGAATTTTCGGACGAAGAAATTTCGGGAAAGGTCGGCGCAACGGACTTCTCTTTGGAGTTTACCGAATATAACCTTGACGTGCGTACGTCGTATTATGACGGCGAAGGCGACGAAATCAAGCAAAAAAATAACACGAAAGTCACCTACGTCGCATATTCCGAAAGCGATGACGACGTGGACGTGAAATTTGAAATAATCGACGACACAGACGTAATAACCCTTGAACAACACGGGCAGTTTGCAACTATTACCGCAACGAAAAGGGGCTTTGCCAAAATCAAAATCACTGCCGAACACGACGGAAAAGTCATCAAAGAAATCGAAAAGACAATCCGCGTCGTGCCCAACGTGTATTCGATGGAGTTTGCGGATAGCGCGAAAGAGTACGGCATCGAAAACATACTGACAATCGGCGGCAAAAACCACAAAGGAAGACCGGACACAAGGACGATTTTCGTAAGGGTTGTCACGGAAGCGGGCGCCGAAACGTTCACGGACGAATTTCTGAAATTTATGAACGTCGCGTTTTCCGATGATAATTCGCTCTTTTCCTGCAAGACGCAAACGGCGACGAACGCCGACGCGGTTGCTGCGGAAATCAGGGCGACGGGAACGGGGCTTACCACGCTTAACGCACAGTTGACGGAATATAACCAATACTTCGGCACGAACATCTGCGCGAAAATCAGACTTCGCGCGGTCAAAGAAGGGAGAAACGTCGGCAATTACGAGGAACTGACAACGGTGACCGAAGCCGGGCATATCGTCGTGCTGACAAGCGACGTGATGCTGGGCGTCAAAAGCGACGGCAGGGCTATGGACGAAGACGAACTCAAAAAAGACGTCAAAAAATTCACAACCACGTACGACAAAACGTATCTTGAAAACAGCGGCGAAAGCAAGGAAGTCCAATACCTTATCGAGTTCAAAAACCACGTTTACGGCAATGGCTTTGAAATCAACGCCGACAAGTTCACGCAGTGCAAGGACACGACGGGGATTCCGAAAATTTTCAAAGGGCCTTTGAATTTCGTCGCGATATCGTCCGCAAGCGTCAAGGGACAGGACAACATTTCTTTCCTTGTAAGGACGGACAACGTGCTTATAAACAACGTCGTCTTAAAAGGTTGCAGCGACGATAGCCTTCTTGAAGAAGACGGACAATTCAACTTGTCGAAACTCAACTACGTCGGCACTACGCTTGAAATCGCAAAAAGCGCAAAACTGTTGAACAGCCGCGTTTCGAACGGGCGCACCGTCGTGAGAATTTTTGCGGGCGGATCCACAATGGGAAGTCCCGTTGTTAAAGACGAATCGGCGTTTAACGTGCAAGATGAGAAGATAAACGTGCATATTGAAAGTTGCGTGCTTTCAAACGCGCGCGAATTCATATTGAAAATCGGCAGCAACCGCGCGCTGAAACAGACAAACGAAGTGCAAAGAAAACTCCGTAAAGAAAAAGACAACGAATATTATTCGCCTTACGATGAGAGCAACAAGACGGACAAATACTTTAACGACAATTATCTTATCAACGACGTTACGCTTAAAAACTCGGTGCTCGAAACGTCGGGGTTGTTCTCGGTCGGTATGGAAACGCACTTCTCGGGCGAATTCTTGTTAGGCGGCACGATAACGACGTGGGAAGGATGCGCGGCGACTTCGTATGCGTCGGCGCTTCGCATTGTCGGCGACGTAAAGATGCTTGACTGGAAAAACCTTTCAAACGTTGACAGCAGCACGCTTATCGAAGTTACCGGCGATGCAAATCCGTGGCTTTCGATGAACGTTGCGGAAATGATGAAAGAAGTCGCAAAGGTAAAGTCGGAATGCCGCGATATAATCCTGAACGTCGGCGGGACGGAATACGTCCACGGCGGCATAGCGTTTTACGGCGGCGGATATAACTATTCGTATCTTGACCTGACGGAAGCGAACGACGAAACAAAGCAGTTCGGCGTGTACGACGTCAATATCTCGGTGCTTGAAAACAGCAAGGACGAGAATATCCGAAATCAGGGCAAAATGCTGCCTATGGCTGCGGGCGCGGGCGATTTCAGATTTTACCTTTATAATAATAAATCGAGTAGAAACCTGTCATGGCAGGAAAGTATAAAAAACCAAGGAAACCACGGGGAGAATATTATTCCCGTGGTAGCGGAGGATGTTGAATGAGCAAAAAAGGATTAAAAACAATGCTCGTGTGTATCGTGCTCTTAATCGGGCTTGTTACGCTGTTTGCATGCAACAAAAGCAACGTGGCTGACAAAGACGGACAAACGAAAGTGATTGTGAAAATCCAAGACGAAGACGGCAGCATTTACAAGGAAAACGTCGTGTTTTCCGACTTATTCACGCTCAGTCTTCAAAAAGAAGGATACACCGGAAGACTGTATCGCGATGCGGACTTTTTGAAGCCGCTTACAAAGGATTCCAAAGTCAAAAACGGCGATACGGTTTACGTCAAATGGACGATCAATAAATACACCGTAACGTTTATGGACGGCGAAAAGGTGCTTGCAACCTTTACAAACGTCACGCACGGCGATACCGTAACCGCGCCCGAAGTCCCTGAAAAGGACGGCAAGACTTTTTCAAAATGGGACAAAGATTTTTCAAAGGTCACAAGCGACCTTACGATAAACGCGGTGTACGACGTCGACACGTTCACGGTGACGTTTAAGGACGGCGAAAAGGTGCTTGAAACCCAAACGGTGGAATATGAAGCCGCCGCGACCGCGCCCGATACCGCCAGGCTTTCGCCGCCCGAAGGCATGCATTTTGCAAAATGGGACAAAGACTTTTCAAAGGTGACGGAAGACATTGAAGTTTCCGCCGTGTACGAACTTAACGAGTATACGGTTATTTTCAAAAACGGCGAAACGATACTTAAAACCGAAATGGTGAAACATGGCTTTGTCGCAACTCCGCCGAACGTATTCGATACCGCGACGAAAAAGTTCGTCGGATGGGACAAATCGTTTGACAACGTCACAAGCGACCTTATCGTCAACGCAAAATGGGAAACAAAGAAGTTCACGCTGACGTTTATTAACTTTGACGGCACGACGGTTTGCACGGCGGAGGTCGAGTACGGCGCGTCCATCGACAGCCATTTTGAAACGGCAGACAGCGCCGCGACGTACGACACTAAAATTCTTGATTACGACGGCTGGTACAAAGCGGACGGAACGAGAATCGACGAGCTCGATTTGCCGACAATGCCGGCTGAAAACTTTACGCTTACGCTGAAATTAAGGCTTATGGATTCCGCAATCGGCGATTTCAAGGTTAATACCCCCGCGGACTTCACGTTTACGGAAAGCAACACCGCCGAATTTAGTGTAATGCCGAACGAGGGCACCACTTTGCACGCGGGCGTTACTTATAAGTATATATGGACAATAAATAAAGATAACGTTTTTTATAAGACGGAAGAAACAACCGAATCGTCGCTCACCCTTCAAAACCTTGCGGCGGGCGAGTATCTGGCAAACGTCAAAATCGTCGCGTCAATTGAAAACTGCGGCTCTGTCGGAAAAGACTTTTCGGCAGACGAAACGCTTATCGTATCCCGCGCGGACATTTCGGACATTACGGTAACGGGCGTCACAATGACGTACGGCGATAAAACCGCCAAAATCGGAATAAGCGGACTTCGTGCGGACGACGTCGTAACATACGGCACCGACGGCACAACCTTCCCGCTTCAAAACGTCGATTTGTCGGCGCTCAACTACGGCGAACACGATTACTATGTAAGAGTGTATAGGAGCGACAACTACAACCCGTACACGTCGGGAAAAATCACGGTAACGATAAATAAAGCGGAAGTTTCCGCCACCATTACACCCGACGATGACACGTTGACGTACGGCGACAATTTGCCGAGCCTTACCGCAGCCATAAACGGCGATACGTACACTATCGAAAGCGGCAAATACGAATTGCACCTGGGCATGACCTCGATAACGGGCGACGTTGCAAATAACGTCGGCACGTACAATATCGAAAACGTGGATATTTCGGTCTTACGCGAAAAGTATCCCGAAAAGAATTACGATATAAAACTCACAACCGTCGGCGCGATTACAATTAACCAAGCGAAGCTCACGGTAACCGTTTCGCTGGACAAAACCGAACTTACGTACGGTGAAGATTCGCCAATAATAAGTTATACTTTTAGCGGGTTGAAATCTTCGGACAAGGAAGATGACTTCACGATTACCAAAACGAAATTTGCAGAAAAACTCGATGCGGGTACGTATACGGCGGCCGTAACCATTTCGGGCGACAAGACGAAGTTTTACGAAATCAACGTGAACACGGCTGATTTCACCGTAAAACAAAAGGCAGCGACAATCACGATAAACGAAATTAAAGATATCGTTTACGGCGATAAAGTGCCAGATTTGTCTGCAAAAGTCGACGGAGTGCTTGACGGCGACAGTCTTTCATACGCGCTTGAAACCGACTATACCGTCGGCAAAAAACCCGGCAATTATTATAAAGTGAAAGTCGTGTTTGACAAAAACGCCGAAGCAAACAAAAACTATGCAATCACCACAACCGTCACAACGTTCTACGTCGGCACAAAGGATCTTACGATAAAACTCAATAATACGCCGACCGTTGCGGTCGGGAAAACATACAAGGTCGAGGCAGAACACCTTGAAAAAATCGGACTTGTTGCGGGCGATACCGTCACGGGATACGTCACGATAACAAAGGACGTCGCAGGCACATATAACGCAGACGATTTCGACAAATCCAACCTTGTCGTTACGAACGCCGATTGCTACGTTATTTCGTACGAAATGAGTGTTACGTTTATAGAGGTCACCTTCGCAATAGATTTCGCGGACGTTACGCTGACGTACGACGGGCAGCCGCACGGCGTTGTGGTCACAAAGACCGACGAAAGCAAAAACTACACGATAACGTACGGCACGACCGAAAACGATTGCACGCTTAATTCTTCGCCAGCATATAAAAACGCGGGCACGTACACGATATACTTTAAGGTTGTTGACAACGACACCCTCGCGGAGCATGTCGGATACGTTACGCTTACGATAAACAAGAAAGCGGTCACCGTAACGGTTAAAGACGTCACGATAACTTACGGAGAAGAAATCCCCGCATTTTCGTACACCGTCACGGGGCTTGTAGAGGGTGAAACGCTTTCGGACGAAGCGGTTTACAGCGGCGCAGGCACGGATGCCGGCGTATACGATATTTCCGTTTCGGGACTTACCGCAAGCGATAATTATGCGGTGACTGTCAAGACCGGTACACTCACGATAAACAAAAAGACTGCCGAAGTCACCTGGACTAATGCGGAAAACTACGTTTATAGCCCCGCGGGACAGACTTTGCCCACGGCAACGTACGAAGGCAAAACCGCAAATCTTATATTCACAAAAGACGGCAAGGCTTGCGAGTTCAAAAACGCGGGCACTTATACGGTAACTATTGCGGACGACAACAACTATGATTTGACCGGCAGCGAAACGACAAAAACAATCGTCATCAATAAGGCAAAATACACGGCGGCTCCCGAGCTTTCTCTTACCGGCACGTACGATCCCAACAAAACGCTTGGAAATTACACGCTTTCGGAAGGATTTACCTGGGTTAACCCGGACGAAGTCCCCGTTTGCACAAAGACGGTGTACGAGGCGAAGTACAATATGGACTCCGACAACTACGAAGATTTTGCAACGACGGTAACGCTCGTTCTTCAAAAGGCGACGGTAACGCTCGCGCAAAATCTTTTCGAGTTCAATTATGACGGCGCGTCGCACGAAATCGGCACGACCGTGAGGTACAATAACATCGAAGTAACGGAGCCTTACACCCTGACGTTTGAAAAAAACATGTTTTCTGCGGCAGGCACGCACAAAACAACCGCGACGCTTACGGCGGACAACTTCGCTTTGTCCGACAACGTCGTTTACGTAAAGGTCAAAGGCGTGAAAGTCGGCAACAACTATTACACAATCGAAGACGCACTTGACGTCGCGACAAGCGGACAAACGATTTTCGTCTTGAACGACACGGCGTTTGCTTCGCAAGAGATTGCAGGCGTGCTTTACAACGACGTAAAATTCAAAACCGTCAAAACGGGCGTAACGCTGCTTCTGCCGTTTAACGAGAACGACACAGTCGGTCATATCGGCGCGGGCGAAGACGGAAGTGACAACTACAATGCAACAGCCGCGCTTACGGGAACTGCGCAACTTTATAAAACGCTCGTTATCCCCGAAGGCATTGAAGTTATCGTCAACGGAAAACTTATCGTCGGCGCGCAAACCGGCAAAATCGATGCAGGGACAAACCAAAATGCCGTATCGGGCAACTATTGCGAAATAAGTTTAGGCGGCACGATTACGCTCAACAACGCAACGCTTGAAGTGTACGGATATATCAAAGGAAACGGCGAAATTACCGCAAACAACACGACCGTGATTGAAAACCTGTATCTTTCGGGCTGGCTGGGCGGTTCCGAATCGGCTGCGCGTTATGTAGGCAATCGAGAAATCGGTGTAGGCGAAGCATTGGGTAACGAATTGAAAATAGATACCCCGAACATGTTTCCGTTCAGCCAATATGAATTAAGATCAATTCAGTCAAGAGTAATTATAAACAAAGGGAGCAAGTTGCAGGGATATACAAAAATTGCAACAGGAGAAGTTGATATTAAAATAACTAAACTAAAAGCGCAGATTAATGAAGCATTACTTACTTTTATTTCTTCCGATGCAGGTAACGCGGCAAGCGGATTGTTCAGACTTGTCGGTAACAACAGCAAAATCGTAAAATCGATGAGCGGTGACAGAGTGAGATTCGATTTGCACGGTGAAGTAAATGATGGATACACGTCAATCAGTATAAAAGTAGTTAAGGCAACGGTTAAAATGGCTTCCGAAAAAGTTTTCTTCCCGATTGACGGTCGTACCGATATTACGCTCAAAAACGGCGCAACGTTTACGCAAAGTTATATGTTCAAAGCATTGCCGGGCGCAACGATTACCGTTGAAAGCGGCAGTGTTTACAATGTCAACGGAAAACTCGTTATGTACGATAGATCGTTTACTGAAAAAGGGTATCCCGGTGCGGCACGCGGCGACGCGAAACTTATTGTAAACGGCACAATGAACGTCAACGGCGCACTCGGCGGAAACGTAACGTCGGATAATGCCGGTACGGTTGCCGTAGGAGCAAACGCCACAATAACAAACATTAAATCGATAGAAGGAAACGGTTCATTGACAAGAGACAAAGGAAAGTTAATCAAGGCAAAAGTAATATTGCACTTTACCGAATCCGGCAGTGTTACCAAATCGCTGGTGTTTGTAAATGCGGGCAACTCGACGGTTGCGGCGGCGACAAACAAAACCTATAATTACAACAACGGAACGTGGCAATAACCGCGCCCCATCTCAAAAAACAAAGTATGCGTCCGAAAGGGCGCATATTTCTTTGAAAATCGCTTGCAACTTTTCCCCCGCGGTGATAATATATCGTGAGAAAATTCAAGGTGAACTAATGAAAAAACCGCTTAAAAAAATTCCGAAGACCGCGGAACTTATGTGGGTGCTGGGCATATTCCTTGTCGCGCTTGGCGTGACGATGAGCAAGAAAGCCGATCTCGGAGTATCGATGATTGCCGCGCCGACGTTTATCGTGTACGAGGCGATAAGACCGCTGTGGGCTGTATCGGTGGGCACGGTCGAATATCTTGTGCAGGGCGCGATTCTCCTTATAATGTGCGCCGTCGTGCAACGGGTGAACTGGCGATACCTGCTGGCGTTTGCGGTGGCGGTGATATACGGCTACGTGATGGACATGTGGATGTTGATTTTCAAAAACGTCGTGCTCACAGAAGCGTACTTAAAATGGATTATGCTTATCGCGGGCGACGTGATGACGGCGGCGGGCGTGGCGTGCTTTTTCAGGACGTATATGCCGCTTCAAGTGCACGAACTTTTCGTTGCGGAACTGTCCGACAGATATTCCCTGAAAATAAACAGGGTGAAACTCGTTTTCGACTTATCTTTTCTGGTGCTGTCCGTGGTGCTTGCTCTTACGATATTCAGGGACGCGAATACCTTTGACTGGAAAAATATCGCATCGACAAGTTATCATAGCCTGGGGCTTGGGACGATTGTCACGACGTTGATAAACGCCCCGATAATCGCGGTAATCGGGAAAGGACTTGACAAAGTTTTCGACTACACCCCGCTTTTCCCGAAACTTGAAAAGCTGATAGGCCGCAAAAAGAAAACGGACACGCCGACCGAAACGGAACAAAATACCCCGAAAACGAACAAAACCAACCTGCGGAAGAACAAGCCGCAAACGAACAAACCGCAAACGACGAGAAAGAATAAAACCTAAAAAACCCTCGCAAAATCGCGAGAGTTTTTAATTTGAAAAATCTTCCGAGAGTTAAAATCCCCCGAAAACGGGGAAATTTAGATGAGATTGTGTTTTTCTCGGCAGGTTCTGAAAATTCCTAGTGTACGCGTCGCACACTTCGCTTTTGAAATCACGTTATCGGGAGCGATAACGCTCACTCTTTTGCTTGTGTGCGCCTTTTCCCCAAAAGTACAAAAGTATCTTTTGGGGTCCCCTTTTCTCACGAATTTTCGGGTTCTGCCGAAAAGGCAAAATATCGCTAAATTTCCCCGTTTTCTTCATGACGTTTGTTTTCAATAATATTCAAAACTACGGTTATCGACGGCACGATTACCGCAAACAAGCAAAGTTCGACAACGGTGTTGATTGCAACCACGCTTGACAAAAGCCACTTAAAATTTATGACAAGTCCGTCGTAGTTTTTGCCGTGCGCGAACGCCAGAAACATTGAAAGGAACAATATCGTGTTGGTGATAACGCCGCAAATCGTTGAAAAACAGCCGATTGCAAAGTTCACGGCGCGTTTTTGTTTTTCGGTGCGCGGTTTTGTCGATTTCGCCGCCGCCTTGCTCAGCCCTTTGTATACGAGCGCGCAGACGGTGCCGCACAATATGCGCGGAAGCACCGATACGAGCGGGTTTATCGCAACGGCGTACATGGGAATACTGCCCGAATAAATAAGCGCGATAAACAAACTTACAAGCCCAAATACGCCGCCCGAGATCGCGCCGAATTTCACGCCGTAAACCTGTCCGCAGACGAAGACGGGAATAAGCCCCAGCGCAAAACTTATCGGCAGCCCGAATTTTTGTATGATTTCCGCAAGAGCCTGCAACACGACGACAAGGGCAAGCGTTATCCCAAGCGTCGCGATTTCTTTGTTTTTCTTGTGATTTTCAACGTTGTTCATAAACGTTATTATACAAATATTTTCAAAAATGAAAAGCAAAAGCGCTTACAATTTATTCAAACGTCGATGTGGAGTTCAACAAAAACGCTTTCAGCTTCTCGGTTTTGGGATTGTCAAAGATTTCGTCGGGCGTGCCGTATTCGGCGACTTCGCCGTCCGCCATAAACACGACGCGGTCGGCAACCTTTCTTGCAAAGTCCATTTCGTGCGTTACGATAATCATTGTACTGTCGCCTTTAAGCCCCTTTATGACTTTCAGGACTTCGCCCGTAAGTTCGGGATCGAGCGCGGACGTCGGCTCGTCAAAGCACAAGATATCGGGGGAGAGCGCAAGGGCTCTTGCGATTGCGACGCGCTGTTGTTGTCCGCCCGAAAGTTCGCAAGGATATGCCGCGCATCTGTCCAGAAGCCCGACCTTTGAAAGAGTCTCTTTCGCGCGGGCGTCGATTGCCGAAAACTCGGCTTCTTTAAGTTGCTTTTTTTGCAAACTCAACGCTTTACCGCGCACTTTTTGCTGTTTTAACTCCTTAATTTGCTGCTTTATCTTGTCTTTTGCCAGTAGTTCCGCAGATATTTTCACGTTCTTCAAAACGTTCATATGCGGGAACAAATTGAACTGCTGGAACACAAGTCCGAAGTGCAGCCGTTTTTTCCGAAGGTCGTTGTATTTTTCGTTTTTGTCGCTTGCGCCGTCGAAAAGAGTTTCGCCGTCAACGATGATTTGTCCGTCGTCGGCGGTCTCCAAAAAGTTTAAGCACCGAAGGAGCGTCGTCTTTCCGCTGCCCGAGGAGCCGATAATCACCACGACTTCGCCTTTGTCCATTTCAAAATTTATGCCTTTCAGCACTTCCTGCGCGCCGAACGATTTTTTCAGATTTTTAACTTCGAGAATTGCCATTTTTTATACCTTATAATAGTCCAGCTTCTTTTCGATGTAGCGGAAAAGAAGAGTGAGCAGTCCGCTGAATACGAGATAAAATACGCCCGCATAGAAAAGCGGCCACAACACGACGTAATTGTTGACGATTTGCTCGCTGAATTTGATGAGTTCCACAACGCCGATGACGCGCGCAAGCGACGTGTCCTTGACAAGCGTGATTATTTCGTTGGACATCGGGGGCATAATGCGCTTTATCACCTGCGGCAGGGTTACGTAAAAGAATGCCTGCGATTTCTTCATGCCTAAGACCGCCGCCGCTTCCGTTTGTCCGCGCGGTATCGACTGGATCCCGCCGCGATAAATTTCCGAAAAGTAGCAGGCGTAGTTTATCACAAACGCCACGAGTACCGCCGTGAATCGCGATTGCATCGGATAATCGAACAAAAGTCCCGGCACGTAAAATACCACTATGATTTGAAGCATAAGCGGCGTGCCGCGGATAATCCATACGATAAGTTTTGAAAGATATTGAAGCGGTTTGAACTTCGACATCGAGCCGAAGCAGACGATAAGCCCCAAAGGCACGGACAGGACAAGCGTCAGAATAAACAGAAGACACGTTGTCCCGAACCCCGTGAAAAGTTGCCTCGTCACTTCCGAAAATGAAATTGTTGCTGCCGATAAAACCATATTTATAAGTCCGTAAAAAAGGTAGATTTCGCCGTTTGCACGGCGAAATCGAAAAAGTATTTTTTTGTTTAATTATTTTATGCCGAGCATTTCCTTTGCGGCGTCTTCGCCTGCCGAGCCGTCTTCCGCCACGATGCGCGCTTTTTTCAAAGCGTCGTAGGAGTTGTATTTATCCTTGTCGGCTTTTCTGATGACGGCGCATTGTTTGTTTTCAAGGTAGTTCATCGTTATCGACCATTGTGCGGCACGTGCCGGCGTTACGGTCAGACCGTTCCATACGCAGTCGATGGTTTTTGCTTCCATTTCGGACTCCTTCTTGCCCCAATCGATAAGTTTGAATTCAACCGCGATTGTCTTGCCGACTTTCTCGCTGATTTTTGCAAAGACCGCTTTTGCAAGGTCGGTGTCGAAACCGCCCGTCGTTTTGTCGCCCGAGCCGAGAGCCATGGGTGCGTTCAAGGTGAATCCGATGACGATTTTGCCTTTGTTTTTGATATAGTCGAGTTCCGTATTGTCCGCTTCGCCCGCGGGTTTGGTGTAGACAAGGTCGAGCGTTGCCGCGGAAATGCCGTATTTTTCGGCGATTGTTTTGTAGTCGGCGTCTTTAAGTTCAACAAGAACTTGATTGACAAGGTCGGTGAGAGCGTTGTATTTGCCGTCGGCTGCCTTTCTGAAAGCGATGCCGTAGTATTCTTTTTCAAATTCCACGTCGGCGATCGTCAGATTTTTCGCCATTGCGGAGTCGACGCTCAGAAGATAGTTCGCCATCGTGTAGTCCATTATGCCAACGTCGGCGGTTTTGGCGTTGAGTTCCTTGAAAACGTCTGCCTGCGCCGAGAGCGCGGTGTAGCCGGGTTTTGTTTCCTTGTTGCAGGCTGCAAGCGCAAACGCCATCACGAAAACTATTGAAATAATCGAAACAATAACGGTGATTTTCTTTTTCATGTTTTTACCTCGGTTTAACGCGTTAGTAATTTAGCGTAATAAAGTGTTATGAATGGATAATACCATATAAAAAAGGTTTTGTAAAGCAAAAAACAAGCATTTTCAAAAAATTTTTTTGCTTATATAATAATAAAAATATTAATAAACAATAAAAACAAAATAATAAGCCGATTGCGAAGTTTTATAACAAGGATACCCTTCCGGGAGATTGCCACACGTCGTATGCTTCGTTTTTGACCAGTCAATCGTCGCAAGCGACAATCGCCTGTGTTATGTTTGCATACTCCTTTTCCCCAAAAGTACAAAGTATCTTTTGGGGTCCCCATAATGGGCGGTGCTTCGCAATGACAGAGTACTTCGTACGGAATAAATAAGAGTTTGTTAGTTAAAAAAAATAGTAAAATTTACGTACGCTCTTCATGCTATTCCGTGCAACGCACTTTATGTCATTCAGAGAAGCGAAGCGACGTGAGAATCTCCCGGAAGGGACTCCTTATAAAGCGATGATACGATGTTTTTGTCGCTGGCAAAAGCGATGCGCCTTCGGCGCGATGTGTGACGTTGGCACGTTGCGGAATTATTTTTGTCATTGCGAAGCATAAACATGGGACCCCGCGGGACACAATGTGGAAAAGCAAATAAAAACGGACGCAGGGTTGCGTCCGTCTTGTGCGACATAACTCTTATTTGTGGTTGCCGTTAAGCAATGCGAAGTTCTGTTTGTTCGCCTTATAAAGGTTTTTGAACACTTCAAAGCCCTTATCGTAAACCTCGGCTTTCAGCTTCAGATTGGGCTTAAACGTCTTTTTTGCGGGGATAAAGTCCTTAACTTTGTCAAACGAAGGAATAAGGTTAAGCCCGATTGCAACGCATACCGCCGCGCCGACCGCGCCCACGTTTTGCGGACTGTCAACCGTTTCGATAGTGTGTCCCGTGATGTCGGCAAGGAGCTGGCAGGTAAAGTCGTTCAGCGCGCCGCCACCGACAAAACGAATGACGTCTGACGTTTTGACTTTCCTTTCGCTTGCTTCCAGCATCCAGCGTTTGTGATAGCATACGCCTTCCAGCACCGCGCGGATAAGTTCGGTTTTTCCGGTGTCAAGCGAAATGTTGAAGAACATACCGCGTGCGTTCGGATCCTCAAACGGGCAACGGTTGCCGTGCAGCCAGGGCGTGAAAATTACGCCGCCCGAGCCTGCGGGGATATCGTCGACGACGGTTGTCATATATTGATACAGGTTGAGATATTTGGATTCAAAATCTTCCGCGATGTGTTTTTTCTGAATGTAAATGCCGACCTCGTCCAAAGCGATATGGTCTTTCACCCATTCAAGACACTTGCCCGAGGTTTCAAGTTCCGCAAAGTAGTTGAATTTGCCGGGTTGCGCCGCGACGGTTGCCGCAATCATTGTGGTTACGTCCACGGCGGATTTGTCGGTTACGGTCGAAACCCAGCCCGAAGTGCCGCTGTAAATGTGAGTTTCGCCAAGTTCCGTGCTGCCCGCGCCGACGCCGATAAGAGAAGCGTCCATACCGCCGCCGAAGACTTTGATGCCTTTGACAAGCCCAAGTTCTTTCGCGGCTTTTTCGGTGATTTCGCCTGCGCAGTCGGACGACGCGATAAGTTTTGGCAGGTGGTCGTAATTCACGCCGCACATTTTGCACATTTTTTTGCTGATGCACTTGTTTTTAAGGTCAAGTAAAAGCGTGCCGAATGCGCTGTCGTACGTCATGACGAATTCGCCGGTTAGACGGCAGATGAGATACTCTTTTACGTCAAGCCATTTGTAAACGCGCTTAAAGTTTTCGGGCTCGTTATTTTTCACCCAGTTATATTTCCAGACGGGGTCTTTTACGCTGACGGGTGCCGCGCCCGTTATCATAAGCGCGGGTATAAGTTTGAAAATATTTGCGCCTGCGATTTGAAGCCCATAGGAAATGCCTTCCTTGATTTCCTTTCTCGCGCGCTGATCCATATAAGAAAAGGCTCTGCGGATTGCGACGCCGTCTTTGTCGACAAGGACAAGCCCCTGCGCCTGCGAGCAGAAAGAAACGCCTGCGATTTTGTCGGGGGAAATGCCGGATTTTTCAAGTACGACGCGCGTTGTGGAGCACATTGCCGCCCACCATTCGTCGGGATCCTGTTCCGCGCCGCCGTCGTCGTAGACGTAAAGTTTGTAGCTTTCGGTTGCTGACGCCAGAATTCTGAAGTCTTTATCGATTTCGAAAATACAAGTTTTGATGCCTGTCGTGCCTACGTCGTAGGCCATAATATATTTTGACATAAGTATCACCCTAAAAAATTTTTATACAAAAATTATACCATAGTGTATTTTTAATGTAAACAACTTTTTTACAAAGGGATAAAAAAGTATAATAATATCAAATTTGTGTCAGAATGACACACAATGGCGTGCAAAACCAGCTCAAAAACGCAAAAAAGTCGGCACAATTGTCAATATGACAGTTATACCGACAGTAAAAACGTAAGTGTGTTTTAATTATTCGATTGAAGTTGTTTGCGATAACAATCGTTTTCGATGGAGCAGCCGCCGCATTTCGTGCAACCTTCCTGTTTTTTGAAGTCCAGATTGTATTTCACGAGAAGGCCTGACAAATGCGTCGCGATTTCGATAAGATCCTGCGTTTTGCACCTTATCGAAATGTCGACGGGCGCGTTGTCAAGCGGACGAATGGGCATAACCGTCGGGAATACGCCGATTTTTGCCATCTTTTCACATTCCGCCATAATGTCTTCTTTCGGCTGGATTCCCGCAATCAGCACGGAAGATACCTGTCCCCATCCGAAAACTCCCACCGCTTTTTCAAACGCCTTATAATAATGCTCGTACGATATTTTCGATTTTCCCGGGCAAATCTTTTTCCTTAATTCGTCGTTTGCGACTTCCAGATTCATTATCGCGACGTCCGCGCCCGCATTTTTCAGCGCTGCGATTTTTTCAAGGTCGGACGGCGGGGCAAACTCGATTGCGATTTTCGCGTCCGAAAACGCACGGATTTTTTTGACAAGGTCAATCCAGTAATCCGCCATGACGTCCGGGTTTTTATAAGTACCGCCCGAAAAGTTGAGCATATTGTCTTTTGACAGTTCAAAAAGTTTTTTTATGGAATCTGCAAGGATGTCGGCGTCAAGCGGCGTTTCGCGCTCTTTCACGATACTGCAAAACCTGCATTTTTCGTTTTCCCTGTCATAACAGCAATTACTGTTCGGCCAGATCGTAACGCAACCCTTGGAGTGAAGCCTTGCAAAGTCGTCCACGACCGTGCCGGTGTGTGGGAGCGCGCCGAAAAACGAAACGGGGAAACTGTTTTTTCCGTCAGTTATAAAAAAATTGCCGTCCTTTTCGTCCAGAAGATAGGGCGATTCGTGCGCGAAGTCGTCGGCGATACTGACGTTGCAATTCGTTTCCGAAAACCTTACGTTCAGGCTGTGCATTATTCCTTTTGTGAAAAAGTCGGGAAATTCCTTATATAATATGGCTTTTGCGTTGTCGCTTGCGCGCATACCTTTGGTCAGGAGTTCCGCCTTATAAAAAATTTGGTCGTTTATATTCATAGGTACCTCAATCGTATTTTATAATATCTTTTCTTTTTTCGCAACCTCAGCGGAAAAATCGTAATCCGAAAATCATAAAAAAATTCAAAAAACCCCCTTTATACGGCGGAATTTAGGTAATTTTAGGGTTTGAAAAATAAAATTAAGAAAAACAGTTCATTTTGATAGGCAAATTATCAACAAGATTTTATGAAAATGAGGAAATATGGGAGCGAAAGAAAGAAACAAAAATTACGTGCTTGAAAAGGCAAAAGAAGTTTTTTTGGAACGCGGGATCACGGGCGTTTCGATGGCGGACATTGCAAAAGAAGCCGATTTCGGCGTGGCGTCGGTGTATCGCTACTTCGGAAACAGGAAGGCGTTGATTATGGAATGCGCCGTGTCAATATGGCAGGACAAACGCGATAAATTGCGCGTCGTTTATGAAAAAAATCTGTCGGAAAGCGGGTTTGAACAAATCGTCGTGCTTACAAAGTATTTTTCGTGGCTTGTCGTGAACGAAAAGTCGTTTTCAAAGTTTTTGCTGTCGCTCGATTCGTTTCTGATGACGGAAGACGCGACGCGGGAAGAGAGAAAGGAATACGACGCGATACTGCTTGAAATTTACAAAATGTTTGAGAGCGCGTATAAGACGGGACTTTCCGACAATACGGTCAGGGATATCGGCAGTTTTCAGGACTTTTATTTTGCGGCGACGCAGTCGCTTATCAGCTTGTCTCAAAGGCTCACGATGCGCGGCAACGTCGGCTTTGACGACGTATCGTTGCACGATAAGGTGAAACTTCTCGTGAGTATGTTCACAACGTATTTATCAAACGAAAAATAACTTTGCCGTCAAATATTTGACGATAAAACGCAAAAACCGCCAAAACGGCGGTTTTTTGTATAAAGAGAAAAATTTTTCGGCGTTACAGCCCGATGAAAATCGACGAATTTCTGAGGCTCACGTCTTTGATTTTATCGTTGATACTTAACGCGTGTTTGTCAAGATTTTGTCCGTCTTCGTCGGATATTTTTTGTGCGCGGAACTCGGCAATGATTTTGCCCGAAACGTCAGCAATAATTTCGTTTTTGAGTTTTGCCTCGCTTGTCGAATTTCCGCATTCGGTAAGGAATGACAACGCCGTTTCGACATCGGACAGAATGGTGAGTTCCCGCATGCCGCGGTATGCCCATTTGTAAAAAGGCTCGTAAACGTTGTTCAGCAAATACACGCACGAAATCGCGCTTTTTACAAATTCGAAAATCGCAAGTTGTGCCGCGCCCGTCTCTCTCCTTGCGATAAGGCGGGGGTAGTTGTATTGTCCGGATTGGCTCATAGAAAGCGCGTGCGCCGCGATTTTTTTCAGACGGACGTCCTCGGGGAAGCCTTTTTGCAAAACTTCGCGAATCCTTGAAAACTCGGCGCAGTTATTTATAAACATCTTGCCCGATACGGCGGTGCGTAGGGCGTATGGCGGGATTTTCAGCCAGTCGAAAGTTATTTTTGGCGCGGAACTTCTGCCGATAATACTTTCGTAAAAGTCTTTGCACGAAAAAACGCCGTGGCGACTGCCGCCCGCGGGCGAAAATTTCAGACGGGAAAACCCGGAAAACTCGTCGGGAAGTTTGTTGTACGCGCGGGTTAAGTCGAACCCATATTTTTCGTAATCCGCGTCGCTTAAAAAAATGCAGAATCCCGGCTCGAAGTCGTGATCTTTTGAAACGTCGTCGTCGAAAAACAGACACTCGCTGCCTTGACCGACAAGCCCTGCGGACAACGTCGGCAAAAGAAAAGCGAAGTCTTTTTCAAGCATCGGCATTCCGAATTTTTCAAAATATTTTTCAGACAACTCAACGCCTTTCATAAATACTCCTTGCGCGCGCCGAAAGGTCTTGTGCGTCGATAAATCTTCCTGCGTCGGAAAAGGCGGACGCGCATTTTTCGCACACAAAGGCGTAATATCCGTCGCGCGTTACGCCTTCGTCATTTAAGCACGACAGGGCGTTGTCAAGAGCCTTGTCGACGTTTTCGTCGTCAAAGGGATCTTTTCTCAGAAAAGTTGTCGAAAGGTTTGTGTACGTCACCGCTTCGTCCAACTTATTCCCGCTCTTTTTCGCAATTTCAAGTGCCTTTTCAAAATACGATATTGCGGTGTCGTAATCGCCCAAATCGGCATATGACAGTGCGGAATTGTTGTATAAACCGCCGAATAGCGCATTATCCGCGTCAAGGTTTTTTGAAAAAACCTTGTATACTTCGTCGTAAATTTTAAGCGCGCCTTTCGCGTCGCCAAAGGCTTTTTTATTGGTTGCGACGTTCAGTAAAAACGTCGCGCCGCTTGTCGTTTCCGCCATATCCGTCTCGTCAATCAGCCGCAAAATCTCGGCGCAATATTTCTCGCTGTCTTCCTTGTTTCCCGTTTTTCTGAAAACCCCGGTGAGTTCGCTCGTCACGACGAGTTCGCCCCGTTTATCGTTCAAGGCTTTTGCCTCGTCAAGCCAGTATCTCAAAAGTTTTTCAGCGGACGCAAGATCGTTTCGTGACAAGAATTCGTCTTCCTTTTCGATAATGCGTTCGACGGGAATCATCCCGTGAGTTTCGGTTTCGGGATAATAAAACTCTTTGCCGCCGCATGTCACGCAGGCAGGCTCCTTATAATCGAATTCGTCGATACCCATAGTTTCTCCTTTTGGCGCGACGGCGTGATTGTCGCGCGTTTGACCTGATTCAAGAATAACACAAAATTCACGCCTTGACAACGGACGGCGCAAAGGTTATATTATTATTGATATTTATAAATAACATAAGGCGGTATGTTGAAAAATGATAAGAAGAATCGAGTCGGCGGACAGGGCGGATTATATAAAGTTCGCAAAAGAGTTTTATACGTCGGACGCCGTCACGCACGACGTTCCCGAAGAATACCTGACGCTGACCTTTGAAACGCTTGTCGAAGGCAACCCGTTTTCGGACGGCTATATGATTGAAAGCGACGGCGAAAACGTCGGATACGCTCTCGTTGCGAAAACGTTTTCGCAGGAAGCGGGCGGCATGGTTGCGTGGTTTGAAGAATTGTATCTTTCGGAAAAGGCGCGCGGAAAAGGACTCGGCACGCTTGCTTTAATGTACCTTGAAGGCAAGTACGTTTCGGAAGGGTACAAGAGAATAAGGCTTGAATACACGGCGGAAAACGAGCGCGCGGCGAAACTTTATCGACATCTCGGGTTCAAAACGCTTGATTATCTGCAAATGCTGAAAGATTTCAAATAAAAAAAGAAAAGGGAAAAAGGAAAAAATGGGAAAAATTATCGTAATCGGCGCGGGACAAGGCGGACTTGTCGCGGCAAAGCATCTTAAAAATTTCGGGCACGACGTGGTTGTGTACGAGGCGGAAAGCCGCGAAAACGCGGCACATCCCTGGCGCGACGATATAAGGCGCGCCGTTTTCGAAGAAGCGGGCTTAACGCCGATTCCCGTTTCCGACTGCGTCCAGAAAAACAAATGGAAATTCGTGTCGCCCGACGAAAAGTCGACGCTCAGAGTGCCGATGACGCCGCCGCTTGAAGAAATCGCAATCGACAGACGATATCTTCTTGAATACCTTCTGAAAGAATGCGAAGGCGTCGAAGTGCATTTTAACAGCCCTGTCGAAAACCTTATCACGGACGGCGATAAAGTCGCGGGAGTCAGGGTAAACGGCAAAGACGTCCGCGCGGATATGGTCATCGACGCGTCGGGTTACAACTCGAAATTCCGCCGGGAAGTCCCGAAAAAGTTCGGTATTCCGGAGCCGGAATCCGACGACAAATTTTGTGCGTTTCGGGGATATTATCGCGCCGATCTCAACAAAAATCTGCCGAATCCGCCGTGCACGCTTTACATAAAACACCTTGGCGGTGTCGGCATCAGCTGGTGCAATCTGTCGCAGGACAACGTTGCGGACGTACTTGTCGGGCGCATCGGTAGCCTTTCCGACGAAGAACTCGAAAGGGCGAAAACAAGCCTTCTTAAAAATCACGATTTCAACACCGGGGAGCCGATCGTGGAGCGGCGCGTTGATATTTCGTTGCGCTATCCCGCGGGCGTACTTGTCGCAGACGGATACGCAATCGTCGGCGACAGCGCGTATATGACGATGCCCATGATGGGCAGCGGTATCGAAAGCGCGATGAAAGCGGGCAGAATGCTTGCCGAAACAATCGGGACGGACTGCGACTTTTCGGCAAAGAGTCTGTATCCGTATCAACTCAAATTTTATAAGCAATTCGGTTTTTTGTATGTTTTCGTGGACGTCCTGAAACGCTGGGCGCTCAACCTGCCCGATAAAGACGTTAATTGGGCGTTTTCAAGCGGGCTTGTCACCGACGACGATATGGCGCTTCTCAGCACCGATGAAAACGCAAAAGGCTTGTCTTTTTTGACAATCCTTAAAAAAATCGGAATCCTTTTCAAAAACTTTTCGCTTGTCTGCCGCGCCGTGAAATATGCGGCGCGCGGGCTTAACGCGATGACGGTCGCAAAACGTATTCCCAAAAAATACGACGCGGACAAGGTCAGAAAGTGGTCGGAAAAACTCGACAAAAAGGTCAGAGGAAAGAAAAAGAGATAAATCCGCCGTGAAAACGAAAGAAACAACAATCAAAATATTGTTCTCGGCAATCGTGTGTGCGCTGATATCGGCGACGATATTTTCAATGAAACCGCCGCGCGCCGTTTCGTACGCCGAAACGGGAAATTGCCCGCACGAATACGACGACGATTGCGACGACGAATGCAATCTTTGCGGCGAAAAGCGCACGCCGATGCATTATTTCGGCGAATGGACTGTCGTAAAAGAAGCCACTAACGATGAAGAAGGGCTGAAAGAGCGAACGTGCGTCAGGTGCCACGTAAAACAGCAGGTTGTTTTACAAAAGACCGCCGTCCCCGAACCGCAAAAAGAAAAAATCATTTCAAAATCGGATATCGCGGGGATTGTCGTAGGAAGCGTTTCGGCAGGGGGACTCGTCGCATTTATCGGGGCGACGCTGATAAAAAAGAAACGCAAAAAATAAGGCGCGCGAAAGTGCGTTTTTATTTTTAGTAAAATGTTGAAAATCGTCGCCCGAAACGGTTGACAATATAATGGTTTAAGATTATATTTTTGTCGCTATGGAAAACGAAAACGAACCACTTGTCGTGCCGCCCGAAAGCGAACGGGAAAAAACCGAAGAAGGGCATACGACAAGCGAAGAAAACGAAATAGTAAGCGTCGAAAACGCAGAAACGTCAGGCATCGCCGCAAAGATTTCCGCGACAGACAACGCGGAGGATTTGCCGAAAAAGAAAGGTCAGCGCGATATGACGGAAGGCGTCATCTGGAAACAAATTCTGGCGTTTGCGCTGCCGATACTTTTGTCCAACGTCATACAGCGGTTGTATAACGCGGTCGACTCTATCGTCGTAGGGCGGTTTGTCGGGCACGAAGCGCTTGCGGCGGTCGGCAGCAACAACAGTATAATCAACGTTTTCGTGTCGCTGTTTTTGGGAATATCCGTGGGCGCGGGCGTTGTCGTCGCGCAATACTACGGCGCAAAGGACGATGAAAAACTCAAAAAATCCGTGCAGACCTGTGCGTTTCTGGCGATTGTTTCGGGCATAGTGCTGACAATCGGCGGATACTTCCTTGCGGAGCCCATATTAAAACTCGTTCACACCCCCGAAAACGTAATGGCGCTGAGTCGCGAATATTTGCAGATTTATTTCTTGGGCGTTCTCGGCACGCTCGTATACAATATGGGGTCGGGCGTGATACTCGCGGTCGGCGACAGCAAGCGGCCGTTTTTGTACTTGCTGTTCGCGTGCTGCTTGAATATCGCGCTGGACGTAGTGTTCGTAAAGACGCTCGGCATGGGCGTTGCGGGCGCGGCGTGGGCGACTCTTATTTCGCAATACGTATCGGCGATTCTGATCATATCAAGGCTTCTTCTTACAAAACAGAACTATAAACTGTCGTTTCGGCATTTTAAGATTGACAAGCCGATTCTCAAAAACATATTCAAAGTCGGTCTTCCCGCGGGGTTGCAGTCAAGCATGTACAGCGTCGGAAACCTGCTTATCCAGTCAAGTCTGAACACCTTCGGCTCGGTCGTTATGGCGGGCTGGGTTGCCGCGATGAAAGTGGACGATTTCACCTATGCCCCCATTTGTTCTTACGGCATGGCGATGAACAGTTTCGTCGGACAAAACGCCGGCGCAAAGCGCATGGACCGCGTGAAGAAAGGCTTTTACACCGCGCTTATTATGAGCGTCGTTACGGCGGTCGTAATCATTGTCCCCGTGCTGATTTTAAGGGGCGACGTCGTTCGCATATTCAATAAGGAAGCGGACGTCGTGAGCGTAGGCTCGGACATCATTCTGCACATCTGCCCGTTTTACGTGATTTTCGGCATGTGTGAAGTTTTCTCGGGCACGCTGAAAGGGCTTTCAAAGTCGCTGACGGCGTTTATAATCACGTTTGTCGGTATACTCTTAACAAGGATAATCTGGCTTTACACGGCGGTGCTTATGACGCACAATCTCACGGTATTGTTTATGATTTACCCGATAAGTTGGGTTGTGACCGCCGCGATATACTTCATATACCTTGCCGTCAAAAAATGGGACGGAATGCTCGATATGACCGCGGAAGACAGGTTTATCGAAAAACTCAGACACATCGGCAAAAAGAAAACCGCGTGAAAACACAAAAAGAAATATCGTTTTTTATAAAACATATAATATAACGAATATACAAACGGCGAAAAACCTAAAAATCTTAAAAACTTTTTGAAAACCCCTTGACAAACGTATAAAGGGGTTTTATAATTACAAACAGTTGAACAGTTATTCAAATGTTTGACAAAGGAAAAAAGAAAAATGAAAGAAACAAAAATCGAAAAAAACGAATTTTGCGAAGAAGTGCACGCGCACGACGAAACGGTGCAGAAAGTCAAAGCAAGCCTTTCCGACGCCGATTTATTGTTTGACGTTGCGGAACTTTTCAAAATTTTCGGCGACAGCACCCGCGTCAATATCCTTGCGACGCTTTCAAAAAACGAACTGTGCGTATGCGACGTCGCGGCGGTACTTAATATGACGGTCAGCGCGGTATCGCATCAACTCAGGATTCTTCGCCACAACAAACTCGTGAAGGCGAGAAGAAGCGGCAAAGAAGTGTTTTATTCGCTTGCGGACAACCACGTCGTGAAGATTCTGGAACTTGCAATCGACCACGTAAAAGAGTAAAAAATCAAAGAGGTAACAAATATGAAAAAGACGGTAACCATTAAAGACATCGACTGTGCAAACTGCGCCGCAAAAATCGAACGCGACGTGCAAAAAATCAACGGCGTTAAAAGCGCAAGCCTGAATTTCTTCGGACAGCGTCTGCAATTCGAATGTGACGAAGAAGATTACGAAAGAATCGCAAAAGAAATTGTGCATTGTGCAAAGAAAGTCGAACCTGATTGCGTAATCTTGGGTTTATAATACAAAAATGAAAGATAAAGATAAGAAAAAGTTAACAAAAAACCAAATAAGGCTCATACGTTTTTGCGTGTGCCTTGCTGCGTTTATCGTGCTTTACGCCGTCGGAAAGACCGTCGGTATGCCGTGGTACGTGGGACTTGCGACGTATCTTGTCGTGTACTTCGCGATAGGCTACGACGTGCTGTACCGCGCCGCGAGAAACATCGTGCACGGACAGGTTTTCGACGAAAACTTTTTAATGTGCGTGGCGACGGTCGGCGCGTTTGCAATCGGCGAATATCCCGAAGCCGCGGCGGTCATGCTTTTTTATCAGCTTGGCGAACTGTTTCAGGATTACGCCGTCGGAAAGAGTCGGAAATCCATTGCGTCTCTTATGGATATCCGCCCCGATAAGGCTGTAATATTTAAGGACGGACAGGAAACCGAAGTCGCGCCCGAAGAAGTTAAAATCGGCGACGTTATCGTTGTGAAAGCCGGCGAAAAAATCCCCGTCGACGGCGTGGTGATAAAGGGCAGCGGCAGTCTCGATACGTCCGCGCTCACCGGCGAAAGCATGCCGCAAACCGTGTCTGAAAACAGCATCGTTTTAAGTGGCTCCATCAACCTTTCCAGCGTTTTGTATATCCGCGCCGAGAAAGAGTTTTACGACAGCACCGTCGCAAAAATTCTCGACATGGTGGAAAACGCTTCCGCAAAGAAAGCGAAAGCCGAAAACTTTATCACAAGATTTGCAAGATATTACACCCCCGCGGTCGTTATCACGGCGGTTGTACTTGCGATTCTGCCCCCGCTCGTCATCGATATGAGAAGCGGCGCGGTCTGGATCTCGTGGCTCAATCGCGCGCTTACGTTCCTTGTCATCAGTTGTCCGTGCGCGCTTGTCATCAGTGTTCCGATGTCTTTTTTCGGCGGTATCGGCTGCGCGTCCAGAAAGGGTATACTTTTCAAGGGAACGAGTTATCTGGAACTTATCGACAAGGCAAATATATTCGTGTTTGACAAAACCGGCACGTTGACGAAAGGTACTTTTGACGTCAAAAAGGTTATCCCCGCGGAAAACCGCGACGAAATCCTGCGCGTTGCGTGCATCGCCGAAAGCGGCAGCCTGCACCCCATCGCAAAAAGCATTTACAAAGCGTACGGAAAGTCCGTCGACAGTTCCGAATATCAAATCACAGAACGCTCGGGACGCGGTATGGAAGCGACGGGACCCGAAGGGCGCATACTTTGCGGCAGCGGCAGATTGCTTGTCGAAAACGGCGTTGCGATTATCCCCGTCGAAGAAGTCGGAAGCGTGGTGTACGTCGCAAAAGACGGTCAATATCTCGGCGCGATTCTGATTGCGGATACCGTCCGCGACGACGCGAAAGAAGTCATAAAAGAACTGAAAGCGCAGGGCGCAAAAACCGTCATGCTTACGGGCGATAACGAAAAATACGCACGTTCGGTCGCCGAAGAAGTCGGCATCGACGATTTCAAATTCGGTCTTCTTCCCGCGGACAAAGTCGTCGAAATGGAAGCAATCATGGAAAATAAGGGCAAAAAAGACAAGGTCGTGTACGTCGGCGACGGCGTCAACGACGCTCCCGTACTTATGCGCGCAGACGTCGGCGTTTCGATGGGCGGCGTAGGCAGCGACAGCGCGGTCGAAGCGTCGGATATGGTGCTTATGCACGACAACCTTACAGGGCTTGTTTCGGCGCGGAAAATCAGCAAAAAAACCCTTAAACTCGCATACGAAAACATCGTGTTCATATTGCTTGTCAAAGCCGTCGTGCTTATTCTCGGCGCGCAGGGATTGGCGAGTATGTGGCTTGCGGTGTTTGCGGACGTGGGTGTGGCGGTGTTGGCTACTCTCAATTCTATGCGCGCCCTTACTGGTAAAAAGTCATAATTTTGCGACCTTTTGAGTTTTTGGCAAAACCTTACTCGGTTA
>OGPH01000852.1_pt1 | contig 28024 bp, 26 predicted proteins | sample 1552891 | NCBI WGS metagenome assembly OGPH01 (sample SAMEA2580272, study PRJEB22360) | human gut metagenome | biome: human gut; feature: human-associated habitat; material: faeces | place: Denmark | collected 2008/2010 | reverse complement strand
AGTGGGGTCAAAATACCCCACTATTAATTTAAAGCTTTTTAGATTAGACCCCTCAATTATTTAAAGGGCCAAAATATCTCTGTATCATAATAAAGCAACATAATCGCCACCCAATCGATAGACTTCTTTAAGAAGTCTTTTTTGTAATGTCGCATCTTCAACCTGAATATTTAAACTTTCAGATATTTGGATAGTATATTGTCCTTTGTCGATTTCTTCTCTTAATTGTTTAATACTATGAAAACAACTTTGAAAACATGTCTGAACACAACCATACTGTGTTGCTTGATGTGTATCACTGCCAGAAACAACTGGTTTATGATATCGATGCGCAAACTGATAAATCATATCCTGCATTTTTAATCCATAACATGCTAAATCTTTTCCATTTAGATCAAAGAAATCAAAACATAACAACTGCTTCTGTGATAATTCTGGAATATGTCCTCCCTGACGATAAACATGTGCTCCCCCAAAAATAACATCATATTGACGAACAAGCGTTACTAGCTCATCAAAAGTTAAAAAACTTTCTTTCGCTTTATGTTTTTCCAACTTTTTATTTAACTCAACAATATCATGATATCTTCCAATAACAAGAGTATGTCCTCCCTCTTTAATATCTATTTCCATTCCAAAGAAAATCAATAACCCATCTTTACTCTGACAACAATCACCTACATGCGTATAGTGAGTATATATATAATCATACATTTCTAAAAATGATAACGTATTAAAATGTTCAGTCAGACAAATAGCATCAAGTCCTTTAAGATATGCTTTGTGAAACATTTGATCAGTATATTGTGTAGAAAATGGTAATTTTTTTGCTAATTTACCATGAGTATGAAAATCTATATTCATAAAAACCTCCTAAAACAAAATAGAAATGATAACACATAAAATCATCCATACAATAGAAATTAAAACGAAAATCAAATCATCTTTCTTAAACATTAGTGATGCCATTTTCTTTTTTCTAACAATCTTATTTTCATTTGCATAGCGATATCCTTTTAATTCCAATGCTTCAACTGTTGTTCTTGATCGTTTTGCAGTATTTAACATTAACGGATAGAAAGATAATATAATAATTTTTATCTGGTATATAAAATATTTCACTTTCCCAAGCCATGTTTTTTTTGATGGAGAATGTCCTCTTAAACGATAAGATAACAATATGTTTTGGAATTCTTCCATAAGGATAGGTAATATACGAAATGCATATGAAATACTAAAAGACAATTGATCAGGACAACCAAAATATAGCAATCCTGTTGCTAGACGGTCAGGGTTTAATCCTGAAAAAACAGTAATGGAAGCAAGAGAACAGACAGATACTTTTAATGTCATAACTAATAATGAATATAATGTTGATAAATTTCCACCAAAGAATAGTGCAGCAATAAACAAATATCCTGTTTGACAAAATACACCTAGACAAAATAAAAATAATACAAGTGGTGCAATTTTTGCTAATTTAGTTGTTATCGCAACAAAAACAAACATCCCTAATAAAACAATGAGATCATTTAAAAACCATGGAATCAAACCAAAAAATAAATACCAGCATAATAATGTTCTTGGATCTAATCCTGCAATAACCGTATCATCATTTCCATAAGCATTTTTTAGCACTTGATTACGTAAATAATCAATTGTAAATTTATCTAACAAAGTCTGTGTGATTTTATGCATTATGATTCCTCCTGTTGATAAGCACTCACAAATTCATCAATTTCATAACAGCGAATATTGAGTGCTTCCCCCATTTTAAAGATTTCTGGTGGTTCTATTCCTACCATTTCTCTTACATACTTATCGCTAAAGACTTCATGTCTTTGACCATCCTTGACTATATAACCTGATGATAATACAATGATTCTCTCTGCCCAATCACAGACAAGCTGCATATCATGTGTTGCTATAACAACAGTTTCAACAACATCTTTTAAGATATCTAATGTTCTCATGATCTCTTTTCTAGTTGCAATATCCAAATTGGCAGTAGGTTCATCTAAAAGCAAAATAGATGGTTGCAATGCTACTCCTATTGCAAGTGAGGCTCGACGCATTTGTCCCCCTGATAATAATCGTCCATCTCTTTCTTGAATATCCTGCAAATCGAACAATTCAATTAATTTTTTGGCTCTATCTTTATAATCCTTAATATGTCGTTCTTTCATGGCAAATTCAATATCCCCTCGAATACAATCTTTAATAAACATATCTTCAGGATTTTGATATACAAGTGAAATATGTTTTGATAATTCTTCAGCTGAATAATGTTTTGTCTTTTCTCCACATACATTCACATAGCCAACTTGTGGTTTTAATAATCCTATCATCATCTTCATCAATGAAGACTTTCCAGCACCATTAGAACCTATTAAAGCAATTTTATCCCCTTTATAAATATTAAGATAAAAGTCTTTCATGAGCTGATAAGGTTCACCTTTTACACTTCTAAACTGTAACCCAACATTTACAAATTCTACAACACGTTCATCCTTTTCTTGTACTTTTCTTTCATGAGTACAATCTGTCATATGTTTCTTTTTTGTAAAAATATTCTGTCCTTCTTCTATAGTAATGGGCAATAAAGTATTTGAATCTAGTAAATTCTTTTCCTGCATGATTTTAGCAGCACGTGTAATTTGTGGTGGAAAAATATGACAAGATTCAAGTTCTTCAACTCTTGTCAAAGCTTCTTTGACTGGTTTTTGCCACATAATAGAACCATCCTTCATTAAAATCACATGATGGCAGTATTGGGCAATATATTCTGTATGATGTTCAATAACAATAATTGTTTTGTGATATCTTTCATTTAATTCCTTTAATATTTCATAAATTTCTCTTGCATGTTTAGGATCTAATTGAGCAATGGGTTCATCTAAAATAAGAATTTCTGGTGATAACGCAGTAGAACCTGCTAAAGCTAATAAATGCAATTGTCCCCCAGATAATTGCCAGATATAATCATTTCGTTTTGAATATAAGTCACAAACCTTAAGAATATTCATAACATTGTCTTCATAATTTTCCAATCCATAATTCATACATGCAAAAGAAGCATCTTCATAGACTGTGGGACATACGATCTGATTTTCAAAATCTTGATACACATAACCCACTTTTTTAGCAATTTCACTAATATCCAAAGTTAAAGCATCTTTTCCATCAAAATACAATTTCCCTTGCAGTTCACCCATAATAAAACGTGGAATCAAACCATTTAGAGTTTTACATAAAGTCGATTTGCCACAACCATTGTTTCCAATAATTGCGACAAAATCTCCTTTTTCAATTGTTAAATGAATATTTTTTAATGTTGGCTGCTTTGCTCCTGGATATGTGAATGATAAATCATTGATTTCAATCACATGGCTGCCTCTTTTCTATTTTTAATTTTCAAAAATGCAAGAACAATAACAAGCACTGCAATCACTCCACTGACAATCATAGCTGTGCTATTTCCTGCCCATGCAGCTTCCCAATCAATAATGGCAAGTCCGTTTTCTGCCATAAATTCTCCACCAATTGCAACGACAAAAGCAATAGCACATAATACAAATGTTTTGATTCCCATTTTTTCTCCATCACCCACAACAGTATTTTCATCACGAGGTGCGACACCTAATAATGGTTCAATTTTCCCATAAAGTTTTGGAACTAAATACATACATGGTAATAAAGAAAATAAGATTCCTGAAAATAGAATATCATTTAAACAAGCAAAACCTTCTGTAAAGAATACTGATTCTGGTAAACCTGCAACTGCTTCAAAATCTTCTACAGCAAACTGAACTTTTAAAATATCAACAATGCATCCCAGTGACTGTTGAATAATAACAGCTAAAATAGAAGCGATGGCAACACTCTTGATACTTTTTGGATTTTTAACAAGACGTCCAGCAACATAAATACCAATTGTTAAAGTTAAAAACTTTTCAAGTTCTCCTAAACCACCAAATTGCCCTAACATGATTTCACTAAAAACTAATTCACCAGTAGCTGCACCTAATGCCGCTGACAATGGATCAAATAACATAGCTAAGATGAGTGGAATAAAAATAAAATATTCTACTGATAATTCCACGATACCAATTTGAAAAGATGGTATTAACTCTGTAAATAAAGTTGATAATCCATATAAAGACATACTTAAAACAAAAGTCATTAATTTCTGTGATTGTGTCATTGATTTTTTCATACTCTTTTTCCTCCCTTATCTTAATGACATGAACATCTTAGCATAATTTTAATGTAGCTAAATCAATAACACGTAAAATGAAAGTTAATATTTCATTAAAAATTAAAATGAAACATTTTTTTCTTTATATACTCCAACATGATTTCTTTAGTCACTTTTTTTGACTTTTCTTTAATGAGTTGTTATAGTATGAATGGTGATGAAAATGAATTTAGATGATATTGAAGTCTTAGATAGTCATAATCAAAAAATAAAATTATCAAAATATCAGGGACATGTTTTACTCATTGTCAATACTGCTACGGAATGTGAGTTTACAGAACAATATGATCATTTAGAAGATTTATATGAAAAATATCATGAGCAGGGATTTACTATTCTTGATTTTCCATGTAACCAATTTGGTGAACAGGCTCCGGGCACAATGGAAGAAATTATGTCTTTTTGTGCCGATACTTATGGTGTGAGTTTTCCACAATTTGCGAAAATTGATGTGAATGGTCCTCAAGAATCTCCTGTATACACATATTTAAAAGAACATCAAAAACCTGAATTATCCAAACGCATTGAATGGAACTTTACAAAGTTTCTGCTTGATCAAAATGGACATGTTGTTGAAAGATTTGAACCTTTGGTCACACCATATGAAATTGAAGATGAAATCATTAAACTTTTATAAAAAATATCGAATCTACATGATGTAAATTCGATATTTTTTATTCTTGTTGTCCTTTCATATAAGGATTTGTATATAATGAATACACTAATTGTAAACACATCACACACCATATAACGGGTTCACAGAATATAACTGCCATATATTGGAATTGAGGGATAAAAATAAATACAAATATAATTTTTCCTACAAATTCAATAATACTTGATATCAATGGTAATAATTTCTGTCCTAATCCCTGCAATGCATAACGTGTTTGCATCAAAACTCCTAATACTGCATAGAATGGTCCCACAATTGTTAAATAAAGTGTTCCATTATCTAAAACTGCACTTTCACTAGAACCTGAAATTAATTTTACAAGTGATGACCCAAATAATAGAATAATGATAGTCACAATAGCTGCCATAACAACATCATAAATATAAGCATATTTCATCGCTTTTTGAATTCTTTCGCGCTGATTTGCTCCTCTATTTTGTGAGACAAATGTTGAGATTGCAAGCGCCATAGCTGTAAAAGGCATATTAAAGAACATGTAGAGTTTTCTGGCTGCTGTATGTCCTGCAATAATCAGATATCCTAAATTGTTGATTCCATACTGAAGAATGACTGATCCTGCAGAAACAATACTGCTCATAAATCCCATTGAAAAACCTTGTCCTAATAATTCTTTATATAATACTTTATCGACTACAAAATGTTTTTTTGATGGTAATAAGATCTGTGTCTTTTTGAAAATATAAATAATACATAATATAACTGATACACCTTGAGAAATAACCGTTGCGACAGCTGCTCCTTGAATTCCCATATTGAGTTGTGTAATAAAGAAAATATCTAATACAATATTTAATAAAGACGAAACGATAAGGAAAACAAGTGGCATCACACTATTTCCAATGGCTCTCATTAAACCAGCACAGAGATTATAAGCAAACATAACAACAATGAATAAAACAATAACTGAAATATAACTATATGCTTCCTGAATAATATCTACTGGTGTATTTAATAATTCAAGTAAAGGATGTAAGCATATCATTCCTATTGTTGTTAAAGCGATAGAAACAATCAATCCAATAACAATAGAACTTGCTACTGATTTTTTTAATAGTTCTCGATTTTGTGATCCAAAACTTCTAGCTGTAACAATTGCCAATCCATTACCTATTCCTAATGCAAACCCTACTAATAAGTCATAAATAGATGTACATGATCCAATAGCAGCTAATGATACATCACCTAAATAATTTCCAACAACCATTGTATCGACAGTATTATATAATTGTTGGAACACATTAGAAACAAGTAATGGAAGAGCAAAAGTAATCAATGATTGAAATATAGGTCCATGAATCAAATCAACATCAGCCTGAAAAAAGCTTTTTCTTTTTGCACCTTCCATATGTCTACCTCTATTCAGTCACATTACGATTGATAATTTCTACTAATGTAAAAATTCCATCTTCGTATTCATATTTTAAAATACAGCAGTTATAAAATCTTTCTGTTTTCTTTACTTTTGCATATTCTTCCCATGCACGATAGAACTGAGCACATGCCCCACCATGAGAAACGGCTAAAACGACTTCATGATCTTCTTTATTCATGATTTCAGTTAATGTGTTTGACATTCTTTCTCTTAATTCCATTTCACCATCTCCACCAAATCCTTTGAAAAAATCTCCATATGGTAAAGGTGGATTCAAACATTCATCTTTTCCTTCAAACACACCAAAATTCCATTCTTTTAAACCTTTCACTCTTGTATAAGGCATCTGATAATCAGTAACGATTTCTAAAGTATCACAAGCTCTTTCTGATGTAGAAGAATAAGCATGATCAAATGTGATATGATTATTTTTAAAATATTCACCTGCAATCTTTGCTTGTTTAATCCCAAGTTCTGTTAAAGGGGCATCACACCATCCTTGTATCTTGTGTTGAACATTAAATAAAGTTTGTCCATGTCGCATTAAATAAAGTGTTTTTTTCATTTTTCTATTCCTCCCTGATGATTTGATTTCACTATATCTTTTAATGTGATTTTTGGATGACGATATCTTGCATTTGGATTCTTATCAAACTTCAACGCAATCGCATGAAATGGGCAGTTTTGTACACATGCCAAACAAAAATCACATGTTTTTGATTTTCTTTGAGCTTTTCCATTAACCATTTGAATATTACCAGTAGGGCAGACTTGCTCACAAATTGTACATCCCGCACACTGATCTGTTATTTGAATTGTTTCTCCATTATTCAATTCAGGATGATCCGTAAATCTTTTTGTCACCATTTGGTAAGCTTCCTGGCTTTCTTTTGTTGGTTGAGGTATATCCTTTTCTTGAGCTTCAAGTCTAGCTTTCGCTTCTTGAATTTGCTCATCTACATGCTTATTGATAGCCATCTGTTCTTCCATATCGAATGAAGGTAAATAATTATCAACCATTTTAATCGTTTGAATAAAATCAACATGTATTCCATGCTCTTTACAAAAGTTTTCACTCCATACACCAGCTACTGTATCTCTATTTCCATAAGTCAATAACATATAAAAATAAGGTGTATCAAATTTGGCTTTTGCTAAAAAACGTCTAACAGTTTGAGGAAGCTCTCCAGCATAAATAGGAGCGACAATCCCAATCTTATCAGCTTTATATCGTAAATCTTCTTTTTTCAATTCCTGTGGAATACTGTAAAGATCTTCTTCAATCTGTCTTGCTACATATAAACAGTTTCCTGTTGCCGTATAATAAAATATCATGTTTCTACCTTCTTTCCAATGATATTGTAAGCATTTTTATTGTTTTTGTACAATATCAATATGGAAATCTGCTATAATGAAATAGAATAGTGAGGTCCTCATATGATAGAATTAGAACAACTACAACATTTAGTTACATTTCAAGAATGTCAGACATTATCCAAGGCAGCTAAACAGCTTCATATATCACAACCTGTTTTAACACGTTCTATGCAAAAATTAGAAGAAGAGTTAGAAGTCAATTTATTTAACAGAACTAAAAATAAAATTGCTTTTAATGAAACAGGTCTATTAGCTGTTTCTCTAGCAAAACGTATTTTAGATGATACAAAAGATATGAAAAAACAACTTGTAGATTTTGATAGAAAGCTACATACTTTTGCGATTGGTTCATGTGCGCCAGCACCATTATCTTATTTAAGTCGTAAATTTTCACAGTTCTATCCTCAAAGAACATTATTAACAGAAATTAAAGATATGCATATCTTAATCAAAGGTCTAAAGGAAAAAGACTATACAATCATTATCATGCCTTATGACATAGAAGATGAACAGATTGAAAGTATTCCATTTATGGAAGAACAATTATTTTTTTCTTTACCTCTAACGCATCCTTTAGCTCATAAAAAATCCATCTCATTAAAGGAAATGGATGGAGAGAAAATGTTATTAATGTCAAATATTGGTTTTTGGAATGATATGCATAAAAAAACAATGCCCCATACAAAATTTCTGATTCAAAACGATCGTTCTGTTTTCTATGATTTGGTAGAACTGTCTACATTACCTTCATTTACATCTGACTATGTTATGAAAACTGAAATCATGCCTCAAAATAGAGTGATTATCCCTATTTCAGATGCCCAGTCACATGCAACTTTCTACTGCTGGTATCTTAGAGAAAACGAATCTCAATTAAGAACTTTATTATATCATCTATAAAAAAGGATGAAATAGTTCCTAAATAACGGAATTCATTTCATCCTTTTCAATATCATATTTATTTTAACTTATTGTATTCTTCGTCACTTACTGGTTCTAACCATTCATTAGAAGCACCTTCTGCTGGTACAGAAATTGCAATATGAGCAAACCAGCTATCTTTAGCAGCACCATGCCAATGTTTCACTTCTGGAGGAATATCCACAGTATCACCTGGTTTTAATTCTCTAGCAGGTTTCCCCCATTCCTGATACCATCCTCTACCATCAGTAACCAGTAGAATTTGTCCACCTTTATGATGAATATGCCAATTATTGCGACAACCTGGTTCGAATGTGACATTACTTACTGGTAAACTTTCAGCAAGGGGCTGTAAATAACTTTGACCAATAAAATATTGAGCAAACGCTGTATTTTCTTCTCCAACGGGAAATAATGTTTTAACATCTTTCATACTCTTCTAACCTCCTATCTGCTTCTATTATATATCCACCAAACAAAAATATCTAATACCTATTTTTTATTGTCAACAATGCTTAAAAAGCATTAACATTTGGCGACAAACTGATTAAAAATCTCCTGCATTTTTTGATCAGTTTTACACATATCTTCAGGATGAAATTGAACTGCTGTAATCGGTAAAGATATATGTTCAATAGCTTCAATCATCTGATCTTCACTGTATGCGACAGCTTTTAATCCCTTTCCTAATCGATCAATAGCTTGATGATGAAAACTGTTCACATATCCTCTATCTTGAAAGATAGGATATAAAAAACTATTTTCTTGAATGTTTATTGTATGACTTGCACATTCTCTTCTTTCTTTTTGAGAATGTAAAAGTATTTTCTGTGGAGCATAAGATAAATCTTGATAAAGTGTTCCACCAAAAGCTACATTGATTACTTGAAGTCCTCGACATACACCGAAAATAGGTATATTTTTTTGTGTTGCTTTTTTTATCAAGGCAATCTCATATAAATCTCTAGGATAATCTGTTTCACCTAATAAGGGTAATGGATTTTCATGATAGAGTAATGGATTGACATCACAACCACCAATAATCATTAAACCATCAATCATATCTAATTGCATATCTATATCTTCAATAGGAACAGGCGGCAATAAAACTGGGATTCCTTGTGCTGCAATAATAGCCTGTAAATAATCTTGTTTAATAAAATGTATATATTTATCATTTTGTAGTTCTTCACTACATGTTATTCCAATTCTCTTTTTCATACTTTTCTCCTTTCTTCTTTTATATCAATTCAATATATCATAAAAATCATATCTTATACATAAATATGATTTACAATATTTTATTCACTTTTTATTTGAATATGAATACATGCAAAAAGCCAGCTAATGCTGACTTTTATTTTTCAAAATGCTGTGCTACTTTTTGTAAGTCTTCAATAATTGGTAAATGTTGTGGACATACATTTTCACATTGTCCACATCCAATACATTCACTTGCTTTACCAAAAGTCTTTGTCAAGTTATTGTAGTATTCACCTTGAGGTGTCCATCCTTTTTCTTCTACTTCCTGTAAATCAGCATTATATAATGAGAAATATTTAGGAATAGCTATATGCATTGGACATCCTTCTGTACAATATGAACATCCTGTACATGGAATAGCAATCGTAGAATTAATAATATCAACAGCCTGACGAATTAATTGATATTCATCATCATGAAGTGGCTGCATATCTTTCATATAGCTTATATTATCTTCTAATTGAGCCATATTAGACATCCCACTTAATACCATCATGACATTATCAAGACTTGCTGCAAAACGAATAGCCCATGAAGGTACTGACATATCTGGATGATATTCTTTATACATATTTTCAACTTTTTCAGGAACTTTCGCTAATGTTCCACCTTTAACAGGTTCCATCACAATAACAGGTTTATGATATTTTGTTGCCACCTCATAACATTGACGAGATTGAACACCTACACTATCCCAATCCAAATAATTAATTTGTAATTGAACAAATTCAAACTCTGGATGTTCCTGTAATACTTTTTCTAATAATTCTGGTCCATCATGGAATGAAAATCCAATCGTTTTAACCAATCCTTGTTTTTTCTTTTCTTGAATCCATGTAAAACAATCAAGCTTTTCATATGTTTCAATACTATGTGTATTAATATCGTGTAAAAGATAATAATCAAAGTATTCTACCCCAGTTTTCTTTAACTGTTCATTAAAGATTTTATCTCTATCTTCTTTTGTCTGAATAAAACCTGAATGTAATTTTGTAGCAAGTGTATAAGTCTGACGATCATGACGTTTCACTAATGCCTCTCTCGTTGCATTTTCACTATTAAATCCACAATACATCCACGCTGTATCAAAATAAGTAAATCCATTTTCTATAAAAGTATCTACCATTTGTTTCACTTGTTCAATATCAATCTTTGAAGGATCGTTTTCATCAAGTGATGGTAATCTCATTAATCCAAAACCTAATTTCTTTGTCATATCATTTCCTCCTACTCAATTGTTTATTATACACCCTAAAGTTAACTTTAGGTCAAGAAAAAGAAAGGATCACCTTTCTTCATCTTATTCTATATGACCACTGCTGAGTCCTTCATTCTTCTCATCAAGTGGTAACCATTCTAAAACACGTTCAATATAACGATCCCAAAAATCCCATTCATGCGCACCTGGTCCTTCTTCATAAGTGACATCGATTCCCTGTTGAAGTAAAAAATCACGGTAATCACGATTTTCTTTAATCAGTGAATCATCAGTGCCACATGCCATATATATCGCAGGCACATCTTTTATAGGCATATTTTGAATCAGTGCCTTATAATCTTTGTCACTTCCTTTTAACTTATGTAAATCACCAAAAACAGAAGTTAAATAACTTCTTTTATACATATAAGGTACGTCGTCACCAGCCTCAGCGTTGATAAAAGTGTCAATCAATAACGCTGAAGACAATGCGGCAATATAACCAAATGTCTGATAATATTTGAGTCCATTGATAATAGCTCCATATCCACCCATAGACAACCCTGCAATAAATGTATCTTCTCGACGTTGTGATAAAGAGAACATGGCTCTTGTGATAGAAACAAGTTCTTCACCAATAAATTGTGAATAATATTCATGGGAGTTTTCATTATCAACATAAAATTTATTCTCTCCTGAAGGCATAATAACAGCTAAATCATGATCCTGTGCCCACCTTTGAATACGTGTACCACATACCCAATCTGTATAATTTCCAAAAATCCCATGTAATAAGTATAATGTTTTGAATTTTTTATTTGGCTGGTTTAACTTTTTATCAACAGGAATAATAGCATTAATTGTGACTGTGCGCATTAACTTTTCTGAGAAAAAATCAACTTGTACTAATGCCATTATGATAGATACTTTCCAAAATATTTATAAAATGCTTTGTCAATACCCGCACAATCAACATAATCAGTAACAAATTCTGCAATGTTTTTTAAACGATCTACTGCATTTCCCATCGCAATACCATGTCCAACCAACTCAAACATTTCCATATCATTCACACCATCACCAAAAGCATAAGTATCTTTTTGATCAATTCCTAATTTTTGATATAAATACTTACAGGCTGTTCCTTTTTTAAATCCCTTATGATAAACATCCATACGAATCAATCCATGATCATAAGCAACAATTGTCATATCATTTTCTAATTCATGATATGCTTTCCACATTTGTTCCACTGTTTCAAACAAAACACAGCAACTGATAGCATCTACATCCTGAGCCTCATATCTTTCTACTACATTCTCAGGTCTTTGATCTGTTCCCTGAAACATTACACGATGTTTAACGATCAATTCATCATCCAAACAATCACACCATTCTCCATGATGTCCATAAAACATAGGTCGCCCTTGATATTTTTGATAAACTTCCATTTGTTTTTGTATTTCTGGAGTTGTTAAAACTTCATCAACCAGAATCTCATTATTATAAATGATATAATGTCCATCACATAAAACATAACCATCAAATGGAATATCTTTTAATCCTTCAGGGATAGCCCCTCTTGCTGAAGCAATGACGATCTTATTGCCTTGTTTCTGAAAATTTTTTAAAACCTGTTTTGTTTGATGACGAGGTTGCATCATACCTTCTTGAGCATTTATTAAAGTTCCATCAATATCAAAGAAAACTATTTTCATTTTATCATTCTCCTTGCCATCATTATATCATTTCTCTTCTTTGAAAATCCATATAAATCCAACGAAAAAATATCTTGATTCATGATTCTCATTTTTGTAAAATCAAAAAAGAAATGGAGGTTTTCTATGAAATTAATTATGCTAGGTACAGGTAATGCTTTAGTAACAAAGTGTTATAATACCTGTTTTGTATTTGAAAATCAAAATCAATATTTCTTAGTAGATGGTGGTGGCGGAAATACCCTTTTATCACAGCTAGAAAAAGCGCATATTAATTGGCAGGATATTAAAGATATCTTTGTGACACATAAACATATTGATCATCTGATGGGAATTATCTGGATGATTCGTATGATTGGTCAACATATGAGTCAAGGAAAATATCAAGGTGAAGTGCGTATATATGCTCATAAAGAACTTATTGATATTATCATGCAAATGATTCATCTGGTTTTAGAGGCAAAGCATACACAATTTATTAACAAACGCATTCATTTGATTGAAATTCAAGATCATGATAGTCATATGATTATCAATCATCAAGTCACTTTTTTTGATATTCATTCTACAAAAACAAAACAATTTGGTTTTCAAATGCAATTAGATCACAATAAAAAGTTATCTTGTTGTGGAGATGAACCATGTCATCAAATCAATGAAGCTTATATTCAAAATAGTGATTGGTTACTTCATGAAGCTTTTTGTTTACATAGTGAAGCTGATATTTTTCATCCTTATGAAAAACATCATTCGACAGTGAAAGATGCCTGTCAATTAGCACAGTCTTTAAATATTCAAAATCTTCTTTTGTATCACACTGAAGATAAAAATATCAAACAACGTCATTCTCTCTACATGCAAGAAGCCAAACAATATTTCCAGGGAAATATATGGATTCCTGATGATTTAGATATTATTAACATTCAATAGAAAAAGGAATTGAAATACGCAAGCAGTTTATTTCAATTCCTTTTCTATATCATATAACAAAGATATTTATTTGTAGGCATGATTAAAAGCGTTTTGTAAATCTTCAATAAGAAGTTCTACTTCTTCTAATCCAATATACATTCTGATATGTCCAATATCTAAGCCTCTTTTTTTCAATTCTTCCTCGTTGCTTCCTTTCCATACAGGCATGACTAAACTTTCAAAGCCACCCCAACTATAGGCCAAAGTAAAATGTTTTAAAGAATCAACAAATCTTTCAATAACATCTGGGGTTGCATCTTTTAATACAAAACTTAATAAACTTCCATATCCCTTTAAATACTTATCTGTTAAATCAGTAGATGTATGGACCATAGGATGATATATTTTTTTAACATATGGACTTTGTTGTAAAAATTGTATCACTTGTTTAACACTTTGTTCTTGAGATTTTAAACGAACAGGCAATGTTCGTAATCCTCTTAATGCTAACCAAGCATTCATTGGGGACATTGTTGCTCCTAAAAAGATTTGACCAAATTCATTGATTTCATGTATATATTTTTGATTAGAAATGACAACGCCACCAACCAAATCACTATGCCCTCCAATATATTTTGAACAAGAATGTATAACAATATCAATTCCATGCACCAAAGGATTTTGAAATAATGGTGTTGCCCATGTATTATCAATAACTGTGATAATATTTCTTTGTTTCGCAAATTGACTGATCATCTCTAAATCAAGCATTTCAAACTTTTGAGAAGAAGGACTTTCAAAATAAATCATTCTTGTATTGTCCTTAACAAAAGCAAATATATCTTCAGTAGAAGACACATCAATTTTTGTACTTTCAACACCAAAACGTTCAAGATTTTGAATGAATTTGACAGTTGATCCATACACAGTATTCACAATAACAATATGATCCTTTTGTTGAACCAAGCTCAATATTGTGGCGCTAATTGCTCCCATTCCTGAAGCAAAAACTTTAGCACATTCTCCTTTTTCTAATTGAGCTAGTTTCTCTTCTAGAATTGTTAATGTTGGGTTTTCTCCCCTTGTATATGTATAAGCACTTTTCTTATTCATATTAACATCAACATAGTGTTGAAAATCATCAAATTGAAATGAAGATGTTTGCACAATCTCAGGCGCAACACTCTTATATTCTCTTTGTTTTTTTCTACTGATAAACAAATATTCTCTTGATCTAACATTTTATTTCTCCCTCTAAATATTTTCCAATTCCATCATGTTCATTATCTTCACAAATAGCATCTGCAACTTCTTTTACTGTATCAAAAGAGTTATCCATAGCTATGCCAGTTCCTGCTATTTTTAACATATCTATATCGTTTTCACCATTACCAAAAGCAATAACATTATCTAATGATATATTTTTAATTTGTGCTAACTTCAAAAGAGCCTGTCCTTTTGAAGCATGAACTGGATTAATTTCTACCCAATCTTTTTCTACTCTACATATACTAAAACGTGAAGACATCTGTTTTTGAAGAATTGGTATTTTTTCACTCATCATTGTTTCACTTTGCACAAATGCAACTTTCTTTATTGTAGAAAAAAGATGTTCTGGTATTTCATGAATATCATGAACCATATGTCTTTCTCTATCAATAAAATGATCTTCCATGATTCCTGTATGTCCATAATCAAAAATATATAAACATGTTTCAAAGAAAATAATCATATCAAAGAAAGATGTTTGTGCTATTTCATTCAAGATCATTAAACCATCTTTTGTGAGTCTTTGTTCTCGATGCAAGCATTCTTTTTTTGAATTATAAATCTCTAATCCATTTAAAACAATATAACCACTTTGAGGGTATTGATCCATATCTAACTGCTTGCCATAATACTCTAAGCTACTGATATCTCTGCCACTTGCTAAAACAAGAGCTACGCCTTGTTTTTGTAAGTGCATTAAAATCTCTTTTGTATATGGGAGTATTTTTTGTTGAGATGTTAACAATGTCCCATCCATATCCATCACAATCATATCTATATTTTTCATCGTTTTCCTCCCTCTTCTAACCATTGTACAATGGGTAAAATCCAAAATGCAACCCTTAATCAAAAAGATGTGCCTAAGCACATCAAAGAAGTGAGTGATATACTGTTTTTAGTTGTTTTCCTACTCTTTCAAGTGAACGTTCTTCAGCTACTTTTCTCCCTTCTTTCCCTAAATACGGAAGCTTCTTTTCTACAACATTTTGTATCAATTCTATAAACTCATCATTATCTTTTCCTTTATAACAATTCTTTCCATGTATAAGCCAACCTTCATAAACAGGTATATCTCTCAAAATAACCTGTTGATAAGATGACAACGCTTCTAAAACAACTATTCCTTCTGTTTCTTCATAACTAGGGAAGAAAAACGCATCTGCCCCACAATAAGCACCTTTAATAATATCACCGGTTATATAACCAGGAAAAATCACATTGGATGGATGATGTTTAATCACATTTCGAATTTGTTGAGGTATGGTATATAAAGAGATATATCCAAACCATATAAAAGTATATTGGGGAAGTTTTTGAGCGATTTCAATAAAATCTAATATTCCTTTTCTTTGGAAAAACAAGCCAACACAGATAATAACTTTTTGTTGTGAAGTAAGATGAAAATATTGTTTAAACAATTGAATTCTCTCTTCATTATCATTATATTCTTCAATATCAACACCATTACTTATAGCATATATAGGTATATCTTTATTGACATAATGACTAATAAGTTTCTTTGAATATGCTGTTGGTGTAATAAGACAATCCGCTTTTGAATAGATTGTCATTAATCGTTTTCTAAATAGAGATGACATCTGATTTGATAAAATAAATGAATTTTTAAAATCCTCTTCCGTACTATGCGCATGAACAATGACTTTTTTGTGCATTTGATGACAACGATGTATGAGCCACTGACTCTGAAGTCCAACTGTGTTGATATGTGCAATATCAAAGGATTCTCGAGGATCTAAAGTATATTCTATTCCTTGAGATTGCAATGCTATGATTTGATGTTTAAGTGCTCTTCCGATACCAGATTTTCTAATCATATTCTGATTTTCAAAATATAATAAAACTTTCATAATATCACCTTTCCTATCTTCACTATACATAAAAAAAAGAAGAATAATGAAAAAAATTATGAAAGATTTTCTAAAAAGCATTCTATATTCGTAGCTTTACAATAATAAACAAATATTATTGTTATGATTAATATAAAACGGTTCTACTCGACATCATGAGTGAGTATTTGAGTAAACGATATATTCATTTTATACATAGATATATGAGTTGAAATCAATTATAAAATATAACTCAAAATCCTATATTAATGAATAATTATAATCTCATCAATCATAATATAAAATATACATTACATATTAATACCCAATCTCATAACCTATAATTTTGAAGAAATGTATGATTTGGCATAAAATAATATTGAAGAAATGTATGATTTGGCATAAAATAATATTGAAGAAATGTATGATTTAGAACAAAACAATATTGAAGAAATGTAAAAAGGAGTGATGGCAGTGTATTTCAAAAGAAAAGCTTACGATAAATTAATAGATTGGAAATCAAATTATGCTGATAACTATGCTGTTTTGTTAGAAGGTGCAAGACGTGTAGGAAAATCAACAATAGCTAAATTATTTGCTGAAAATGAGTATAAATCATACATTTTGATAGATTTTTCAATTGCTTCAGCTGATATATTATCCTGCTTTGATGATATTAATAATTTGGATATGTTTTTTTTAAGGTTACAGGCAATCACTGGAATTAATTTATATGAACATGAGTCAGTTATTATTTTTGATGAAGTACAGTTATTTCCTAAAGCCAGACAAGCAATTAAGCACTTGGTAAAAGATGGACGATATCATTATATTGAAACTGGTTCTTTAATATCCATTAAAAAAAATGTGAAAGATATCTTAATCCCTTCTGAAGAAATGAAAATTGAAGTCTATCCTATGGATTATGAAGAATTCTGCAATGCCACAGGAAATAATTATAATTTAATAAAGCAATTGTTTGATATGAAAAGAGCAATTGGTCAAGAAGTGAATAGAAAACTCATGAGAGATATTAGGATATATATGGCAGTCGGTGGTATGCCTCAAGCTGTTGAAGCATATGTGAATGGGAATAATTTTTCCACTATAGATAATGTAAAGCGTCAAATTATTCATCTTTATGAAGAAGATTTCAAAAAAATAGATCCATCAGGAAAAATATCTGCGCTTTATCATTCAATCCCCGCTCAATTAGCTAAAGATCAAAAGAAATACCGTATGTCCACTGCGCTAAAAAAGAGAACGACGATTAAAGAAGAAGAATTATTATTTGATTTATTTGATTCTAAAACTGTATTACCCTGCTACAATTCAACCGATCCTAAAGTGAGTTTGACTTCAACGAAAGATTTAAATAGCTATAAACTCTATTTATCTGATACGGGATTATTCGTAACACTTATGTTTATAGACCGACCTATTACAGAAAATGAAATATATGCTAAACTTCTTTCTGATAAATTACCAGCAAATTTAGGATATTTATATGAAAACTTAATGGCACAATTATTAGCTTCAAAAGATAGAGAATTATATTATCATACATGGCAAAAAGAAAATAGCACTCATTATTATGAGATAGACTTTTTAATTTCTGAAGGTAGTAAAATTTCAGCTATTGAGGTCAAATCTTCAGGTTTGGGTAAACATGATTCTATATGTGAATTTGAAAAAAAATATTCAAAACATATAAAAAATTGTTATATCTTTTCGCAAAAAGACTACAAACAGGAAAATGGTATACAGTTTATGCCCATATATTTAGCCCCATTTATATAAAATCTATTATTTAATAGAAAAAAGAATAACTTACAAGATATCTCTCCTTATCAAAATGAATAATTGAAATATCTCTAAATAATAAGTCTTGAAATCACATGATTTCTTTGAGAATAATATGTTACAATAATGATATAAGGAGTGTGAGGCTATGCTTTTAGTTGATAAATTAATTCAAAAAGATAATTTTTCAAAAAGTGAAATGATTATCGCTGATTATATTATTAATCTTGGTGAAGATATCAAAGATATTTCAGCCAGAAAAATCGCAAGAGAAACATATACTTCCCCAGGAACAGTTTTAAATCTATGTGAAAAAGTTGGTGTTAAAGGATTTGATCATTTTAAAAGTGCATATTTAAAAGAAATACAATATCTTGATCAGCAGTTTGGAACCGTTGATCCTAATATTCCTTTTCATGAAAATGATACTTTTTTTATAATTGCTAATAAAATGGGAACTCTATATGAAGAGACTATTAAAGATACTTTATCCTTATTACAACATGATTCCTTACAAAAAGCTGTCCTTACATTATCCAAAGCTCAAAATATTCATATTTACTCTTTTGGAACCGCACTTAATATTGCAGAATCGTTTAAAGAAAAAATGATGAAAATAGGAAAAAATGTTTATATCACCAACAATTTAAATTATCAAAGATATGAAATGAATTGTATTACCAATCGTGATTGTGTGATCTTTATTTCATATTCTGGTGAGACAGGAAATATTATTGATATGGCCCAAACCTGTATTATAAAAAAGATTCCCTTTATTTCTATGACATCTTTTGGAGAAAATACATTAAGTCAAATGAGTGATATCAATCTCTTTATTTCTACCAGAGAACGATTAACTCATAATATCGCAAATTTTAATAGCAATTTATCAATTTTCTTTCTTTTAGACATTTTATACGCTACTTACTTTTCATTAAATTATATGGACAATCTTGAATATAAAATGAATGTTACTCATAAATTTGAAAATAAGCGTAGTTCTACTAATCCTATCTTAATTGATAATACTCATAAAAAATAACACTGTTCAGTTTTATATTTCAATTTTTTGACAAATTTTTTAACAGTGTTAAATGTTGTTCAATAAATATTTTTTTCAAGCCTCTTTGCATGTATATTTAAACATGCAAGGAGGTTTTTTTATGAAAATAAGTGACAATTTCTTATGGGGAGGAGCCACAGCAGCGAATCAGTATGAAGGTGCTTATTTAGAAGATGGAAAAGGTTTAAGCATTGCTGATGTGGAAATGGGAGCCCGTCATGGTGTTCCAAGAGAAATCCATAGCTATGTTCATGAGGATTGCTATTATCCAAGTCATGAAGGTGTTGATTTCTATCATCATTATAAAGAAGATATTGCTTTATTTGCAAAAATGGGATTCAAATGTTTTCGTATGTCAATTAATTGGTCAAGAATCTTCCCACATGGTGATGAAAAGACACCTAACGAAAAAGGTTTAGCTTTTTATGATCAAGTTTTTGATGAATTACTTAAATATGGTATTCAACCTATCGTCACAATTTCTCATTATGAAACACCATTATATCTTGTTCAGAAATATGGTTCATGGAGAAATAGAAAGTTGATTGATTTCTTTGAACATTATTGTGATGTTATTTTCCGTAGATATCATCACAAAGTCAAATATTGGATGACTTTTAATGAAATCAATGAAACTATGAATCAAAAACAACCTTATCATCAAGCAGGTATTATTTATCAAGATAATGAAAATCCAGCTGATGTAAAAGTACTTGTTTCTCACAATATGATGGTAGCAAGTGCAAAAGCAGTTATATTGGCTCATCGTATTGATCCCACTTTAAAAGTAGGATGTATGTTCCAATATCCAACAACATATCCAAAAACTTGTCATCCAAATGATATTCTTGCAAGAAGATATCATATGATGCCGAATTTCTATTATGGAGATGTTATGTGTAAAGGCTATTATTCTAATACATGTACAGCTCAATTAAAACGTATGGGTGCAACTCTTTCTATGGAAGAAGGAGATAAAGAAATCCTAAAGGAAGGAAAAGTTGATTTTATTGCCTTTAGTTATTATTTTTCTTCAATTGCTTCAAGTCCTGATGGTAAGGAACTTATTGTTGAACGTTCTAATCCATATCTTCAACGTAATGATTGGGATTGGCCAATCGACCCAACCGGACTTAGAGTTGCATTAAATGAGCTGTATGATCGCTATCAATTACCTTTATTCGTTGTTGAAAATGGTTTAGGAGCTATTGATCATATTGAAGAAGATGGCTCTATTCAAGATGATTATCGTATTGAATATTTAGCAAGTCATATTGAAGCTTTGAAAAAGGCTATTGAAGAAGATGATGTAGATGTGATTGGATATACTTGTTGGGGACCTATTGATATTGTTTCAGTAGGAACAGGTGAAATGAGAAAACGTTATGGTTTTATTTATGTTGATAAAGATGATGAAGGAAAAGGAACATTAAAACGTTACTTAAAGAAATCTTTTTATTGGTATAAGAAAGTCATTGAAACAAATGGTCAAACAAAATTCGATTAAGGAAAGAGGGTAAAAAAATGAATAATGTGTTTGAAAAAATGAACGAAAAGCTTGTCCCTATTGCTATGAAAATTAGTAGTAATAGATATTTGACAGCTATTAAAGAAGGCTTTTTCGGTGTTATGCCAATTATTATTGTAGGATCTATATTCCTACTACTTACAAGCATTCCAATAAATGGTTATGAAGAGTTTATGGCAGGTATATTAGGAGAAAATTGGAATGATATCTTTATGTTTCCATATCGTATCAGTTATGGACTCATGTCACTATATGTTGTCGTAGGGATTGCTAAGTCTTTAGCAAATCACTATCAAATAGGAAGTCGTGAATCTATCATCGTTGCTTTCGTCTCTTATTTTATGTTAACTCCTTTGATTGTAGATGCAGACAATGCTAAAGGTTTACCAATTGATAATTTCGGTGCTTCTGGTTTGTTTTTAGCTATTATTTCATCTTGTTTAGCAGTTGAAATATATCGTTTTATCTTAAAGAGAGGATGGACAATCAAACTTCCTGATGCTGTTCCACAAAACGTAGCTAAGCCATTTGAAGCTTTAATTCCAGTTGCTTTTATCTTTATTATCTTTAATATTATTCGTTTAATTTTTGTAAATACTGATTTTGGTAGTGCACAAAACTTTATCTTTACAATGTTACAACAACCTTTACAATCTCTTGGTAGTACTTTACCAGCAACTTGTATTGTTTTATTCATTGAAGCTATTTTATGGTGTTTTGGTTTACATGGTTCTTCTATTGTTTCTGCTGTTATGAATCCAATTTGGAGATCACTCTCTGCAGAAAATGCTGCTGCACTTGAACTAGGACAAGCTGCTACTAATATTGTTAATTATCAATTTATTGCTAACTTTGTCAAAATCGGAGGAACTGCTGCAACTTTAGGTTTAGCTATTGTTATTCTTCTCACAGCTAAATCATCTCAATATAAAGCATTAGGAAAATTATCTATTGTCCCTGCTTTATTCAATATTAATGAGCCAATTGTCTTTGGATTACCAATTGTTCTCAATCCAATTATGGCTATTCCATTTATTGTTGCTAATATTGCTGTTGCTATAGTAACTTATGCTGCCACATTCTTTGGATTAGTTCCAGTAAGTATTGGTGTCGAAGTTCCATGGACAACTCCACCTATTATTTCAGGATTCTTATTATGTGGTTGGCAAGGTGCTGTTTTACAAATTGTTCTTATTCTTGTGAGTATGGCTATCTACTATCCATTCTTTAAAATGCAAGATAAACAAGAATACGATAATGAACAGCTTGCCACAAAACAATAAAACAAAAGGCATGAAAAGCATGCCTTTTTTCACAGGAGGAACAAAAAAATGAATAATATATCACTTATAAAAAGAGCTATTGCCTATATGATTGATTTATATTTAGGTACACTTTTATCTACAATTCCTATTTCTCTTACTACTTATTATCAATTTCATCAAATATCTCAAGATATCACGTTATTTTCTAAACCTATATCTTCTATTTTACTCTTATTAAGTATATTTGCATTAATCCTATATTTTCTAGTTATCCCATATTTCTTTCATGGACAAACGATCGGAAAGAAAATTATGAAATATAAAATTTGTTACTCATCTTTTTCATCATTATGTATTAGACAATGTATATATATGGTTTGCTTAACTTCTCTTACATCTTTAATCATTCAGTTTATCTCTTTATTTTCTTCCATTTCATTAACACCTTATATAAACACTTTCGTTTTTATTTTATCTTTCGTTATGATTATTTATATACTTTGTCATAGAAATCACATTGCATTGTATGATCAATTAGCTAAAACAGAAATTCAATAAGGAGTCGCTTATGGATTATTTAACACATAATGAAATAAAATATGTTCAACAACATCTTGAAGAGAATATTCAATTATTAAAAACACTGACAGAAATTCCTTCACCTACTTTTCATGAAAAAAAACGTGCTACTTTTTGCTTGAATTGGCTGCAATCAATAGGTGCGAATGCTTATATGGATAATGTTAATAATGTTATTTGTCCAATTAATGGGGAAAATAATGAAACATTAATCATTATTATGGCTCATAATGATATTGCTTTTCCTGATATTCAGAATATTCAAGTCAAACAAGTTGATAACAAACTTTTTGCTCCTGGTATTGGAGATGATACGGCTAATATGGTCAATATGTTAATGACCATACAATATATTATCAAGATGAGACTTCAACCAAAATATCAAATCTTATTTGTCATCAATTCAGGAGAAGAAGGATTAGGTAATTCTATGGGTTGCCGTCAGATTATAGAAAAATATCATTCAAAGATTAAGGAATTTATTTCTTTGGATGGCTATCTCAATGAATGTACTTATTGTGCAGTTGGCTCAAAACGTTATCAGATTGATGTAAAAACACATGGAGGGCATTCTTATGTTAATTTTGGTCAAGAAAACGCAATTGCCTGGATTGCAAAGATTATTACACAATTAAATCAAATTTCTTTACCAACTGAAGCAAAAACAACTTTTAATTTTGGAAAAATAGAAGGTGGAAGTGCTATTAATGTTATTGCTAATCATGCCTCTGTAACATATGAATTTCGTTCATCAAGTCAACAATGCCTAAATATTATGGAACAATCGTTTCAAAAAATCATTAATAATATAAATGATAAACATATTGATATTCAAATCAAAGTATTAGGAGAGCGTCCTGGTAATGGACCTTTATCACAAGAAAAAATGAGAAAATTTACAAGTAGAAATCTTAATATAATTCAACATTTTTATAAAAAGAATATTATTTTATGTGAAAATTCTACTGATTCCAATATCCCACTATCATATGGTATTTGTGCAAATACGATAGGAACAATTATTGGCGGTGATGCTCATACTTATCATGAATGGATTGACATTAACAGTATTCCTATTGGGTTTCAAGTTGCTATGGCATTGATTCTTCAATATGTTGATTGGGAATTACGTATATGAGTATAACTATCATTTGCTTACAATTGCTTCAATTATTAATGATGATCTGTTTAGGATTTGTCATTGGTAAATGCCACCTTTTTCATCATCATTTTTCTAATGATTTAACAAAATTTGTTTTGAATATCACTATGCCTTTTTTGATTTTATCTTCTGTAACAACATCTCATTTTGATCAATTGCCTATTTTAGATATTCTCTATGCTAGTTTTTTATTAGTTATTCTATTACCTATTATTGCCTATATTATCATCAAAGTATTCCATATCCAAAAAGATGCATCCTTACATATGTTTATGATAAGTTACCCTAATGTGGGTTTTATGGGTTTTCCTTTAATTCAATCTATTTATGGACAAGGTGCTTTACTATATACTGCTATTATTAATATCGGTTTTAATATTTCTTTATTTTCTATTGGTATATTTATGATGAACTATCAAAATAAGCATGAATTTCATTTTTCTTTTCAAAAAATAATAACTCCAGGTATTATTTCCTCCTTATTAGCTTTATTCATATATGCCTTCTCAATTACCATTCCTTCGCCTATTGCTAACTTTTGTACAAATATTGGAAATATGACAACTCCATTATCCATGTTCATAATTGGTCTTACTATGTCACAATATCATCTTAAACAAATGTTATTTGAAGGCCGTGTTTATCTATTTTGTATCTTTATTAACTTTATATTACCAATTTGTTTTATGCCTTTATTTCAATTCATTCAGAATAATATTGTTAAAGGTATTGCATTAATTATATTGGCTATGCCTGTAGCAAACAATGCAGCATTATATGCTAAAACTTATCATCAAAATGAACAATTAGCTGTACAAACAATTTTTATTTCTACATTGCTTTCCGTTATTACTATTCCTTTACTTGTTTATTTCTTTTTAATATAGGAGGTTGATTCTATGAGTATTCACCAATATAAACATTTATTACAGTCTATCAATTCTCAAATTTGGTCTTTTTCTGAAATAGGTTATCAGGAATTTCAGACCGTTAAATTATTGACAAGAACTTTAGCTTCATATGGTTTTAAAATAGAGAAAAATATTGCTGGTATAGCGACTGCGTTTAAAGCTACTTATGGTCACCAAAAACCAGTTATTGGCTTATTGGCTGAATACGATGCATTAAGTGGTCTAAGTCAAAAAGCTGATTATTTAAAATATTGTCCTAGAGAGGAAACACATAATGGTCATGGTTGTGGGCATCATTTAATAGGAACAGGTATAGTGGGCTCAGCTCTATTAATAAAAGAATATATTGACCTTCATCCTGATTGTGGATCAATCGTTATTTTTGGTTGTCCAGCTGAAGAAAATGGAGCTGGTAAAACTTATTTAGCCGGAGCTGGTGTTTTTGATCAAATTGATGTTGCTTTAACATGGCATCCAAGTACTATGAACACTGTTATGGTGGGAAGCATGCTAGCTAATTGTCAATATTACTTTCGTTTCCATGGATTAAGTAGTCATGCTGGTGCGGCTCCTGAAAAAGGAAGAAGTGCCCTAGATGCTGTTGAACTTATGGATATTGGAGTTAATTATTTAAGAGAGCATATGGAGATGACAGATCGTATTCATTACGCTATAACAAATACTGGTGGAATATCTCCAAATGTTGTTCAATCAGAAGCTGAAGTTCTCTATCTCATTCGTAGTCGAAATAATCAAAGTGTTCAAAAACTTTTTGAAAGAGTCTCAAATATTGCAAAGGGTGCTGCTCTTATGACTGATACAACTGTTGATATTGTTTTCGATAAAGCCGTCAGCAATGTTATTCCTAATGATACTTTAGCAACTCTTGTTTATAATGTTATGCAGACGGTTCCTTTACCTCAATATAACACTGAAGAAAAACAATATATTAATAATTATCGTAAAATCATTGGTGATGATTGGTATCAAGATTTAGGATTAATCCCCGCTTTTCAATTAGATGACAGACAAAAATTATGTCAAGATCATCCATACGGAGACTTTATTCTTCCCTATTCTCCACAAGATGTTATTGAAACTGCTTCTTCAGACATGGGTGATGTGAGTCAAATAGTTCCTCTTATCCAACTTCATTGCGCCTGTTTTTGTTTAGGAACACAACCTCATTCTTGGATTCAAGTCGCACAAGGGACATCTAGTTATGCGATTAAGGGGATGTTATATGCCAGTGAAGTACTTTATCAAACATGCATTCGTTTATTTGAAGACACAAATATTATTTTGCAAGCAAAACATGAACAAAAAAAACGTACTCAAAATCAAGAATACGTATGTCCAATCCCTAAAAAATATTTAAATCAATAAAATGTATAACTTTCTAAAAAAACATCTTTTTTGTTTTCTATGTGTTTTGTTTGCATCACTTATAATGTCTTTTAATATTAAAACTTTTGTCAATGCTGTTGGTCTCATTCCAAGCGGTTTTAATGGATTATCCTTATTGTTGCAAAGAACCTTTTATCAATTCTTTGAAATTAATATTCCTTACTTTATTATCAATATATCTTTAAATGTATTTCCTGCTCTTATTGGCTTTTATTTTATAGGTAAAAAATTCACAGGCTATTCTATTTTAATGATCATTTTTAATTCTTTTCTTGTTGATATAATTCCAAGTACACCTATAACTTATGATTCATTACTTGTCTCTGTATTTGGAGGTATTATGAATGGTATCGCTATTGTGATTGCTTTATATGGTGGTGCTTCTAGTGGTGGGACAGACTTTGTAGCCATCTATCTATCATATAAACTTAAAAAGCCATCATGGAATTTCATTTTTATTTTTAATATGCTGATATTGATTATTGCTGGATTTCTATTTGGCTTTGAAGCTGCAATGTATTCTATTATTTTTCAATTTGTTTCGACTCAGATCATTGAAAAGTTTCACCAAAAGGATCATAAGATTACTCTTATTATCATTACACAAAAGCCTAATCTTTTAAGTCAAAAATTAATGGAACAAACACATCATGGCGTTACATTAATTCAAGGAGAAGGATGTTATTCACACGAACAAAAAACTATTTTATATACTGTCATAGGTGCTGATGAAGTTAGACATGTCAGTCATCTATGTAAAAAACTTGATTCTTCTGTTTTTATCAACATTATTTGTTCAAAAGATATTAAAGGACAATTTTACCAGAAACCTTTAGAATAAATAATATAATGAATTATTGCTTTTAAGCCAAAAGAAAAAAGCTCATTTCTGAGCTTAATATCCTACTTAATTTCACGCATTATATAGTTTTCTAATATTGGCTTAAATCGGTTGGAAACCTCTAGGTTGGTTTCTTTACTAATCTCTACCAATAACAAAGGATGATAATCTTCATCAATTACAGCATGTGGATTATCTTTAATAATTTTGGCGCTTTAAATAATCGTGGGGTTTTATAAAAAAGCTTTAAAAAAATTGTGGGGCAGAAACACCCCACTTTTATTTTAAAGGAAATTGCAGACATTCATTATTTTATTTCCTTTTTTATATTTTCCTCTATAATTACCTATTCTTTTAATACTTTCTTTATTTTTCATTTATTAGATATTTTTCATATTGGTTTTGTGAATAAATGAATTTGTTCCTGGCTCTTTTAAAATTGCTTAATCCATTTGCATTACTTATGATTTTCTTTATATAGTTATTCTTTCCTTCTATAAGTCCGTTTGAAAGTCTTCTTCCATCATACCAATGAAATGAATTTAATATCTCCTGTTTCCAGTTTGTGAGTGTCTTTGCACATTCAGTCATCTCCTGTATATTTGATAATTTCATTCTTTTTATTAATGAATC
>OGPH01000848.1_pt1 | contig 28114 bp, 22 predicted proteins | sample 1552891 | NCBI WGS metagenome assembly OGPH01 (sample SAMEA2580272, study PRJEB22360) | human gut metagenome | biome: human gut; feature: human-associated habitat; material: faeces | place: Denmark | collected 2008/2010 | reverse complement strand
AGACGGACAGGGCCAAAACTGGAAGGCGGAGGGATGGGCAGGGCAGTAATAAAATCATTCTTAAATTATCGAACATGCCTTGTAAAAATTCCTTTTTTCCAGTACAATGAAAGGGCAGTAATACGGGGTTCCTTTCTCGCATTGGGTATGCGGAAAGGAAGGAAAAATGATATATTGTAACAGAAGAATCCCGGTACTTTTTATAGTACTGGTATTTCTTTTTTGGCTCAATGGCTGTAAGAGTGAGAAGGAGATCGTGGATCTTTCCGCTTTGGAAGCGGAAGCGGTTTCGGATTCAGAGGGCGCGCAGGAGGAACTTGGGCGGGCTGAAGAAGAATTCGCACAGAAGGAACCGGATCAAAGCCTGGCTGAGCAGGAAGAGCCTGCCTGTGTGGTGCATATCTGCGGAGCAGTGAACCGGCCGGGGGTGTATGCCCTTCCCGAAGGAAGCCGCGTGTGTGATGCGGTGGAGGCAGCGGGAGGCTTAAGCGAGGAAGCGTCCGGCAGCAGTGTGAATCAGGCGGAACGCCTGGTCGATGGGATGCAGATTGTGGTTCCTACGCAGGAAGAGGCGGCGCTGTTTCCATCCGGGAGCGGTTCCGGAAGTTCGGCAGGCCTTGTGAATATCAACACGGCTTCCAGGGAGGAATTGATGCAGCTGCCCGGGATCGGAGAGACCAGGGCGGAAGCGATTCTGAATTACAGGCAGGAGCAGGGACGGTTTCAAACGATAGAAGACATCATGAAGGTGGACGGAATTAAAGAGGCGAGCTTTGAAAAGCTGAAGGAATTGATTACCGTCTGACAAGTATGGAGGCGCTATGGGAAAGCGGGTCTTGGTTGTAGATGATGAGAAGCTGATAGTAAAGGGAATCCGGTTCAGCCTGGAGCAGGACGGTATGGAGGTCACCTGCGCTTATGACGGAGAAGAAGCGCTTGAAGCGGCGAAGAACACGGAGTTCGATATCATATTGCTGGATATTATGCTGCCAAAGTTAACAGGCCTGGAGGTCTGTCAGCAGATCAGGGAGTTTTCCAACGTTCCCATTGTTATGCTTACGGCCAAGGACAATGACATGGATAAGATCATGGGGCTGGAATATGGGGCGGACGATTATATTACGAAGCCTTTCAATATTCTGGAGGTTAAGGCCAGGATCAAGGCCATCATGCGCAGAACCGCTGTCAGAGATAGCAAAGCCGATTCACCCAGGACGGTGGTCAATGGGGATCTCAAGCTGGATTGTGACAGCAGAAGAGTATATATTGCCGGGCGGGAAGTGAACCTGACCGCGAAAGAATTTGATTTGCTGGAGCTTCTGGCATTGAACCCGAATAAGGTGTATGGCAGGGAAAACCTGCTGAAGCTGGTGTGGGGAAGTGATTATCCGGGGGACGTCCGTACGGTGGATGTGCATATCAGACGGCTGCGGGAGAAGATTGAGAGCAATCCCAGCGAACCGAAATACGTTCATACCAAATGGGGTGTCGGCTACTTTTTCAGAACCTGACCGGATGAGCTGGCAGGCGCCGTATTTGAGGGGCGCCTGCGCCTTATGTTTTGTTCTGAGGAAAATGGAGTCAGGTTGAAGGGAAGAATGTGATGCTTAGCAGGCTGAAGGCTCTGTTTATGAAAATACCCGTGCTCCGCAGCGTCAGGATCTATATCTTTCTGCTGCTGCTGGTGATGGGAATTGTGCCGAGTTTTGTGATGAGGCTCGGCATTCTGCGCAGCTATGAGGAACGGGCGGTATCGCTGCGGATATCCGATACACAGACGCAGTTTATGATTATAGCTAATCATCTTCTGAATAATAATTATCTGCAGGATACATCCAATGAAGCGATTAATGCGGAACTAGAGCAGATGTCCAATCTGTATGATGGGCGGGTGCTCATCATCAATGAGAATTTTCGGGTGGTAAAGGATACCTATGGAATCAGCGAGGGAAGGACGATCATATCCGAGGAAGTGATCCTCTGTTTCCAGGGTGAGAATACGGCTAATTATGATAGAAAAGGCAGTTATATAGAGATGACCGTTCCCATTGTGGAATCCGTCTCCGGCACGGCCGCCAATAATGCCGCCTCTTCTGCCAAAAGCGAGGGGGCGAAGATCAAGGGCGTGCTTCTGGCGACCGTATCAACGGACAGCATACGGGCTACACTGGAACTTTTGAGGCGGAATGCGCTGATCATAGAGATTGTGATGGTGATCTGCATTTTTGGCATTTCCGTTGCTTTGTCGTCCATTTTGATCCGCCCTTTCAACAGGGTGACGCAGGCCATCAATGAGGTAAAGGACGGCTTTACGGATGAGCCGATCTGTGTACAGGACTATCTTGAGACGGAGCAGATTGTGGATGCGTTTAATCAGCTCCTGAACAGGATGAAGGTGATTGATGATTCCAGGCAGGAATTCGTGGCCAACGTTTCCCATGAACTGAAGACGCCGCTCACCTCCATGAAGGTGCTGGCGGATTCCCTGATGCAGATGGAGGATGCGCCCATTGAGCTGTATCAGGAATTCATGCAGGACATTGGAGCGGAGATCGAAAGAGAAAACAAAATTGTCAACGACCTTCTGGCTCTGGTGAAAATGGACAAGACGGCCGCTCAGCTGAACATTGAGACGGTGGATGTCAATGAACTGCTGGAACTGGTATTGAAGAGGCTGCGCCCCATCGCGCGCCAGAGGGATGTGGAAGTGGTGTTTGAAAGCATACGTCCGGTGAGCGCTGAGATTGATGAGGTGAAGATGACGCAGGTATTCACCAATCTGGTGGAGAATGCCATCAAGTACAACAAGGAGCATGGCTGGGTTAAGGTGCTTCTGGATGCGGACCATCAGTTCTTTACGGTGGAGATATCCGATTCGGGAATCGGAATTCCGGAATCGGATTATGACCATATATTTGAGCGGTTTTACCGGGTGGATAAGTCGCATTCCCGGGAGATCGGAGGAACGGGCCTGGGGCTGGCGATTACAAGAAATGCGGTCTTGCTGCACCGGGGCTCGGTAAAGGTCAGCAGTGTGGAGGGAGAAGGAACCTGTTTCACGGTGAAAATACCGCTTACCTATGTGAAACAGTGACAGAATATGGGAAGGACATGAAAGATGGGAAAAAAATGGATAAAGGCCTGTATTCTGCTTCTTTTGCTCCTGAGCGCTCTTTCGTTTGGAGGCTGCCGGAATGAGGAGGAAGCGGAGAGCGGGAATGCTGTAGAGGTGTATTATCTGAATCGGGAAGAGACGAAAATCGTTCCGGAAGTGAAGTATCTTGAGGAAGGATTGACGCAGGAAGAACAGATCCAAACCCTGAGCGGGCTTCTGAAGGAAGCGCCTGAGGATGTATCCCTGAAGGCCATTGTGGGAAATTCCTTTGAGATTAACAGCTACAAGGTGGAAGAAAGACAGCTGGATCTGGATGTGGATGAGGCTTATCGGAGGCTGCCCGATACGACGGAGGTGCTTGCCCGGGCGGCCCTGGTGAAGACATTCACTCAGATTGATGGGATTAACCATGTGCTGATGTCGGTAGGTGGTGAGAGCCTGACGGATGGAGCGGGAACGGTGATCGGGCCCATGACGGCGGATACCTTTATAGACAACGCGGGAGAGGCGATCAATCGCAGCGAAGTGGCCACGCTCAAGCTGTTTTTTGCCAACGAGGCAGGGGACAGGTTGGTGGAAACCAGCAGAACCGTGGAATATAACAGCAATACTTCCATGGAAAGGCTGATCGTGGAATACATTATCAAGGGGCCGGACACGGATCAGGCGTATCCGGTGATCAATCCGGAGACGAAAATACTGGGAGTAACGGTCAAGGACGGGACCTGCTATGTGAACCTGAGCGAAGATTTTCTCACACAGGTTTATAACGTTACGGCTGATGTGGTGATTTATTCCATCACCAATTCCCTGGTGGAACTTTCCAGCGTGAATAAAGTTCAGATTTCGGTAAATGGAAAGACGGATCTGATATTCAGAGAAACATTTAATCTGGCCAACATGTATGAAAGAAATCTGGATCTTGTGGGCGCCCCGGAAGAAACGGAAACAGGAACGCAGGAAAATGAAGAGACTGCGGCGGAAGGGGAGACATAAGAGACAGCAGAAGGGGGAAATGAATCATTGAGAAGACCTTTGGCCGTGGCCGCCCTGATCTTTTGCGCGGCGGCCTGGCTGATTACGTTTATGCTGCCGCCGCCTGACCCGGTTGTGCGGGCTGCCGATGGGCAGGAGCTGGTCTGTACAGGAACGGTATCAGATATTCTTTCTTATACGGATACCCGAACGGGGCAGCGCGTCCGCCTGCTGTATCTGCAGGAGGCGGCATGGGACGGGCAGGCGCCGGAAGAAGCCCGTTTGAACCATTCAACAGAACTTGCGGAAGACAAAACGACAGACAATTCAGAACACACTTCCATTTTCTATTCAGAATACAATTCCAATCATACGTTTCTTAATACGTTTCAGAAATATACGATACAATCTGCACCGGAAGGAACCTGTTCCATCATTTGCCGTCTGGACGAGGAGAGCGGCCTGCCCCGGCTCGGGAGCCGCGTGCGGTGCGAAGGGAAGGTGCGGCTTTTTCGTGAGGCTACCAATCCCGGAGAGTTCCACGCGCGGAATTATTATTATGGGCAGGGCTATGCTTTTGAACTGACAGATGCGCGCGTAACGGGCATGAGCAGGGAATATTCCCTCTACAGACAGATGCTATATGAATTGAAAAGCCATATGGGAGGCGCAATGGAAAGGTTTCTTTCTGCCAGAGAGGCTTCTGTTGTAAAGGCAATGCTGCTGGGGGAGAAGAAAGGGATGGACGAAGAGATTAAACAGCTGTACCAAAGCGCCGGCATCTCTCATGTGGTGGCGATTTCCGGCCTTCACATCTCCATCCTGTGTATGGGGGCATACCGCTTGTTTTCCCGATTCCTTTGGAAATGGGTTGCCAGCCTGTTTTCCTGCATTTTCCTGCTGTCCTTCCTGTGCATGACAGGTTTCTCGGCATCGAGCATGCGCGCGGGAATCATGTTTGTCCTGCTTCTCGCTGCGCGCCTGCTGGGAAGGACATATGATACCCCTACAGCCTTGGCTGTGGCAGCAGCGCTTCTCGTGATAGAAAATCCGGCAAGGCTGAGAGAGACAGGCTTCCTTTTATCTTTTATGGCGGCCTTCGGGGCCAGTGTGGTGGTTCCGGCCATCGGGCGGATGGACGGATGGAAAGAATGGAAATCCCGCCTAAGGGTTGGGGAAGGGAGGAGGGCGCAGGAGAGAAAAAAACATTCGCTCATAGACTGGATACAGGAAGGGCTGCGCTCCAGCTTTTGCATCAGCATGGTCACGCTGCCCGTTGTACTCGCTTCTTTCTATGAATGGAATGTCCTTTCCGTACCTGTGAATCTGGTAGTGATCCCGCTCATGAGCGTTCTTCTGGGAGGCTGTATTGTGCTGGCAGCAGGGGGCGGCATCCTTCTTCCGCTGGGCGCAAGTGAGACGCTGTTTATGCCGGTGGTTCTGCCTGTTAAGGGGATCCTGTCTCTGTATGAAGGGCTGTGCAGGCTTGCCGGCTGGGGAGGCATCGGACGCTTCAGGCCGGGAGAACCGGCAGTCTGGCAGATCCTCGTGTTTTATGCGCTTTTCCTGCTTTTGCTTTTTCTGCGCAGGCGGATTCCCAGAGCGTTTGCCTATCTGTTTCTGTGTTTGCTCAGCATGGTTTTCATGATACGGCCGAGAGGTACGGAACTGACCATGCTGGATGTTGGGCAGGGAGACTGCATCTACATCCAAAGCGGCCAAGGGAGACATTATCTGTATGACGGGGGAAGCAGTTCAAACAGCGCGGCAGGGACCTGGCAGGTGATCCCTTTTTTGAAATGCCGGGGTGTAAACAGGCTGGAACTGGTTTTCGTGAGCCATTGGGACACGGATCATATCAATGCGGTTGAAGCGGTGCTGGAATGGGCACAGGAAGACGGCATAGAAATCGGAGGCCTGGTGTTGTCCGGGGCGGGCCCCTGGGATGAACTTCTGGAAGGCCTCCTGAACGCGGCGAAAGGGGCGGGCGTTCCCGTTTACCGGATGGAGGCGGGGGAACGGATAGAGGAGAAAAACTGCATCTTTCAGGCGCTGTATCCCGTATCAGGACTGGATGCGGCGGATAAAAACGCGGCATCTTTGGTGCTTCGTTATAGTGAATACCGAGAGGGCCGCGAGACGTTCTCCGCCCTTCTTACCGGAGACGTGGAGGAAGAGGGAGAACGGAAAATGCTGACGGAAGGGGCCAAGCTGGAAAGTCTGTTTTTGAAAGTGGCTCACCATGGCTCGGATACCTCTTCCGGAAGAGAATTCCTGCGGGCAGTCCGTCCAAAAGCGGCGCTGATTTCCTGCGGCAGGAAGAATTCCTATGGACATCCCCATGAGGCCGTGCTGGAACGCCTTTCGGAAGAAGGCATTCCCTGCTATATCACATCCCGATGCGGCGCAGTTACCATATACGAACGGGACGGAAAAATTCTGCTCAAAACTTTTCTGCAAAAATGAACCATTTTCTTCTTTGCGTGCTCTATAAAGTAGGTGCACCAAAAAGACGGAAATATAAAAGTGAGGAAAGAGATTTGAACGAACAGGAACTGGTGGAACGATTACAAAAAAAGGATGCGGAGGCCTTTGACGAATTCTATCGCAGTTACAGCGCCCAGGCATACCGGACGGCGTATTTCATGCTGGGCAGCCGGGAAGACGCCGAGGATGTGGTTCAGGAGGCCTTTGTCCAGGTCTATCTGAATATTCACAGGCTGAGAGACCCGGCAGGGTTTAGAAGCTGGTTCTACCGGTCGCTGACCCGGCTGGCATGGAGAAAGGGACGCACCTCGCGAAGGGAGATCCCGGATGAAGATATTGCGCTTCATGCGGATCGGGAGAGTTCGGGAGATTCTCTGACGGATTTGCTTCAAAAGGAGGAACGGGATTGCATCCGCATGGCTGTGCAGCGTCTGGACGAAAAGCATAGAAGCATTGTGGTTCTGTATTATTATAACGAATTTTCCACTAAGCAGATTGCGAGGATCACCGGATGCCTGGAAGGAACGGTGAAATCCAGATTGTATACGGCCAGAAAACGGCTGGAAAGGATTCTGCAGCAGGAAACGTCGGAAGGGAAATATATGGAAAGAATTCCAGATAGGAGCAGAGCATGAGAAAAAGACAGATGGATGAAAAAATGGCGGAATGGTTTCGCACGGAAGCGGAAGGCATTCCGGTTCCTCCAAACATGAAGACGGAGATTGATGAGCGCATCCGAACAGTGGAGAGGAGAAAGATTATGAGATTTTCAGCGAAAAAAGTAGCGTTGGTAGCGGCAGCAGTCGCCCTGATTGGTTCTGTGACAGCGGTGGCGGCAGGAAGATTGGCAGCATCAGAGAGCCATTCTAACCTGAATGATGCGGTAAAAAATTACGAAGAAGTGGCGGCTCTGGAAGGGGAAGTGGGATTTGCATTCCCTGCTTTGGAAGAATTTTCTAACGGTTTCAAATTTACTTCGGCTGTTCCCGCGGAAAACAGCGATTACGACGAAGAGGGAAATGTGCTGGGCAGCTATCAAAGCGTCGATCTCACCTATACGGATGGCACGCAGGATGTGAACATCTTTATCCAGGAAGCCCATTCCTATGATAGCCAGGAACAGGAAGCGGTGGGCGTTGTTCCCGTATGGCAGGGAGAAAAGGAAGGAATCGCCCTTGAGGTAACCCGCACAGTTCATAAATTCGTACCTGCGGATTATGAACTGACAGAAGAAGATATTCAGGCGCAGGAGAACGGAAGCCTCGTATTCGCATACGGCAGCAATGAAGTGGAAGAAACGGTAAGCTATAGCTGTAATTTTACCAAAGACGGCCTCTCTTACGGCGTGATGGGCTTTGATCTGACCATGCAGCCGGAAGAACTGGCACAGATGGCCGCCGAACTGGTGACACAGGGAGAATGAGGAATAGGGTTCCCTGAATGAAAGCATGGAAGGACAAAAAAGGCTGTTTCTCTTCGGTATATCCGGAGAGACAGCCTTTTTTGATGCCTGACGGATTGGCTAGCCGCAGCTCACGGGAGGAAAGATACGTTGCCGCTCAGCCTTATGCACATGCTGTTCTGCCCTCCGGCGCTGCTCCCATCCGGGCATCCCTCTGTCCTGCGGCGGAGAGGTGTTCGCTGGTACTGTCTAAAAACGTCGGTGCTTACGAACCGTCCTTTGGTTCGTTATGTACCGTTACGTTTTTGGCCAAGCGAGAGCGTGTACCAGCGAACACCTCTCCGCCGCAGGACAGAGGGATGCCGGATGGGAGCAGCGGCGGAGGGCAGAACAGCGTGTGCATAAGGCCGAGCGGCAATGTATCTTTCCTCCCGTGAGCTGCGACTAGCCAATCCGGCGAATTAATGCTACAATAGGCAAAGAAAGCAAAAGGACTGCCCTGAAAGGAATCCAACTATGAAACAGCTTCTTGAAGATATAAAGACAGGACGCTTCCGCCAGGCGTATTTGCTCTATGGACAGGAAACATATCTGAAAAATCAATATCGGGATAAGCTGAAAGAGGCCCTGGTGCAGGAGGGAGATACGATGAATTATTCCTCCTACAAGGGAAAAGATATCAATGTCGGACAGATTATTGATTTGGCCGAGACGCTGCCTTTTTTTGCGGACAGGCGTGTGATACTGATAGAAGAGAGCGGATGGTTTAAAAAGGGCGGGGAAGCAATGGCGGATTATCTGAAAGAACCCTCTGCTACTGTATGCCTGATTTTTGTGGAATCCGAAGTGGATAAACGAAGCAGGCTGTTTAAGGTGATGAAGGAGAACGGCTGTACGGTGGAATTTGCCACGCAGGATGAGAATACGTTAAAACGCTGGATCCTGGGAAAAATTAAGAGAGAAAACAAGAACATTTCCTCCGGCGCCCTGGAATTTTTCCTTCAGAAGACGGGTTCTGATATGGAGAATATCAGCCGGGAAATGGAGAAGCTGTTCTGCTATACCCTGCAGAAAGATGTGATTACGGAAGCGGATATTGAACAGATATGCACGAAACAGGTGACGGGACAGATCTTTGATATGGTTGAAGCGATCGGGCAGCGCGCTGGACGCCGGGCCCTGGCGCTGTATTATGATCTTCTGGCTCTGAAGGAACCTCCCATGCGCATTTTGTTTCTGATCGGCAGACAGTTCGGACTGCTGCTGCAGGTGAAGGAACTGGCTGCGAAAGGGTATGATAACAGGAGGATCGGGGAGAAAACGGGGCTGCATAGCTTCATTGTGGGCAAGTACAGAAGCCAGTCTGCCCGATTTGGGACGGAAGAGCTGAAAGGGGCTCTGGAAGCCTGTGTACAGACGGATGAAGATGTAAAGAGCGGGCGAATCAGCGACCGCCTGGGCGTGGAACTGCTGATTGTCAGATACAGCAGCGCGCCTTTGGAATAGAATCTGCCGGACGATATGAAGGGACATAAGGCAGAAAGGCGGCAGCCCTAAAGGCGGGCGGCGAAGGATTGTGCAGGAAAGGAGAAAAGAAGATGAGCAAAATCGATGAAGTGAGAGCACAGATGGTGGCAGCGATGAAGAATAAGGATAAGGAAAGAAAAGAGACCTTGTCCATGCTTCTTGCGGCGCTTAAGAATAAGGCGATTGACAAGCGTTCGGATCTGACGGAAGCGGAAGAGAATGAAGTGATCCAGAAAGAGATCAAGCAGACACAGGAGACCATGGATCTGGCTCCGGCGGACAGGACGGATATCAAGGAAGAATGCAGCAGGAGGCTGGAAGTTCTTAAGGAGTTTGCGCCCGCCCAGATGGGAGAGGAAGAGATCAGGGCCCAGATAGAAGAAGTCCTTCAGAGCCTGGGGATAGAGAAGCCTACCGGCAAGGACAAGGGCAAGATCATGAAGGAACTGATGCCCAGAGTGAAGGGGCGTGCCGACGGTGCCCTGGTAAATCGGCTGGTCGGTGCGATGCTGGAGAAATAATTGCAGTCATAATGGTTAGGCCCTGTCAGAATGGCTGCCATGTCTGAAACGGCCGTGCTGTCAGAACTGTCGCTGGTAAGACGGAGGAAAGTCCGTTTTATTGTACATCCTGTCCGCCATAATATAGGTATAAGCGGGCGAATGACAGGAGATGTACAGGAAAAGAATTCACAAAGACAGGAGGGCTGCGCAATCGGAACAGCTGAAGCAGCGAAAGAGAAGCGCTGCCGGCAAGGGTGCATGAGAATGGAAGGAAATGGATGAAGATGGACAGAATGCCAAAGCCAAATGAAATTTATCAGCAGGAACCGGGGATGCTGTATAAAGTGGTTACCCTGGCGAAACATACGCAGACGGGAGAAATACTGGTGGTCTGTCAGGCATTGTATGGAAAATATGAGGTATTGGCCGCACCGTTGGGGCAATTTGTGAAAGGAACGGACGGGGAGAGGGCCAGGGAAATGGATGCAGACAGACCCGCCAAAGGGGAAGAGAGCTCGGGCATGGCGCCCTTTGTTTTGGTTCCGCAGATACTTGGGCAGGTTCCGATAGGAGGCCGAAGCTGGGCGGAGGAACAAGAAAGGCCGCCGGAGAGAACGCAGGAAAACGCTCCGGAAGCATCCATGGAAGCGTCATCCATGGAAAATTCATCCACGGAAAATTCATCCATGAAAGCTATGGAAGAATCCAGGGAGGAAGGTGGGCTCGATCCGAGGCTCCTTCGGTTTTTGGATGCAGAAACCTATGAAGAGAAACTGGATCTCCTCATACGGATGCATGATGGAATCACGGATGATCTTTTGACAACGATGGCGGTTTCCCTTGATATTGATCTGGAGGAAGGAGAGCTGGAGGAGCGGTATCAGACGCTGAAGAACTGCATCCTCACGCTGGAGAAATACGAATGCAACCGCCTGAGATAATGGGAAGAACCGTGATAATGAGAAGAACAGGATAAGCTGCCGCCTGCCGCTTGCAGTCGTTCGCCCGGACGAATGAGCGCAGAGTACTGCGCATTTGCGAAGGAGGAACAAGCGATGGCAAACGAGTTGAATACCAGGCTGGTGATCGGCATTTCTTCCAGGGCGTTGTTTGACCTTGAAAAAGAGAATGAGATCTATGAAAGAGAAGGGGCTGAGAGCTACCGGCATTATCAGCTGCAGCATGAAAAAGAGCTTCTGAAGCCTGGCCCGGGATTTGCCCTGGTTCAGGCTCTGCTGGGGATTAACGGGGCGGATGGCAGAGAACGGGTGGAAGTCCTGCTGATGTCGAGAAACGATGCCGAAGCATCCCTGCGCATCTTTCATTCCATCGAGCAATATGGACTGAAGATCAGCCGTGCTGCCCTTTCGGGAGGAGCCTCGCTTTCTCCTTACCTGGAAGCATTCCGCCCGGATCTGTTTCTTTCCGCCACGGAAGAAGACGCAAAGAGCGCGGCTGCTCTTGGAATCGCGTCCGGTCTGGTCAGTCCCGGGGGAGGTTCTGAACGGGCGGCCGGTTTGGAAAGAGGGCCGGTCCGGATTGCCTTTGACGGGGATGCGGTGCTGTTCACAGATGAGTCGGAACGGATCTATCAAACGGAAGGTCTGTTCGCGTTTGAAGAAAATGAGAAGCGCAAGGCATCTGAACCGCTGAACGAAGGCTTATTTGCCGGTTTCCTCAGGAAGGTTGCCGCGATCCAGGAGGAGTTTCCCTCCGGACAGGCGCCCTTTCGGACGGCTCTGGTTACATCCAGGCGGGCCCCCGCTCATGAGCGCGCTATCCGTACGCTGCTTTCCTGGAACGTTCACATGGATGAGGTCTTTTTCCTGGGCGGACTTTCCAAGCGGGAAGTGCTGGAGGCGTTTGGAGCGCATGTTTTTTTTGATGACAGGGCGGAGCATACGGACGGGGCGGGGCGTTCTGTCTGCTCTGTCAGAGTATTATATGGAAACCAAGCTGGAGACATAAGATGAGATATGACAGAATCAGGAAAGGGATTTTCCTGGAGAGGCCGAACCGTTTTGTGGCCTATGTGCTGCTGGACGGGAGAAAGGAAAAGGTACATGTAAAGAATACGGGACGATGCGCTGAACTGCTCCTTCCGGGAACAGAAGTCTATCTGGAAGAGAGTGGCAATCCGGAAAGGACGACAGCCTATGATCTGGTGGCGGTAAAAAAGGGGGATCGGATCGTGAACGTAGATTCTTCCGCACCGAATAAGGCCGTAGGTGAATGGCTGCGAGCAGGCGGGCTGTCTTCGGATACGCAGGAGGTTCGTGCTGAGAAAACCTTCGGGAAATCCCGTTTTGATTTCTGGATGAAAACCAAAGAAGCGGAAAGCTGGATAGAAGTGAAGGGCGTAAATCTGGAAGAGGACAATACCGCCCTCTTTCCGGATGCACCTTCAGAACGTGCCCTGAAGCATGTATATGAACTCATTGAAGCGAAAAAACAGGGCTACGGGGCCGTTATACTGTTTGTAGTTCAGCTTGCCGGCATACGCCGTTTCTGCCCTAACAGGCGGACACAGCCGGAATTTGCGGAAGCGCTGATTCAGGCGGAGAGGGCTGGGGTTCGGATCCTGGCCATGGGATGTGAGGTGACGCCGGAAGAGATGCGGATCGCATATGAGATCCCGGTCGTCCTGGAAGAAGAAAAAAGCGGCTCTGTGCATTTGGAATGGATTGCGCCGCGTCTTCTGCCATGGTATGATAAAAACCGAAGAAGCCTGCCCTGGCGTGAGAGGGCGGAACCGTATCGTGTGTGGGTGTCGGAGATCATGCTTCAGCAGACCCGTGTGGAGGCGGTGAAACCTTACTTTGAGCGGTTCATGGAAGCGCTTCCGGATATCGCCTCTTTGGCTGCGGTGCCTGATGAACGGCTTTTGAAGCTTTGGGAAGGCCTTGGGTATTACAGCCGCGCCAGAAACCTGAAGCGGGCAGCCTGCGAGGTGATGGAGCGGTTCGGCGGCCGGCTTCCGGAGGATGAGAAGGCGCTCCTTTCTCTGCCAGGGATCGGAAGCTACACAGCAGGTGCGATCGCGTCCATCGCATATGGCCATGCGGTTCCGGCGGTGGACGGAAATGTCCTCAGAGTGCTCTCCAGGCTCTGCATGGATGGGCGCGATATGGGAAATGCTAAGGTGAAAAAGGAGATAGAGGCAAACCTGCGGGAGATTATGCCAAAGGAACGTCCAGGGGACTTCAACCAGGCCATGATGGAACTGGGGGCGACTGTCTGCGGCCCGGGCGGGGTGCCTGCCTGCGGAGAATGCCCGCTGCAGGATATATGTCTCGCGCACCGGGAAGGAAAGGAACTGAACTTCCCGCAAAAGGCGCCGAAGAAGGAACGGATTGTGGAGGAGCATACCGTGCTTGTGATTCAGGACGGGAAGAGAGCGGCAGTTGTGAAAAGGCCGGATAAAGGGCTGCTTGCCGGAATGTATGGGCTCCCTTCCATGGAAGGGGAGAGAAGCCGGGAAGAAGTGCTCTCTTACCTGGATGAAAAAGGGCTGAAGCCCCTCCAGATCAGAAAGCTTCCCCGTTCCAAGCATATTTTTACGCACCTGGAATGGCATATGACGGGTTATGCGGTGCGGGTGGACGGAATGGAAACCTGTGCGGGAAGGACGGATGGGCTGCTCTTCGTTGACCTGGCGGATACGGAAGAGAAATATCCGATTCCAACGGCTTTTTCGGCTTACACCAAATATCTCGATATTCGGATAGGACACCAAAAGTATGCAAAAGGGAAGGATGAATAGAAGAACGCTTTCCCTCTCTTAGATCATACACGCGCAAAAGTGCGCAGATGGGAGTACAGATGAAACTATTGTCGATCACGGTACCTTGCTACAACTCAGAACAGTATATGAGAAAATGTATTGATTCCCTGCTTCCGGGCGGAGAGGATGTGGAGATCATCATTGTGGATGATGGCTCCCATGACAAAACAGCGCAGATCGCCGACGAATATGCGAAGGAGTATCCATCCATCGTGAAGGTGATCCATAAGGAAAACGGAGGACATGGATCCGGAGTGAACGCGGGGCTGGAGAATGCAACCGGGCTCTATTTTAAGGTGGTGGACAGTGACGACTGGGTGCTGGACACGGCTTATAGGAAGATCCTGGACACGCTGACGGAATTGACGGAGAGTGGAGATATCCTGGACATGATGATATCCAATTATGTCTATGAAAAAGAGGGGGAGAAGCGCAAAAAGGTGATCCGCTATAAGCATGTGCTTCCGGAAAATGAGGTGTTCACTTGGAATGATGTGCACCGGTTCCACAAGGGACAGTACATTCTGATGCATTCTGTGATTTTCCGTACCAAAATGCTGCGTGAGTGCGGCCTTAAGCTGCCGGAGCATACGTTCTATGTGGACAACCTGTTCGTTTACGAACCCCTGCCGTATGTGAAGAAGATGTATTACCTGGATGTGAATTTCTACAGGTACTATATCGGAAGGTCGGATCAGTCCGTAAATGAGAAGGTGATGATCGGAAGGATCGACCAGCAGCTGAAAGTGAACAGGCTGATGGTGGATTATTTTACATCTAAGAAGCAGGCATTGTCCTCTCAGAAGAAGCTGCGCAGTTATATGATCAATTATTTGGACATCATCACCACCGTATCGTCCATCATGCTGATCTGCTCCGATACGGAAGAAAACCTTGAGAAAAAGGATGAACTGTGGAAATATATCAAGCAGAAGGATCGCATGCTCTTCTTCAAGCTGCGCTACGGCCTGCTTGGAAGCTGTACGAACCTGCCGGGAAAGAGCGGACGGAAGGTAACGGTGGAAGGCTATAAACTGTGCCAGAGATTTTTTAAATTTAACTGAGCGCGGAAAGCATAACTTAAAAAGCGTACCAGAGGATTGATATCCAAGGGTACGCTTTTTTGGTGGACATAAGGGCATTCACGAAACAGGATGCTCGTTATTTTTGCATAAATGATAGACCGGATTGAGCTCTATTTGAGTTTGCGGGTCGCACGGCTGGCCCGGTTGCGCCGGGACGCGCGCAGGACGCGCAGATAAGCGAGCAGATCATAACGATATACAACGGCATAGAGCGCACCGGCCATAACGAATGCGGTCACCATATCGAAAACGGAATGCTGCTTCAAAAAGACCGTGGCCAGGATGATAGAAACGCACAGGAAGAAGGAAGCAAAGCGCAACACCTTGTTCTTTCCCAGCTCGCTTCTCCGGAATGCGATATGCGCTCCGATGGAATTGTATACATGGATGCTGGGCCAAAGGTTTGTGGACGTATCCGTCCGGTACAGCAGGGCAACCAGCTGGGTAAAAATATTGTCCCGCGGCATTACGGAAGGCCGCAGATGATGCCCGTTCGGGAAAAAGGTGGACACCAGCAGGAAAACGGTCATCCCTATGCATAAGAAAATGGCGTTTCTGTAATATTCATCCTTGTTGTTCGCAGCCAGGTAAAGGACGACCGCAGGAACATATAAAAACCAAAGGAAGTAAGGAACGATGAACAATTCGCAAAATGGAATGTAGTCATCCATAAAAACATGGATGATCTGATATTTCCATATGTGCCGTTCCTCCAGCCAGGTGAACCAGATCATGTATATAATAAAATACAATGCAAACGGCAGAAGATGTCTGTATTTAGCATATAGCGTTTTCATAGTTTCAACTGTGCCTCTTCATTCAGGATGATGCCTGTCCTTTCAGACAGAAACGTAAATTGGAATCAGTAATAAAAACGGAGGTATCCACGTCGGCAGCATATGGAGATGTCATCCGACAAGGCCGTAACCTCTCCGTCTGTATGCACCCACAAAGGAGCGGAGGTATGGATCCGAAGCCGGGAAGCATCGTAACGCTCCACGCCTTTATAACGGTAGTGCTGGCCGCGGAAAGCGGTAGGAAGGACCAGAAGCACTTTCCATATGGGAACATCGCTGACCGTACACAGATCCAGCTTTCCGTCCGAAGCATCGGCACCCGGGCAGAAGCAGAAGCCGCCGCCCTCGTAAGGATGAGACATACAGGCGATAAACATGAGCCTGTAAAAGGAAAGAACCTTAAGCGGTTTTCCTTCTTTATCCTCAATGGACAGGGAGGCCTGCGCACGGCCGGACGAAAAGAGCAGCTTCAGCGCAATGCCGAGGTAAGTGAGCTTTCCCAGGCCGATCCGGTTGAAAACATCCTTGATCGGAGAAGCCATGGCCTTCTGGCACACACCTGCATCAAAGCCGATCCCGCAGCTGACGAGAAAACGTCTATCGGGTCGGGAAACCTCCTGAAAAGAGGCCCTTTTCGCAGCAGGCAGGTAAGCGCTGTGGTAATGGAGCACGCCCACGTCCATCCTGTGTTCTTCCGCTTCCAAGAGCAGGTGATCCAAGGCTTCCAGAGGATCGCCGCTGATGCCGCAGGCCCTCGCAAGGTCATTGCTGGAACCGGCAGGAATATAACTGAAGCGGGTATGCTCAAAGTCCTCAATTCCCTGCAGCACCTCATTGACCGTTCCATCTCCGCCAACGACGACCAGATGAACTTCCTCCTCATCACGCTCAGAGCCGGTCAGCTTCTTGGCCAACCGTGTCATATCGCCTGCTCCTTCGGAGAAGAAAACCTGATAAGAAATACCCTTTTCTTCCAGAGCAGTCCGGACAGTTTCCCAGCACTTTCGCCCCCGCCCGGAGCGAGCCGCCGGATTAACTAAAAACACATACATGCCTCCGCCTCTTTCCCCATCATTTTCTAAGGTTGTATTTTATCAGAAATGAAAATTCAAGTAAAGGGGAGGGAATACGGTTTAAGAAAAGAATAAGAATATATTCTGCTTTTATTCCGCTTTGCAATTAGAAGGAACTATGCTATAATTTTTCTACATAATTTAACATGGTAACGCGCCGAATGGCGGGCCTGACGGTTCTCAAGGAACGGGCGGCATGCTGTATATTGGCGGAAAATACGGATACGGGAGGTAAAAGGATGTATTCTCTGGACGAAGTCAGGAAGGTGGACCCGGAAATCGCACAGGCGATCGTGGACGAGCAGGAAAGACAGAACAGCCATATTGAACTGATTGCTTCTGAAAACTGGGTGAGCAAGGCGGTTATGGCTGCGATGGGAAGCGTGCTCACGAACAAATATGCGGAAGGATATCCGGCCAAAAGGTATTATGGAGGCTGTGAATATGTGGACGTGGTGGAGAACCTGGCGATTGAACGCGCGAAGGAACTGTTTGGCTGTGATTATGCCAACGTGCAGCCCCATTCCGGCGCACAGGCCAATATGGCTGTTCAGTTCGCAGTTCTCAATCCGGGAGACACCATTATGGGGATGAATCTGGATCACGGCGGACATCTGACCCATGGAAGCCCGGTGAATATCTCGGGCAAATATTTTAAAGTTGTGCCTTACGGAGTGGATGACAACGGTTTCCTTGACTATGACAGAATGCGTCAGATCGCCAGAGAATGCAGACCGAAGATGATTATCGCAGGGGCGTCCGCCTATGCGAGAACCATCGACTTCAAAGCGTTCCGTGAAGTGGCGGATGAGGTTGGGGCATGTCTGATGGTGGATATGGCGCATATTGCGGGGCTGGTCGCTGCAGGCCTGCATCCGAGCCCGATTCCCTATGCGGATGTGGTCACCACCACCACGCACAAGACGCTGCGCGGACCCAGAGGCGGCATGATCCTGGCGAATAAGGAAGCCGCGGAGAAGTATAATTTCAATAAGGCGATTTTCCCGGGCACCCAGGGAGGGCCGCTCATGCATGTGATCGCAGCGAAGGCGGTTTGCTTTAAAGAGGCGCAGAGCGAAGAATTCAGGACGTATCAACAGGGCGTGATTGATAATGCCCAGGCGCTTTGCGCGGGCCTCCTTTCCCGCGATATCCGGATCGTATCGGGCGGTACGGACAATCATCTGATGCTGGTGGATCTGACCAATTATGATCTGACCGGAAAAGCGGTGGAGAAGCTTCTCGATGCGGCGAATATCACCTGCAACAAGAATACTATTCCCAATGATCCCAAGTCCCCGTTTGTCACCAGCGGCATCCGTCTCGGCACGCCTGCGGTCACTTCCAGAGGCCTGGGTACGGCGGATATGGACAGGATCGCGGAGGCGATCGCGGTGGTAATCAAGGGCGGAGAAGAGAAAATACCCGAAGCCCGGGCGATTGTAAAGGAATTGACGGATAAATATCCTCTGATCTGAAACGGGAAATGACGGGCATGGACAGGCTGGTTCCTGAGAATGACGGCCGGAGGCGGCCTTAGCATATATTTGCCCGGAATCAAGAATTTCATGTTATAAATCCTGCAAAATAACGGGGTGATGCGCCCCGTTATTTTCAGCTGAATTCATAAAAATACAATTTTCTCCTAAATTCATGTTGCGTTCTAATTTTCTCTATGCTAAAATATCTCTCGTTGGCACACAAATGTATGCACCATAAAGACAAAAACGTGAGAGAAAAGGATATGCAGAAATCAAGTGAATATTATGTGGTAAAGCAGAAAGCGGTTCCTGAGGTCCTTTTGAAGGTGGTAGAGGCCAAAAGGCTTCTGGAATCAGGAAAAGCGGCGACCATTCAGGATGCGGTCGAGAAAGTGGATATCAGCCGGAGTTCGTTTTATAAATATAAGGATGATATTTTTCCCTTTCACGATAATGCACAGGGAACGACGATTACGATATCCATGTCGATTGACGATGAGCCGGGGCTTCTGTCCGACGTGCTGAAGGTGATCGCGGATTTTGGCGCCAATATTCTGACGATTCATCAGAGTATCCCGATTAACGGGGTGGCGTCCTTGAGCGTCAGTGTCCAGGTGCTGCATACCACGGGAGACGTATCACACATGCTGGACGAGATGGAGGCTAAGAAGGGCGTCCGTAACGTGAAAATACTGGCGAGAGAATGAACGGACGCGCGAAAGCGCGCAGATGGGAGCAGAGATGATAAATATAGCGGTTTTGGGATACGGCACGGTCGGAAGCGGTGTCGTGGAAGTGATTGAGAAAAACAAAGATGTGATCGATAAAAGGGCCGGAGAAGAGATCTATGTAAAGTACATTTTGGATCTGCGGGATTTTCCGGGCGATCCGTACCAGGATCGGGTTGTGCATGATTATCAGGTCATTCTGAATGATCCGTCCGTTTCCATTATCTGTGAGACAATGGGGGGCAATGAGCCTGCGTTTACCTTCTCCATGCAGGCGCTGAAGGCGGGCAAGAGTGTCTGCACCTCGAATAAGGAGCTGGTTGCCAACCATGGCGCAGAACTGATACGCACGGCAAGAGAGCATGACTGCAATTATCTGTTTGAGGCAAGTGTGGGCGGCGGCATTCCGATTATCAGGCCGATCAATGCAGCCCTTACGGCGGAGCGGATCGAACTGATCTGTGGTATCCTGAACGGAACCACCAATTATATTCTGACGAAGATGGCGGAAGAGGGGACTGACTTTGCAGCCTGCCTGAAGGAAGCGCAGGAGAAAGGATATGCGGAGCGCAATCCGGAGGCGGATGTGGAAGGATACGATGCCTGCCGCAAGATCGCGATTCTGGCATCTCTGATGACGGGAAAGACGGCTCGTTATGAGGAGATCTATACGGAAGGCATCACGAAGATCACCCGAGAGGATTTCCTGTATGCCGCCAAGATGAAAAAAACGATCAAACTGCTTGCCAGCGCAAGGCAGGTGGATGATAAATATTATGCGATGGTCGCCCCTTTCCTGGTAGGAGAGGAGAATCCTCTTCACAGCGTGAATGATGTTTTTAATGCGATTTTTATCCGGGGCAATACGCTTGGAGATTCCATGTATTATGGAAGGGGAGCGGGAAAACTGCCGACGGCCAGCGCGGTGGTATCGGATGTGATTGACTGTGCCAAGCATGAGAAGACGCATATCGTATGTCTGTGGGAAGAGGAGAAGCTTTGCCTGCAGAGCATAGAAGAGGCTTCCGGACGGTTTTTCGTGCGCGTCCGTCAGGGAAGCGAAGAAGCGGTAGAGAGGCTCTTCGGAGAAGTGGAGCGGGTGGATGCCGGCGTGGCAGGAGAGTTCGGGTTTATAACGGGACGGATGACGGAGGGCGAATTTGCCCGCAGAACCGCCGACCTCGAGGGATTCATAGGAAGGATTCGGGTGGATGAGGACTGAACGGCGGCAGGAAACTTCTCATGATGAAGGAGAAAAGAGGATGAAATATGTAGTCGTGCTGGGCGACGGTATGGCGGATGAGCCCATCAGGGAGCTGAACGGCAGGACACCGCTCGCTTATGCCAAAACACCGGCGCTTGATAAACTGAGCAAAAAATCGGAAATTGGCATGGTAAGCACGATTCCGGAAGGGATGAAGCCAGGTTCAGATACTGCGAATCTATCCGTGATCGGATATGATCCCAGGAAATATTATTCCGGCCGTTCTCCCCTGGAAGCGCTGAGCATTGGCGTGCCCATGAAGGATGATGATATCGCCATGCGGTGCAACATTGTCACTCTGTCTGAGGAAGAAGGAGTCCCTTTTGCACGCAGAAGGATACTGGATCACAGTTCCGGAGAGATAGAGACCAGGGACTGCACGATCTTGCTGGAGGAAGTGAGAAAGGAACTGGAGCGGGAGCCCTATCATTTCTATGCGGGAACCAGCTACAGACATTGTCTGATCTGGGAAGGCGGAGAGGTTGAGGAGCTGGTAGCCCCCCATGATGTGCTGGGAAGGGAGATCGGACAGTATCTTCCTTCTGACAGAAGGCTCTGCCATATGATGGAGAGAAGCTTTGAGATCCTGAAAGACCATCCCATCAATCAGGAGCGCAGGAGAAGAGGAGAAAACCCGGCCAACTGCTGCTGGTTCTGGGGTGCAGGAACCAAACCGGCCCTTCCGTCTTTCTATGAGAAAACGGGAAAAAAAGGGATCATGATTTCAGCGGTGGATCTGCTGAAAGGCATTGCGGTGGGAGCCGGAATGGATGTGGCAGAGGTGGAAGGGGCAAATGGCGGCCTGAACACCAATTATGAAGGAAAGACGAAGGCTGCTTTGGATGCCCTGATCCGCGATGATTATGATTTTGCCTATATACATATAGAGGCGCCGGACGAAATGGGACATCAGGGAAGCGTGGAAAAGAAGCTGCAGGCGATTGAATATCTGGACAGCCGTGTGGTGGCGCCCCTGACGGAAGGGCTGGATGCGAGCGGATTATCTTACCGCCTTTTGGTCATGCCGGATCATCCTACGCCGATTCGGATCCGTACGCATACAGCGGACAGTGTGCCCTACCTGATCTATGACAGCACGCATCCGCTGAAGCAGGAATGGGATTATAATGAGGCAGAGGCCATATTGAGCGGAAATTTCATTCCGGAAGGCTATAAGCTGATGGATAAGTTTCTGGGAAAGATCTGAAAGAATCCGCCGGTACACAACCGGAGGGCAGGAGGTATATCAGAATTATGAATAAAGTTGTAAAATTCGGCGGAAGCTCTCTGGCGAGCGCAGAACAGTTTCGCAAGGTGGGAGAGATCATTCAATCGGATCCGGAGAGAAGGTTTGTGGTTCCGTCCGCTCCAGGAAAACGCAGCAAAAATGATACCAAAGTTACAGATATGCTGTATGACTGCTATGCGCGTGCGGAAGAGGGAGAGGAATTTGCCAAGGAACTGAGCGCGATTCAGGCAAGATATGATGAGATCATCAAAGGGCTGTCTTTGAACCTTTCTCTTGCAGAAGAGTTTAAGATAATTGAGGAAAATTTCAGGAATCATGCCGGAAAGGATTATGCGGCATCCAGAGGGGAATACCTGAACGGCATCATCATGGCGGCCTTTTTGGGCTTCAGATTCATCGATGCCGCGGAAGTCATTTTCTTTGATGAAGACGGTTCCCTGGATACGGCGAAAACGGATAAGGTGATGTCAGCAAGGCTGGCCGGAGAGGAAGGGGCGGTCATTCCCGGCTTCTACGGCGCCATGCCCGACGGACGCATCCGTACATTCTCGCGCGGCGGTTCGGATATTACGGGTTCCATCGTGGCCAGCGTGGTTCATGCGGAGGTTTATGAGAACTGGACGGATGTGTCCGGTTTCCTGATTGCGGATCCCAGGATCATCCCCAATCCGGCCGGTATCGAAACCATCACTTATAAAGAACTCCGGGAGCTTTCCTATATGGGAGCGACGGTGCTGCATGAGGAAGCGATTTTCCCTGTGAGAAAAGAGGGAATTCCCATCAACATCCGCAATACCAATGCGCCTGCGGACAAAGGCACCTGGATCGTGGAAAGTACCTGCCAGAAATCCAAATATGTGATCACGGGAATTGCCGGAAAGAAAGGGTTCTGCTCTGTCAATATCGAAAAAGACAGGATGAATTCTGAAATCGGGTTTGGACGTAAGGTGCTGCAGGCCTTTGAGGACAGCGGAATCTCGTTTGAACATGTCCCTTCTGGGATCGACACCATGACCGTGTTCGTGCATCAGGATGAATTCATGGATAAAGAGCAGAAAGTGGTGTCCGCTATCCATCGGCTTGCGCATCCGGATACCATCGATATAGAATCGGATCTGGCCCTGATCGCTGTTGTGGGCCGGGGAATGAAATCCACGCGCGGAACGGCAGGAAGGATTTTTTCAGCCCTGGCACATGCCAATGTCAATGTGAAGATGATTGACCAGGGTTCGTCCGAGCTGAACATCATCATCGGCGTGCGCAATGAAGACTTTGAAACCGCGATCCGTGCGATCTATAATATCTTTGTCCTGATCCAGCTTTAATTTTTGGACTTTGGATTTGGACAGAGTGGGTTCCTCCAATATATTGGATGGATGGAAATAAAACGATAAAATGCCGCCCCGTTCTTACCGGCAACGAATCACATCGTGATGCCGGCAGGAAGGGGCGGCATTGTTTCAGCCGATTCGGCTGTTTTAAAAGCCCAGATCTTCAGCCACCAGAAAGACTTTGATTCTGCCGGGGTGGCCGCTGCGCCTGGTGACAACGATTTGATTGCAGAAACAATCAGGAGCCAGGCAGTCCTGGCATTTTCCGGTCAGGCCGCAGGGCGTCTGTTTATTCAGACGGACAGCATTGGGAGGACAGGCCATGGTGCGCGCGCGTTCAAACGCGCCCTCAATGGTAGAGGTGAGTTTGTTCATGCCTACAATAAGGAAAACGTGCTTGGGCCCGTGAATCAGACAGGCAACCCGATTGCCGTTCCCATCGATGTTGACCAGCTGGCCATCATAGGTTATGGCGTTGGTGCTCATGAAATAATAATCTGCCAGAACCGTTTTGGCATAGATCTCTCTTTGTTCTTCCTCCGTTTTGGCGGCAGTTCTGTCGATCAGTTCATATTTGCCGGCCTGGAGGGCATCCAGAATGCCGCATTCCGCGACAGAAGCGCTGCCTCCCCAGGATACGGTGCTTCCCTCGGGAATCATGCTGAGAATGGCTTTGGCGCAGGAAGCGTGATCCTCATAAAAGAACCCCTCCATTCCCCTTTTTTTCAGATTTTCAATCAGTCCTTTGGATGCCTTCTGAAAGGCGATCTGTCTGTTATCCATCCTTCCTCCTTTTCCAGGCTTTGGGCCTATGGGCCCAGCCTTTTGCAGCCATATGCATTATCGCTTCTAATGATAGTTTAGTGTCCATTTCCCGTGATGTCAATGCGGCTGCAGGAAGTGGCATACAGCTGCAAGAAATGCCATGTGGCGGGCCGGCCGGTAAGCGCTGCAGCATCGGAAAGGAATGCAGGCTGTTACCGGGAAAAGACTTCTTCAGAATGGAGGGAGTGCTGCGGGAATGGAATGAAGAAGCAATTGTCAGATAATTCTAATAATATTAGATAATATGCATATAAATTAGCAAATAAATTATTGAAAATAGAAAATAAAGAAAAATATTGAAAAAAATCTAAAAATATGTTGACAAGATTTATATCAGGGGATATAATGAAGTCACAAACAAAGAAGAAGAGAAAAAAAGAAAAGAAAGAAGATCAAATCTAAGACAAGGAGGTACAGACCACCGAAAACATAATTCTTTTTCTTAAATGAGAAAACTGAAAAGTTCTCTTTTAAGAAAACAAAAACAAAAACAAAAGAAACAACTGAATAGGGAATGCCTTAAAGACGATTCAGGAAGAGGCAAGGAATTCTTTTTCAAGAATGACTTCAGACTGAAGGATAGGATTTCGGAGTAACCGGTAACTGTAAATGAAGATTCTTTTTGAAAGGTAATTTCTGAAGTAAGAAGATGATCTTTAACGAAAAGAGAACGACAGAAGCCGATCACTTTAAGTTAGAAAGACCAAGGTTCTGAAGGTAGAAGGAATAGATTCCAAGGGATAATCCCTAAGAGAATTGGTTCCGGAAAAGGAGTTACTTAAGGATAACATCCTTAAGGGAAAAGAAGGTAATTTATATAGATGGTCTCCGGAATGAAGAGCTGGCAGTGTGAAGGGATCTTAAAAGAGTTGACGAGAATCTTCCAGAAACGTAAAAATATACTTTAAGGACGATGCTAGAACCAAATGCGAGACGAGTACACTTGATTTAGTGACGAGAAATCATCAGAAGATGAACCGTTACAGTACATGAGTACAAAAGCAAGAAAAAGTGGAAAGAGGAGCAGAGGAGAAAATGGAGGTATAGGCCATTGGATAGCATAGTTTAGGAGCGGGTATCAAAACTTGAAAAAGATTGATACCCGCTTCTATTTGTGGTAGTGTGTAGGGAGAGTCAGCACACTTTAAGAAGGAGAGGGCAGGTTTCGGATATGAATCGGAGAGAATGGAGAAGACGCAGAAGGCGCAGAAATCAAATCATCACTTATATAGTGTTTCTTATAATCCTGGCGGCTGTTGTTGGGGGCGTCTTTTTTGGGATCCGCCATATCTCTAACGCCATGATGAACGGAAATAGCGGCCAGGAAGGGACAGATGCCGCGGGAGAAGGAACGGAAAGCATGGAAGAGAGCGCGCCCGCGGAAGGAAGCGGGACGGAGGAAAGCGTTCAGAATGCCGGAGAAACCGGGGAAACACAGGCGGTTCCGGAAACAGCACAGGCTGAGACTGCTGTTTCGGAAGAAGCGCTTCTGGAAGAGGCGGTGGATAACTATGTGGCGGGCATGAGCCTGGAAGATAAAGTGGCCGGCCTGTTTATAGTTACGCCGGAGCAGCTGACCGGTGTGGGAACTGCCGTACAAGCAGGAGAAGGAACCAAGGAGGCTCTGGCGAAGTATCCGGTGGGAGGACTGGTATATTTTTCCCAGAACATTCAGTCCGCGGAGCAGATTAAGGAGATGCTGGCCAATACGCGTTCCTACAGCAAGTACCCTTTGTTCTTGGCCGTGGATGAGGAAGGGGGCCAGGTGTCCCGTGTCGCAAAACAGCTGGGATTGGAGGATGTAGGGGCTATGGCTGATATCGGAGCGGGCCAGGATGCTTCCGCAGCCTATGAGGTTGGAACGACAATCGGTTCCTATCTAAAGGAATATGGCTTCAATCTGGATTTTGCCCCGATCGCGGATGTTCTCACAAATCCGGATAATACAGTGATCGGAGACCGTTCATTTGGAAGCGATCCGCAGCTCGTATCCCAGATGGTGGCGAGCGAAGTGCAGGGACTTCAGGAAAGCGGCGTGAGCGCCTGCCTGAAGCACTTCCCTGGCCATGGGAATACGTCCGGCGATTCGCATAATGGAGCGGTGGAAACAGACCGGACGCTGGAAGAGATGCAGGCTGCGGAATTTCTGCCATTTTCTGCAGGAATGGAGGCGGGGGTGGACATGATCATGGCGGGGCATATCTCGGCTCCTGGCTTGACGGACGGCGATAGCATTCCGGCTTCTATGAATGAGAAAATCATAACGGACATTCTGCGCAAGCAGCTGGGATATGATGGGATTGTGATAACGGATGCGATGAATATGGGAGCGATCAGCGAATACTATGCCGCAGATGAGGCTGCGATCAAGGCCCTGAAGGCAGGAGTGGACATGATTCTGATGCCGGAGGAGTTTGTCACCGCTTATGAAGGCGTGATCGCCGCGGTCCAGGATGGAACGATCGATGAGCGGCGGATTGATGATTCCCTGAAGCGGATCTATTTGGTCAAGTATGCGGATACATTGGCAGAGCAGTAAGGGTGATCTGGAAAATAAATAATTTGAAAAAGGGAAATAAATAATTTGAAAAAAGTGGGTTGACATTTGAAGGAACTTCATGTATATTAATATTTGCCCGTTGGGAACAGCGGGCAAGACAAAATGCGATAGTGGCGTAGTTGGTAACGCGCGACCTTGCCAAGGTCGAGACCGCGGGTTCGAGTCCCGTCTATCGCTCTCTGATATTAAAATAGATCTGAGAAGCGGATGGTCTCCTGAAAGGGAGGCTATTTTTTTGCCCAAAGGGAAAAAATTATATGGGATGATGCAAAATGCCAAGGGATGCGTACATGTTTCATCCGGGGCAGGCTAAGGCACGCATGTTTGTGCGGGAGAAAAGCGAAGAGCCGGGCGGTGACGGGAACAGAAATCTGGACGGTGGCGGGAATTCTTAAATATTTCTGAAGTCGGTTCCTTTTTGTTTTCCTCCTGTGCTATACTGAAAAACGATCAAAAACGGAGAAAAGTGTACGATAGATTCGAGAGAAGAAGGAAGCGTCCTGTAAGTTTGGCAACATGGCTTCCGGAAAGGAACGGAAAGTGGATGGCGAAACACACAGAAAATGAGATGGAACAGATCCAGAAAGGGCTTGAACTTTTCTTGGAACATGAAGTGGAAGAGATGGAACGGCCTGAGGAGCCTGCGGAAGAGGAAGAGCTGGACAGAGAGCAAAGAAGCGGGCGAATGGATGACGCATACGGCTACAGGCAGGAAGAAATAAGGAGCAGGCAGTTAGAGGGCAGAAGAGAGCTGGAACAAAGGGATGAATGGGAAGGCGGGCAGAGAAACGGCTGGAAGCGGAACAATGGTGGGGAACGCGTGCGAAGACAGCCCGAATGGGAGGAATGGCCCGAGGGAGAGGAAGGCCGGAAGGAAGAAAAGAGAATGAAGGAGAAAAAGGGAAAAAGAAAAAAGAAAAAGTCCGTATGGAAACGGTTGCTCATCATTCTGGCGGTTCTGGCGGCGCTTTTTTTCGGCGGGCTTTATCTGATCGTTGGCGCTGTATATAATAAGATGACATATGAAGAGCAGGAAGGATTGGCGGATGGGCCTTTGAAGTCCGACGGCGTGATCAGCGTGCTCCTGATCGGCAGCGATTCACGCGATTCCAGTTCAGGCGGGCGCTCGGATGCGATGATTCTGCTTACCATCAGTGATAGGACGAAAACGGTTCACATGACGTCCCTCCTGCGGGATATGTATGTGGAGATCCCCGGGCATGACGGCAACCGGCTGAATGCGGCATATGCTTACGGCGGGGCGGAGCTGCTGCTTGAGACCATCAACCAGAATTTGGGAACCTCTGTGAACAGGTATGCGGTGGTGAACTTTGAGGCCTTTGCCAATCTGGTGGATGCGGTCGGCGGCGTGGATATGGAGCTGACGAATGAAGAGGTCGGATGGGTGAACGCTTATCTGAATGAATACAATGAACTGCGCGGCATGCCCCTTGAAACAGATTATTTGGATACATCGCTTTCAGGCAACATTCATCTGAACGGGGCACAGGCGTTGGCATACTGCCGGAACAGATATATCGGAACGGATTTTGGTCGGACGCAGCGGCAGAGAAAAGTACTGACAGCTGTGCTTCAGAAGCTTCCGCTTGCGGCGGTGACCAACCCGGCGGAGATTGTAAACGGCCTGTTCGGAAACCTCACCACCAACCTGACGCAGGTGGAATGCACGCAGCTGGCGCTTTCCGCAGGGAAGCTGCTGACCTATGAGATGGTGCAGGACAGCCTTCCGCTGGAAGGAACCTACCTCGTCTGGGCCGACTGCCGGGCCGCGGGGCTGTCGTCCGACACGCTCACCCGACGGCTGCTGGACGAAGGCCGCCTGCACGTCAACTCCGGGTCCATGTACGGCGCCGCGGGCGAAGGCTTCATCCGCCTGAACATCGCCTGCCCGCGCAAACTGCTGGCCG
>OGPH01000841.1_pt1 | contig 28242 bp, 23 predicted proteins | sample 1552891 | NCBI WGS metagenome assembly OGPH01 (sample SAMEA2580272, study PRJEB22360) | human gut metagenome | biome: human gut; feature: human-associated habitat; material: faeces | place: Denmark | collected 2008/2010 | reverse complement strand
TAAACACAGCGACTACAGAGCAGATGGGATATGGTATTTTTTCTTTTTTCGTCTATACGAAATATTATCTTCCGATTAAAGTATTATATAGTTCTTCATAACGCTTCTTGGATACGCCCCAGGAAAGATCCTTTTCCATCGCTCTTGCCACCATATGGTTCCAAAGCTCTGGCTGTTCAAAGTAAATATACTTGCTGTAATTTACTGTATTGATGAGTTCTTCTCCGTTGTAGTTACTGAAGGAGAATCCGTCTCCGGTATCCTCAAATTCGTTCAGAGGAATAACGGTATCTCTTAATCCACCTGTTTCGCGAACGATTGGAATCGTTCCATAATGGAAAGCGATAATCTGTGTTAAACCACATGGTTCAAATAAGGATGGCATTAAGAAGGAGTCTGCTGCAGCATATAACTTATGTGCCAGATCGTCGGAATAGAGAATATTCGCAGACACCTTATCTGAATTGCACCATGCATAATAACGGAACATTTCCTCGTATGCCGGATCTCCTGTTCCGATTACTACAACCTGTGTATTGTCATCGATAATCTTATCCATTGCGTAGCGTACCAGATCAAGACCCTTCTGATCTGTCAGACGGGAGATCAATCCGATCATATATTTATTTGGATTCACTTCAAGGCCAAGTTGCTTCTGAAGTTCTGCCTTGTTGGCAGCCTTTCCTTCTTTATGGTCTCTTTCTGTATAATTCCGATAAATCTTTGCATCATTAGATGGGTCATACAATGCATAATCAACGCCATTTACAATTCCAAAAAGACTCTGATTACGTGCGCTTAACAGTCCGTCTAATCCTTCTCCATAATATGCGGTCTGGATTTCCTGTGCGTAAGTATTACTTACGGTTGTGATGAAATCAGAGTAAACGATTCCGCCTTTTAACATATTGGCATCTTTCTTAAACTCTAACTTATCCGGTGTGAACAGTTCATCTGGAAGTCCACTTAAACCTCTCATAGTCTTAATATCCCATACTCCCTGGAAACGAAGATTATGAATCGTCATAATTGTCTTAATTCCCCAGAAAAATGGATTAGCTGCAAACTCTGTTTTTAAGTAAACCGGAATCAGTCCTGTCTGCCAGTCATGACAGTGGATGAGGTCCGGACGGAAATCGATAACAGGAAGTATCGAAAGGACTGCTTTACAGAAGAAAGTGAATCTTTCAACGTCTGTTCTTGTATCTGAGTATGGCTCCCACGCTCCAAAGTAATCTAAATTATCAATAAAGTAATAGGTAATGCCATTATAAACATATTTCATAATACCTACATGAACATTAGGAATATATGGACCTACTCCCATATAGAAATGCGTAACATATTCAAAATTATTACGATACTCTTCTGGAATTCCCCGGTAGTTTGGCATTACAACACGCACATCCCACTCGTTTTTGTCAAATTCTTTTGGTAACGCTCCTACTACGTCTGCAAGTCCGCCTGTTTTCATAAAAGGCACGCATTCAGAAGCTGCAAACAGAATCTTTTTCATAGTAATCCTCCCTGTATTATCTTATATTGTAATACTTATATTTTACAATATATTTCATCATAATACCATGTTTATTTCTGACTTTTCAGAAAAGATGTTAAGAATTTTAAGAACTTTTTCATTTCTTCATCTGTTCCAATGGTAATTCTCAGATAATTATTAATACGAGGTTTATCAAAATATCTTACGTAAATATTGTTTGCTCTGGCGGCTTCAAAGATTTCTTTTGCCGGTACATCCGGATGGGAAGCAAACAGGAAGTTTGCCTGAGAATCCGGGAAAGTAAATCCAAGCTTCTTCATTTCAGCTTTAAACCACTCTCTCGTATGAACAATCTTTTCTACAGTTTCTTTAAAGTAAGCATCGTCCTCAACGGATGCTGTTCCTAAAAGAATGGACGGGCGATTCATTGTGTAGGAGTTAAAGGAATACTTCACATCATTTAAAGCTTTAATTAATTCTGCAGAACCCATAGCATATCCGATACGCATTCCTGCCATAGAACGTGATTTGGAAAATGTCTGCACAACTAAAAGGTTCTCATATTTAGAAAGAAGCTGCTGCGCACTGTGTCCGCCAAAGTCTACATACGCCTCGTCTACAATAACAATGACATCCTGATTATGAGCGATAATATCCTCAATCTCATCAAGTGGCATCAAAACTCCTGTAGGTGCGTTCGGGTTTGGGAATACGACTCCACCGTTTTTCCAGTAGTAATCGTCTTTTTTAATCATAAAGTTTTCATCTAATGGCTTCTTATCATATGGGATTTTGAATAAATCAGCCCACACATCATAAAAAGAATACGTGATATCAGGGAAAAATATCGGCTTTTCGCTATTAAAAAATGTAAGAAAAGCCATAGCCAGTACATCATCGGAGCCGACTCCGACAAAAACCTGATTGCTGTCTAATCCCTTGTATTTTGCGATTGCTTCCACTAACATTCCGGCTGTTGGATCCGGATAAAGACGCAGTTCTTCTGTTTTAGCACAGATTTTCGCACACTGTTCTTTTACCTTTGGTGAAGGTGGATAAGGATTCTCATTCGTGTTTAACTTTATTACATTCGCTTCTTTTGGTTGTTCGCCAGGTACGTACGGAACAACCTGTCTGATATTTTTCTTCCACTCCTGCATAATTTTTAACGCTCCATTTCCTGTAATTTACTTAATTTGGCTGCCTGGTCTGCTGCTGTTAAGCTATCGATGATCTCATCGAGATCTCCATTTAAAATATCATCAAGACGATGGAGAGTTAATTTAATTCTGTGATCTGTCACACGTCCCTGTGGAAAGTTGTAAGTACGAATCTTCTCTGCTCTGTCACCTGTTCCAATCTGGCTTTTACGAAGTTCGGCCTCTGCATCATGTGCTTTGGACTGCTCTAAATCATACAAACGTGCGCGCAGTACTTTGATTGCTTTATCTTTATTTTTAAGCTGTGACTTTTCATCCTGACAGGAAATAACGATACCTGTTGGGATATGTGTTAATCGAACAGCGGAATCGGTTGTATTTACGCACTGACCACCGTTTCCGGAAGCACGGAACACATCAAATCGACAATCATTCATATCAAGCTGTACATCAACTTCTTCTGCTTCCGGCATAATTGCCACAGTGATCGTAGATGTGTGAATACGTCCGCCGGACTCTGTCGCAGGGATACGCTGTACACGATGAACACCACTTTCGTATTTCAGTCTTGAGTATGCGCCCTGACCATTGATCATAAAGGAAACTTCCTTGAATCCACCAATACCATTCTCATTCACATCGATGAACTCTGTTTTCCAACGTTTTGATTCTGCATAGTTTTTATACATACGATAAATTTCAGCAGCAAATAATGCGGCCTCATCCCCGCCGGCACCTGCACGGATCTCAACGATAACGTTCTTATCATCGTTAGGGTCTTTTGGAAGAAGGAGAACCTTTAATTCCTCTTCATACTGCTCTACATTCTTCTTTGCTTCAGATAATTCCTCTTTCAGAAGCTCACGCATTTCCTCATCGTGTTCTTCTTCAAGCATCTCCACACTGTCTTCAATTGTCTGTTTGGCTTCTTTATACTCTTTGTATTTCTCTACGATCGGAGCTAGCTCATTCTGTTCTTTCATCAGATTGCGGAAACGGTTCTGATCATTTACTACATCCGGCTCACTCAGTTCCTGCATAACCTCATCCAGACGTTTTACAAGATCTTCTAATTTATCAAACATCTTTCTTCCTCCTGCTATTCTATATTTTATAACCATCTGGCTTTACTCTATTGCCAAATGATCATACATTTATGATGTGTTTTGTAATCGAAATTACAGATTATCTTCTACTATATATGCCTGTCGCGATTCGGTCAAGTCCTGCAAGATCTTTATGCACTTTTACTTCAGAAAATCCTCTGTCTGTCATAAGACGAATCATATCTTCACCCTGTTCTGCTCCGATTTCAAAATAGATTCTTCCATTTGAATTTAGATAATCCGGAGCCTGTTCTATAATTTTCCGATAAAAAGCAAGACCATCTTCCTCTCCATCAAGAGCAAGTCGTGGCTCATGATCTTTTACCTCAGGCATCAGTCCCTGAATTACCTGCGAGGGAATATACGGTGGATTTGATAAAATGTAATCGAATCTTCCTTCTATATTTTCAAAAAGATTTCCTCTTATTAAAGTGATATTTGCATTCAAGTTTTCTGCATTCTTCTTAGCAACCGCTAACGCTCCCTCAGAAATATCTGCAAGGATTACTTCTGCATTTTGACAAAGCTTTTTTACAGAAATACCGATACAACCGCTGCCTGTACATAAATCCAGTACTTTGACTTTCTGTTCATTTTTCTGATCTGCTGCATTATTAAACTCACATCGGTTCTGTGTCTTTACATTCCGAATATCTTCGACAGCCAGCTCAACCAGACACTCTGTATCCTGTCTTGGAATTAAAACTCTCTCATCAACACTGAAATCAAATCCCATAAACTCACATTCACCCATGAGATATTGTAAAGGAACTCTCTGTTCTCTTTTTAAAAGAACTTCTTCCAGTTTCTCCAGGAGTTCCTGCTTTACTTCCCCGTTTGGATTCATGTAAAATTCTGCCCGGTCAATGTGAAGCTTCCACTCAAGCAAAACCCAGCTTTCATATTCAAAATCTTCAATTCCTGCTTTTTGCAGGCGTTCTCGTATATTTGTTAAAATGTCCCGAATTGTCATGTTCAATCCTCCAGCTCTCCATTATGCATTGCCCGAAGATACTCTTTCCAATCAAATACACCTTCTACCGCTTTGATTGCCACTTCCATCATCTCTGCATCTGGCTCTCTCGTTGTAAAGTACTGAAGATACAAGCCAGGCTTACTAAGCGTATTCACAAGCTTCGAATCACTTCTTCCTGCCAGACGGATAAATTCATATGAAATCCCCGCTACAATCGGAACAAGTAAGATTCGTAAAACAAACTTCCATAATAAGCTATCTACACGAATAAACATAAACACTACGATACTGACAATCATAACAATAAGCAGAAAGCTGGTTCCACAACGCTTATGAAGCCTCGAATACTTTTTAATATTTTCCGGTGTCAGATCCTCCCCATGTTCTAAACAGTTAATCGTCTTATGTTCTGCACCATGATACATAAATACCCGCTTTATATCCTCCATCTTAGATATAAGCCATATATATATTAGAAATAACGCCACACGTATGATTCCTTCAATCAGGGTACGTATACTGTAAGATGGCAGAAATCCTTTCATCAGATTCGTAAGGAAAAATGGAAGTACCATAAAAATCCCAAGCGCCAATATAACAGAAATGATCATTGTGATTCCCATTAGAGCGCTTTCTAACTTATCTCCAAAAATTTTTGTAAAAAACTGTTCCACTTTTCCCGGCTCATAATCCTCTTCCTCATAAAAAGAAGAAGAATAGGATAATGTTTTTAACCCGATATATAAAGACTCTCCAAAGTTAACAACTCCACGTATGATCGGTAAGCCAAGAACCGCATAACGACTTCCCAGACTTTTATACTCGTCCGTCATTACTTCTATTTCATGATCTGGTTTCCGGACAGCCACTGCATAACGGTCAAGATTCTTCATCATGACCCCTTCCATTACTGCCTGTCCACCAATACTTGTCTTTTTCAAAGAGCACCTCCTTTCAAGAATGCCTCACATTCTTGCTGCGAGATGTGCGTTATCTCACATCTGGTATAACCAAAATTAGGCGACGGTACAACATCACAACATTCTCTGTGATACATTGCACCGCCGCCTAATTTAAAACCTTCCGGTTATTAATTCTGATTCATGCCATATTTACGATTGAACTTGTCAATACGTCCACGAGCCTTAGCAGCTTTCTGCTGTCCTGTGTAGAATGAATGACATTTAGAACAAATTTCTACATGGATGTCTTCTTTAGTAGAACCTGTAACAAATTCATTACCGCAGTTACATACAACCTTTGCCTGATAGTATTTTGGATGGATTCCCTCACGCATCTTATTCACCTCTTCCAATATATGTTTCATTAATTAATTATATTCAATAGTTATCTTATTTCAAACAGCGTTCTTATTATACCATAACAGTATGTAGAGTGCAAGAACTTTTTACTTCTTTTTAATCAATTCTTTTTAATTAAATTTATTGTGATTCTTAAAAAGAATCTTACCTGCCCACTCCATATCAATCTTCATAAAACCATCTGTAGAATGTTCTTTGATTGCCTCTTTATACTTATCCTCAACTTGACGGTAGAACTCTCTTGTCAATGGAATCTTTCCAATTCCCTTTTTCTGGAAAAAGACAAGAAAACAATAATTGTCTCTGTTATAATCAAAAAGAATATTTAACAGTGTATCATCTTCCATCTCCTTCTTAATCTGGTCAAGATACATGATCTTAATGATCTCGATCACACGATCATCTAAATGATTATCGACAATCATAATCTTTTCCTTTAAATCATTAATATTATCTACAAGACGTTTATCTATACCTTTTTCCTGTTCAAGCTCCGCAATCTCTGCTTTAATCTCTGCATTCATGACCGGTGCCATGTAAATCATAATATTTCTTCGGCTATCCACATATAAACTGTCATATGTAAGCGGTGCCATATACTCACATTCTTCACAGCTAAACTGATAAAGCCGGTTCTTCATAATTTCTTCTTTTAATTTTGCCTTCTCTGTTACATTAATAACCTTATACTTTTTAAGAGAATGCTTATGCCCGCACTTTGGACATTCTAATTCTTCCATCGCATAACTTGTCAGTCTCTTGCCTTCCATACTACATTTTCCTCCAACACCTGCAGATATATTTATAAAAAAATATAAAAATATCTGCCTTTTTCTAACTCTTATAATAGGCTGATTTTGCCATACAGTCAAGAAAGAATACACCTCTCACAAACCACATATTTATCTCTATGTATTTATTTCCATATATCCATCTGTAAACACAAAAAAGACTTTCCGGAAGGAGGAGGCATCCGAACCTCCCGGGAAGTCTCTTTTAGTTTAAACGCAGATTATATTTCCTATTTAACGAGTTACAATCTTTTGTTTAGAAATCTTACTAAAAATTTGCTTGCCATTATACTTTACGTAAGAACGTACTTTGAAACGATATCTTCTGTAACGTTTGAAGTTTACATTGTTTGTTGTGATCTTTACAGAAATTGTCTTTTTCTTTGCATTTTGTACAACTTTAGACTTTCTATCGCGGATAAATTTCTTCTTTTTACTGTCATACTTATAATATTTTTTACCCTCAATCTTTCCAACAAGTTTAAACTTCTTCGTCTGCCACATGTACTCATAGAGCTGGTATCCTTTAACATTACGTTTTGTTTTAAGCTGAATCATTGCTTTTGTCGTTCCAGCTTTCTTTACCGATGTAATCTTCGGAGTCTGCGGCTTTGTAACAGCAACTGCACAATTAGATACCTGTCCATAAATTACTTTTTTATTTAAAGATACACCATATGCTTTTACAAGATATCTGTATACCGTTCCCGGTGTACGTTTCTTATCTGTATAGGCAGTTTTCTTTGTGTTAGCGATCACAGCATATTTCTTTGTCTTTGCATTATATCGATATACTATGTAGCCCTGTGCATCTTTTGCCTGGCTCCAGCTAAGTTTAATCTTTTGAACACCTTTCGCTTTCGCTTTTACTTTTGGCGTTCCCGGATGAATATCTACATATGTCGGATCATTCGCTCCACAGTTTCCGCAAATACCATTCTGATAGTTGTGACCTGTTGCTGGAAGTAAAATATCTTTCCACTGTACCGCCTTCATAGCTGCTTCTTCTAAGAACATTTCCTTGCAATTTTCATCCTCACAGATCCAGTATTCTTTGTTTCCTGCCTCTGTACAGGTCGGATCTACCTTATCCACTTTCTTAAGTGTATGTTTATGAGCGGTAATATCAGTCTGGATTTCTCCTGTGATTCCTGAAATAGTTATCGCATAACTTCCATTTTTATTTTTCTCTACCTTAACTGAAGTGCAATCATCCGGCTGTTCTTTTTCTTCTAAAAGCTTACCGCTCAGACAGTCATATCCGTTAATGATCATCTTATCAATGCGAACATATTTATTCTCTGTGTCTGGTGTTACTACAAAGGAAAGTGTTCCATTTTCACGAATTTCTGTCTCTGGTTCTGTATCATCCGGAGTTCTCTTCATTTCAGAAAGCAGATATCCTTCATTTGCTGTCGGCAGTGCGTAACCTTTATACTTGGCGTATTGTACGGTTACATGTATTTTTCTGTCGAGTTCTTCAATCACGAGCGTATTGGACAGTTCACCTTCTACTTCTTTTCCGTTTATGAACCAGCCTGCTACCATAAAGTCTGCACTCTTTGGAATTGCCGTAAATGTAAGAGTTTTTCCACCTTCTACTGTGGTTGTCTGATCTTTTTTCAGCTTAAGGTCTGTGTTGCCAGCTTTCGCATTAAGACTTCCTGCATTAGAAGCAACACCTTCACTTGTTTCATCAACTTCGTAAGAAACTTCATACATTGTAGCTGCATCAAATATTGCTTCTACACTATGCTCTTTCTTAACTTCGGAAAGAGTCAGTTCAGAACCATCTGCACTTATGCTTATTCCCTCTGTCGTATCTGTGACTTCTGTTCCATCAAGCTTCCAGCCTTTGATATGACAGAATTTATTAGATACTGCAGTAAACTTGATACTTGTTCCATATGCTGCTGAAATTTCTCCATCGGTCTTTTCCTCAGTATCTTTACCAACAAGAAGTTTTCCCTGTTCGTTGTTTACTTTATAAGTTACTTTATAAGATGCAGGAACAAGCTGTACAGAAACTTCTGTATCCTTCTTCACTGTCACTTCATAGGAAGCGCTGTGGCTGTCAATCACCTGACCGTCTACAGTCCAGCTTTCAACGATATAGTCTGCATCCGGTTTCACAGTAAATGTATATTTTTCATCGCCATTTACTTTATCGCCACTTGCAACTTCGCCTGCCGCCCCCCTTGCTGTGAGCGTTCCATTAGAAGGCTGTGCATAGGTTAATGTAAACTGGTCTTTCTCACAAACTGCCTCTACTTTATAAGAAACAACTTCTGGTATCTCTTTTGCACCACTTGGAACAGTAAATGTAAATGTATCACCATTTTCTCCGTCTATAACCTTTCCATTTACTTTCCAGCAGCTTACTTTATAAGCTTCTTTTGGTGTTGCACTAAATGTCACCTGACTTCCACCACGTATGTCGGCTTTATTACCTTCATATTCTGTGCCCGATGTATCCTCTGCTTTCACTGTACCGTTTACTGCGCTCCAGCTTACTGCATAATCAATCTGTACGAACTGTACAGTGATTGCGGCTCCTGTGCCGTTCTCATCGGCTGTGTAAGTATACGTATTGCCTGTCTGTCCATCAACAACCTTTCCATTTACTTTCCAGCATCCTACCTTATATCCGGTATCCGGCTGTGCAGTAATATCTACTGTTGCTCCGGCAGCAAGTACAAATCCAGATTCAATATTGGCAATCTGATCTACCTTTCCTGCCACTGCACTGACGATCTTTCCATTTTCTCCAGCAGCGATTGTTGTGTCACTTCCTGACTTCTTAAACTGTACGGTTACTGTGTAATCTTTTGCGATATTAGGAAGAGTTAAAACAGAATCCGTAACTTTTATTCCATCTTCTTTCAAAATCGTACCATTAATACGCCATTCCTGAATAGAATAATCCGTATCTGGTGCCGCAGTAAATGTCAGTGTACTTCCTTCATATACCTTTTCGTCAGTAGTAAGCTCATCAATCTTATAAATGTCCATCTGCTTTCTATCTGCCTTTGCGGTTAACGTTCCGTTTGCACTCTCACCTGCAGCAATTACAGGTTCATAAGTTACTTTATGTGTTCTAAGGGCTTTAAATGCTCCTTTTACGGTTACATTAGCTATTACATTCTCTACCTTATAAGACTTCGTGTCTGTTGTGTTTCCAGATTTATCTTCATCGGTATATTCTGTTTCTACTGATGTACCTAACGCATCCTCATCAACAACATAGCCTTTTTCTGGTGTTAATGCAACAGTTAAATTTGTTCCGATATCTACATGATCTTTATCTTTAACGATAACTTCTTTGCTGTCATCATCAAGATAGCTTACTTTTATCGTTCCATTTACAACAGAAGGAATCGTTACAATTGGTTTTTCCTTGAAAATCTTTCCTGCATTTTTCATTCCTGTTGTTACATCTACATTCGTTGTCACATTATCTATTGTATATGACTTCGCATCCGTTGTTTTTCCTGTTCCATCCACATATTCTGCCTTTATGGAACCTAACTGTTCATCATCTACAATATAGTTTGTATCTGGTGTTAATGTAACAAGCAGCTGTGTACCATTTGGAATATGATCTCCATTTGATACCGATATATCTTTGTTAGCAGCATCTTTGTAGATTACTGTAAGAGTTCCATTCGAGATACCGGATGGTATTGTCACAACCGGTTTTTCTTTGATAGTAACAACGACTTCTGTATTGCTGTCAAGTGCATCAAGACTTGCTACTGATAAATCTTCGCCTGCCTTCACATTCTTACTCCAGCCAGTGACATAGTAATCATTGTTTAAAGTGAGGGCAAATTCTACCGGAATATATGCGGAATGACTTTCCCCACTTGCAATTTTCTGACCATTGCTTGTCGCTGTGAGTTCTGCAATCTTTTTATCTGTTACTATTGTCTCACCAGGTTTGCCGTCATCTAATACAACCTTATACTTTAAGCTGTATTTCTGGGCGATGGTAATCACCGGACGAATATACAGATTTCCACTGATATTGTAAAGGGTAAATGTATTACTTCCGCCGCTTAACGCTGCATCTTCCCAGGTCTTACCATCCTTACTTGTCTGCCACAGTTTTACCATATGATTTGTCTTATCTGCTACAGATGCTGTAAAGGTAAGTGTTGTTCCTTCTTTAATAGAAGTAAGATCTGTTACCGCTTCTTTTGTCTCTGCGTTTATTGCTGTTACCTTCGCAAGAGAAGTATCGGTCTTTCCATCTTCATCTGCTACACTGGTAATTACTTTGTAGGAAGCTGTACTCTTCTTAAAGCTTACGATTACATTTTCATCCTTGGAAATATCTTCAAGAACTAATGTTGTTCCAAGGTAAGCCTCGTCTTTATCCTGCCATTTGTAAGTCTTTCCATCTACTTTCCAGCCAGATACAATATATCCATCTTCTGGTTCTGCGGTAAATGTTACCTTGCTTCCCTGTGTAATCTTAGTTCCAGAATTAATCTTCTTATCATTTTCATTAACGGCTGTTAAGGTTCCACCTTTACCATCTACATTGTAAGTAATCTCATGAGAGGTACTCTTGAAGCTCACTTCTACTGTAAGAACGCCGTCTTTTGTATGACCTGGATTTGTTGATGCGGTCTGTGATGCCGGATTAAATGAAGCTACATCTAAGATCTTTCCGTCTTCAGAAATCGTCATTCCTTCTGGAAGATTCTTTGCATCCACTTCATAATCTGTTCCGTTGATAATCCACTTAGCTACGCCATAGCCATTGTTTGGAGCCACTGCAAAACGAAGTCTTGTTCCTTTGGTCTGGTTACTTCCAGATGCCATCGGATACCAGTTATCCGCATAACGTCCAACAATCGTACCATTTTCTCCACAGGAGAACTTCACCTGTGCACTATCTGGTTTTACAGTAAAACTTGCACTTTCTAATGTTGCTGTGTAATTATTCTGGAATGCTTTTACTTTATCTGTTACCGCACCATTGCTGTCTGTCTTGTAGGAAAGCACGATATCGAACTTACCTGTCGCTGTTTTATCGGTAAAATATCCACAGTTAACATTAAGAACATCATTAAGGTTCACTCCCGAAACTTCCGGTTTCACCTTTAAAGTAATGTCAGAGGCACCAGACGGGGTTACACCATTTTTAATTTCCGGTGTAATTGTCACTGATGCTTTTGTTACCTGTAAAGCTGCTGCTGCAAGTTCTTTCTGTGCATCAATCGTATCTCCATCATAAACGCGGAAATTATAGCTTGCTACTGATAACGGCTGTGAAACTTCATCCACTTTCTTTCTGTCTTTTTCTGTTGTTTCTACCGTATAAGTGAGATTGGTCTTTTCTGACTTCTTCCACTCCCCAACTGTCTGTGTCTTTGCCTCGTCTGAGGAAACGGTAATGGCTCTTTCCTGAAGCTCATAACTAACAATTCCACCATAGGTCATGGCTCCTGTCAAAGACTTTCCTGCACTGGATAATACAAGACGGTATTCTGTTGTGTTTGTCTCGTACGTTCCACCTGCATTATAATACTGTGCCTTCGTTGCCGATGCTGTGTAACCGGATTTGGCAAGAACATTCACCTGAATGCTGTAGAGACCACTCGTAGCTGCTCTCCAGGTTGTCTTTGCTTCACCATTAGAATCTGTTACCGCACTAATCGTATTGATAGCATTTGTCTGTGTATTTACAATCTTAAATTCTATAGAAGCACCTGCTGCTGCATTATTACTATCCTTTTCCATTACTTTTGTATGCAAGGTCAAAGTAGTTCCTGTCTGTGTTTCATATATCGGAGTCTCCACAGTATTTGTAACCTGTTTTGTCACAATATCAAGCTTCGCTGGATCAAAACCAGAAAGTTTTGTATCTCCTACTGCGTAAGTTTCTTCTATATCCTCCTGAATCGAAGTGATCGTATATGTTGTCGTTTCACCACTACTTATCGTTATAAGAGCAAATCCGTACTGACTCTCATCTTCGTAAGTAGTCTCCTGCTTTCCATTCACTGTACTTGTATCACTTACTGTATAGGTTTCATTTCTTCCAACAACAACTTTCGTATCTGCCTTGTGGTAAACATCATATAATGCATTTTTATCTGCATCTGATAAAGTCACAGCACTTCCAGGCGTATCTGATGCGGAAGAATCATATGTATAGTATCCATTATTTGATTTCCAGTAATATGTGATTCCTGTCATGGATTCCAGACGGCTGTCTCTTGATGTAACTCCACTGCTTCCTGTATTGATACCTGCTCTCTGTTCTCCGGTAATCTTCGCCTGGAGATAATAGGTAACATTATCTTTCGTTACAGTTACAGAATCCTTTCCACTGTTAAATTCTGTTGGAACATCTGTAACTGCATCACCGTTTAGATTCGTATAGGAATACTTTTCAGCAAATGTAATCTTGTCGCCTGCAGTGTACGTATCGCCGTTCTTAACCACCTGATAATATACTATATTTTCCTTATCATCTTTTCCAATACCGTAATACTTCGGAGCAGTCTTATCTCCATCTGTATACACTGTTAACTCCGGATGCGTACCTGATTTTTCTATCGTAATATTCTGTGTTGTCTCTATCTTTTGCGTTGTTGTACCTGTCTTCTTATTATAATCAGACTTGCCGGCATACGGTATGGCAAGTGTTCCATCTCCCGTATTATCATGTCCGGTTATCGTAAGTTTCGGGGCAACCGCAGTTTCACCAACTTTAAGCGTCGCTGCCTTACTGTAATATTCAATAAGGGAACTGGCACTTGTGTAACTCACGCGGAAAATACAGCGATACTCTGTATCATTATCTTCTTCTGTAAGATCATTAAGTGTAAGCTTACTGGATTTTGCTCCGTCAATCGTCTGCCATTTACCACCTTTTTCTCTTCGCTGCCATTTGTAATTAGTTGCTCTGTAATCAGAAGCCGTACTGGACAAATCTGCCTTAAATACAGCACTTCCACCAATCTTTACACTTGCGTCTTCCGGATTAGTGATTGTGACAGTTCCCATCTTCTCCGGAAGTGTCGTAACGATAAGCTTCTCACTGAAAACAGATTCTCCGGAGACTGCATCCCCTTTCTTTCCTTCTTTATAAGCCTTAATCGCGTAAGTATAGGATGTATCTGGTTTTAATCCTGTTACTTCGTATGTACTCTCTGTTCCATCGACTGTTCCGATCTGAATATCACTTCCATCAGAATAAATCTGATAAATACGATATTCATCAGCTCCTCTTTCTCCTGCATCCCATGTAATCTTCGCAGAATCAGATGTTACACTCTCTACTGCCAGATTTTCCGGCGGAGACGGAGGTGCGATAACATTCGTAAGCACATAACCAAGAACCGGTACTTCTGTGCCATTTACCTTTGTTGTCCAATGTGCAAATTTCCAGTTAAAATCATAGCCTTCTACCTGTTTACCTGTGACTGCACCAGTCTTTGTAATCGCCTCTGTATTAATCGTAGACTGCGATTCCGAATAAGTTGTACCGGCACCGCCGCCTGCTTTTACTCCAAATACAAGTCCATAAGCAGTAAACGAAGCATTCAGATCATAGGTAAATGTCTTTTCCTGCTCTGTCTCTGTTGAAAATTCCTGTGTTACCGTTCCTTCCTTTCCATACTGGGTAGTTATTTTGCTTTCTGCCACATTATTAAGACCCGCTGTACTTGAACGGTAAGAGAATGGATTACCCGGTGTGCCAAGTGTTCCATCTGCGATTTCTTCCAGCTCATACGTTGCCGCTGCATTGTTATATTCATCCACCGGAAGCATACTTGTCAGCAGGTTACCCTGTCTAGCAAGTACCATCGTGTCTTTTGTTCCTTTAATTTCATACCGATATGTTGTAACCGGTCTTCTGTAAACAATAACCTGATTTTCTCCCGTATCATTGGAGTAATTTAAGGAAAATTTCTTTGTCGTACTCGTAGCAGTCTCCCAGGTATATCCCTGTTCTACACTCGTCTCAAAGCCGGCACCGCATACAAAGCCGGCACAGATATCATCAACAGACCACTCAAAACCAGCTACGATATTTGTGGTAAGTCCCTCTGCTGTTGATACAGAAGTCCCCTCTCCATTCTCCTTGCCGTAGGCAGTTTCACTATTACCGATATCTCCCTCATCTACCTCAGAAAAATATGGAGTTGATTCAAGAAGTGCAAGCACTTCCGGCTCTGTATAAGTTAAAGATACATCTTTAATTCTTGCGATCGTACTGTCTGAGTCAATATCTGGTGCACATAAAGAGGTGTACGCATTTCCTTTCTTACTAATACGATATCCTGTTGAATCACACTTCCAGAAAGATTTACCGGTCTTTTTGTATGTGTAGGTCTTATAGAAATACTGGTTATGAGACGCACGTTTCTGGCAGGTTGTAAATACAATCTGTTCCTTGCCTTCTTCATTACCGGAAAAATTACCGGATACCGCATCCTGTACCAATCCATTTGTAATGATAGAGGTGCCAATTCCATTATCACTGTGATTAAAATAATCCGTACGGAATTCCTCATTAAGACCCTTCCCTGCTTCATAGGTATATATCGTATCCATGATCAGTACAGAGGCTTCTGCGTTCACACCATCTGCAGCAAAGGTATCTACAACGACCAGCGACTGCACATCATCTCTGTAATGTCCATCCTTTGTAAATCCACTGACCTGTGGCTGTCCATTACTTCCTATTGCTGGTACTTCACTTTTCGCATACGTTCCTATTGCAGAATTACCTTTTTTAGTTGTTTTACTACAAGATGTTACATATGCACCGATATCATGGGTCAGATCTGAATCTTTATTTGTTTTCTTATCTACCCATCCTGCTGTGATAATCTCCGGATAGTCCGCACCGCTGCCAGTCATAACAAGATTTCCAACAGAAGAAGAAGCCCATCTGAGTCTCTGGTTACCATTATTATATCCTTTGGTATCTAACTCAAAAGTTTTATTCCAAGAAGACCCTTTTTTGTCCTCTGTGATATTATCATAAATAAACATTCTCGACTGGCGGTTATTTACATCCGCTTTCGTATTATTCATTCCCGCTGTGACAACAAGTTCATCTACGCTATCTTTGTCTGTATCTGCTGTTGTCATCTGAACAACTGGTGTATTTCTGAATACTTTTCCATTGTTTGAATGTTTTGTTGCTATATTCCCTGTACCTAAAATATCAAATATATTGCAGACAGTTTTTGTTTTCTGTAACTGCATATTATTTCCGTATGCAGTTATAGAGAACTCCCACAACTGAGGCTGTTCACTGTCCGATTCCATCAACGGAGCATAGGCTATAACCGTATCCTTTCCATCTCCGTTAAAATCGCCTGCTGCTACAGAAACAAATCCTGTATCTTCAAATGCATCTGCTTGTTCCAGATAATCAAGAGTTTTTTCCCCTCCAATAGCATAAGTATTACTTACCCTGTTTCCGTCTTTATCTGCAATATAAAGCTCCAGACGCTTTCCTCCAAGCCAGTAACCAAGAACAGCTACATAGCGCTTCTGCCCTTTGCATCGACAGGTGCCGTATCCATAATGGTAAATCCGTTTTTGTTCCCTTCCTCTTTTTTACCTGTCCGAGTTCCGTCTGTTATGCTTCCAATGGAACCTTCTTTATGATCTCTGTCATTATTATAATTATAGGTTTCAAAACTTCTGTAGCCATCATACCCCTGTGAAACAAACAGTTCCGGTACGGTAAAAAGATTCACCCATCCTTTTGTTCCATAAGGGTTATTCGCTTTTTCCTTTTGGGTATCAATGGTTGTATCCATCTTGATTCCAAAAGCATCCGTGTTTTCGTTACTGTTCTCATCCTGCGTTTTTGCTGTCGTTTCCGCTGCTTTCGCTGGTAAAGTTATCTGCGGAAGAAATGGAACGATTAACGATAACGCCAGAAAAATACTTAAAAATCGTTGTTTCATACTATCACTTTCTCCTCTCTCCGGTCACCCGTTATTTATTTCTATTTTCTCAGAAAATTCAGCTTTTTTCAATTAATTTGTCGTGAATGGCTTGTTTTTGTCGTGAACGGTCAGTTTTTTTCATTTAAAATTCAAGTTGAGCACACCTGCAGGTAAGCCTGCATCGGCTTTCTAACCTTTTGACCCTGGTATCTAATAAAAAATATATTGTTAACCTTTTTATGTGCATTTGGTTGACAATAAGTTTTTTTTCTTATATAATGAACCCAGTTTCCATTTAACAAATATCATATTTTATTTTAGAGAGGAATTTATTATGACTACTTCTACTGTAAACACGAAGAAAAAGTCTTTTACAACTTTTCAGATGGCTCTTATTGCTGTTATGGCTGCCATCACCTGTATTTTAGGGCCTCTGTCCATCCCGATTCCAGTCAGTCCTGTTCCGATTTCTTTAACAAATCTGGCAATTTACCTAACTGTATGTCTGCTTGGCTGGAAGTTTGGAACAATAAGTTATCTGATCTATCTTCTTATTGGTATTGCAGGACTCCCTGTTTTCTCCAGTTTTAGTTCCGGTTTTGCAAAACTTTTAGGACCAACCGGCGGATACTTGATCGGCTTTATTCCAATGGCAATCATCTGTGGATTTGCTTTTGAAAAGTTTTCTAACCGCGGTATGCAGATTGCCGGTCTTGCTATCGGTACTATTGTTGCTTACATTTTCGGTACAGCATGGCTTGCCATCGAAGCACATCTTACCTTTTACCAGGCATTACTTGCCGGAGTAATTCCTTATATTCCAGGTGACCTTGTAAAGATTATTCTCGTTGTCCTCGTAGGACCGATTGTTAAAAAAAGATTACAATCTGCCGGACTTCTCCTGTAAGCAGCATTTTTTCTAATACTTTTCCAAAATATTTTGCTATACATTTTTGAATAAAATATAAAGAAAAGCCACATGTGATGATAATTTTTTATCAGTCAATGTGGTTTTTTCTGTCTTTTTTATAAATGAATGTCTTCTTCACGACTTTAAATTGTTTTCTTTTGTAAATTGTTATTATTATAACGTTTTTATTATAATGATAATAAATTATCATTTCTTTTCAAATTTTTTCTCATATGATATAATCGCTCCATTGAGACTATTTTTGTTATCAGGGTGATAGCCCTGTGAATGGAGGAAATTATGAGTAGACTTGAGGTCAGAAAAAAAAGCAAGGCCCAGTTAGTCGTTGACAATCTGTACGAAGATCTGGAACGCCGAATTATTGCCAGTCCTCCCGGACTGTGTCCTGTTGATATGACAGCTTCTTTCCTGAAACTGTTTCATGCACAGACTTGTGGAAAGTGCGTTCCATGCCGTATCGGTCTGGGCGTTCTTGAAGATATGTTAGAAGATGTACTGGACGGAAAAGCCACTTTAGAAACACTTAGTTTAATTGAACGTACTGCAAAGGCCATTTATGACAGTGCTGACTGTGCTATCGGTTACGAAGCCGGAAGAATGGTTCTAAAAGGTCTGGAAGGTTTTCGTGAAGATTTCATCGAGCATATCACGAACGGTCATTGTTCCTGTCATTTAGAACAGCCTGTTCCTTGTGTTGCTCTTTGCCCTGCCGGTGTTGATGTTCCCGGTTATATTTCTCTTATCGTTGATGAACGCTATGCGGATGCCGTTAAGCTGATTCGTAAAGATAATCCTTTTGTTACTTCCTGTGCACTTGTATGTGAACATCCATGTGAGACAAAGTGCCGCCGTAACTTTGTGGATGATGCCGTTAATATTCGTGGATTAAAGCGTTATGCCGCTGACCATTGCGGTCTCGTGCCACCTCCGGAATGCTGTGAATCTACCGGTAAAACAGTTGCTATCATCGGTGGTGGTCCTTCCGGTTTAAGTGCTGCCTACTACTTACAGCAGATGGGACATCAGTGTACTATTTTTGAACAGAGAAAAGAACTTGGTGGAATGCTTTACTATGGTATTCCGAACTATCGTCTTCCAAAAGACCGTCTTGCAGAAGATATTCAGAATATCCTTGCTACAGGTGTTGAGACAAAGATGAATACCTGTATTGGTGATGGTGATGGCGAGATTTCCTTTAAGATGTTAAAAGAGAATTACGATGCCGTTTATGTTTCGATCGGTGCCCACACTGATAAAAAGCTTGGAATCCCAGGAGAAGATGCCAAAGGTGTTATCTCTGCCATCCAGATGTTACGTGATATCGGAGATGGTAACCCACCAGATTTCACAGGCAAGAATGTCATTGTTGTCGGAGGTGGTAATGTAGCTATGGATGCTACCCGTTCTGCTATCCGTCTCGGTGCAAAGAACGTTAGTGTTATGTACCGACGCAGAAAGGCTGATATGACTGCCCTCATGGACGAAATCGAAGCTGCTATCGCAGAGGGTGCTGAGATTCTTGAACTTCATGCTCCTCAGGCAATCGAAACCAATAAAAAAGGACAGGTAACTGCTATGGTTGCTGACCCTAAGATTATCGGACTGATCACCGGCGGTCGTCCTTCTCCGGCAAATTCCGGAAGAGAACCAATACATATCCCTTGTGACATCGTTATTGTTGCTATCGGACAAAATATTGTTTCTGAACCATTTGAGCGTGCCGGCATTCCTGCCAGACGTGGATGTTTCTTAGCAGAAAAGGACAGCTCTATCGCAGAAAAAGATGGTGTATTTGCCGGTGGTGACTGTGTAACCGGTCCTGCTACTGTTATTCGTGCCATCGCAGCCGGAAAAGTAGCCGCTGCCAACATCGACAACTATCTCGGATTCAATCACAAGATTGAAAGCGGCGTTGTTGTTCCAGAACCTCGTATTGAGAACAAGACACCTTGCGGACGTGTTACTATGATGGAAAGAAATACTACAGAACGTAAGAAAGATTTCAATATCGTAGAAAACGGTATGACCTGCAAGGAAGCGAATCAGGAAGCACACCGCTGCCTGCGCTGTGACCGTTTTGGTTATGGAGTATTTAAAGGAGGACGAGTTGAAGAATGGTAAATATTAAGATAAATGACGTTCCTATCTCTGTAGAAGAGGGAACTACGATTTTAGAAGCCTGCAGAGAGGCAAAAATGATTGTTCCGACTCTCTGTTATTTAAAAGATATCAATGAGATCGGTGCCTGTCGTGTCTGCGTTGTAGAAGTAAAAGGTATCGAACGACTCGTCACTTCCTGTAACCATAAAGTAAAAGAAGGTATGGAAATCTATACCAACACTCCAAAGGTTCGTGACGCACGCCGAATCAATATCAAGATGATTCTCTCACAGCATAACTGTTTCTGCCCTACCTGTGTTCGAAGCGGAAACTGCCAGCTTCAGAAAGTAGCGAACGATCTTGAGTTTGGAAGCGGCACTTTCAAACAGCATATTACAGAAGAAAAGTGGCCTATGGACTTTCCTCTGATTCGCGACGAAAGCAAGTGTATCAAATGTATGCGCTGTATCCAGATTTGTGATAAAGTACAGTCTTTAAAAGTCTGGGATATCGCAAAAACAGGTTCCCGTACTACGGTAAATGTTTCTCTCGGCAGAAATATCAAAGAAGCGGACTGTGCACTTTGCGGACAGTGTATCACCCACTGCCCGGTTGCTGCCCTGTCCGGAAGAGATGATAAACGCCCGGTATTCTCCCAAAACGGTATGTTAAATACCCGCAGAAAAACTACGGTTGTTCAGGTAGCTCCCGCTGTTCGTACTGCATGGGCAGAAGCATTCCGACTTTCCCGAAAATTTGCTTCTCCAGAACGTCTTGCCGGTGCGCTCCGCTTAATGGGATTTGATTATGTATTCGATACAACCTACGCTGCTGACCTTACCATCATGGAAGAAGGAAGCGAATTCTTAGAGCGTTTAAAACATAAAGAAGACTATCAGTGGCCAATGTTTACCTCCTGCTGCCCTGGCTGGGTTCGTTTCTTAAAATCCCAGTATCCGGATATGGTAGACTGCCTCTCTACTGCAAAGTCTCCTCAGCAAATGCAGGGTGCAATTATTAAAAATTACTTTGCAGATAAAATCCATGAAGACCCTGAAAACATCTTCAGCGTTTCTATCATGCCATGTATCGCAAAGAAAGCAGAATGTGCACTTCCTACAATGGACAGCACTGGAACCGGTCCGGATGTTGATGTTGTACTGAATACAAGAGAATTCGTTGATTATATGAAGTCTCTTAATATCGATGTTTATGGACTTCCAGAAGACCGCTTCGATTCTCCTTGCGGAGAAGGAACAGGCGCTGCCGTTATCTTCGGCACTACCGGTGGTGTTATGGAAGCCGCTTTAAGAAGCTGCTACTACCTTGCAACCGGAGAAAATCCAGATCCTGATGCATTCCACAGTGTCCGCGGCATGGACGGCTGGAAGGAAGCTTCCATCGATATCGCCGGAACAGAAGTTAAAGTCGCTGTAGTCAGCGGCCTTGGTAACGCAAGAAAGTTAATCGAAGCTATCCGCAGAGGTGAAGTATTCTACCACTTCGTAGAAGTTATGGCATGCCCTGGCGGCTGTGTAGGCGGTGGCGGACAGCCGATCCATGAAGGAAAAGAAATGGCTGAGATTCGCTCTAAGAATCTCTACTTCCTCGATTCCCACAACGAGCGCCGTTTCTCCCATGAGAATCCGGAGGTCCTGAAGCTATATGAAGAATATCTGGGAAAACCTTTGGGAGAGCAGTCCCACAGGCTTTTGCATACCCATGACTGATGTAGCCGTTTGGCAATAGAAAACCTTTGAGGCAAAGAACGCCGATGCAGAATTTGCCTCCAATCGGTTGAAAAGCGATGTAGCCATTTCAAAAGGGTATATCGCTTTTCTTTTTCCCGTGTACAACGGGCCAAAGATTTTTTATAAATGTAAGCAGGATAACAATTCGGGAAGCGCTCGGGCGTCTGCTGGAAGAAATGCGCTAAAATTGGGCATTTTATAATGGAATGTCCAAATTTTGGGCACTGGGCCCTGAAATATCCATTGTAGTTTCGGGTATCCGGAAGTAAAGTAAGGGCTATAAGAGGCAACGGATGTTGCGGCAGAATGTAGGAAAAAGACGAATCATCAAAAGTCAAGTCTAAAATGGAGGAAATAAGCATGAGTGAATTGGGTAGGAAGTGAAGAAAATATTCCTTGCAGGCATAGGCGCTATAGCTGTTACGGCAGAAAAATCGGCGGAAATCGTAGATGGCCTGGTGAAAAGGGTGAGATTACGGTGGAACAGGGAAAGATCCTGAATGAAGAATTGAAGCGGGATGTTTCCGACAAGGTGAAAAAGGCCGCTTCCAACATTCAGGGAAAAGAGCCGGTGGAGAAAATTGCGGATCGCGTCGGCGAGATGACGGCAGAGGAAAGGGCGCTTCTGAGAAGGCGTCTGGAAGAGGCGGAAAGTAAAATGGCTGCTATGTCCTATCTGTATAAATAAGACGAGAATAAGATTGCGGGAAGATACAGAACTTAAAAACTTCCTTCTCTACCGTCCGAAGTGTAGGCAACAAACACGAATCAATGTAAGGCAACTAAATATCACAGTTATCCAAGAGCCGGGGGCACAGACGCAGAGCCGATAACACGCAAGATAAAATGCGATTATCGGCTCAGTTATTTTTAGAGGATATCAGACGAAAAGCCTCAATCATCATAATCTACTTCATAAGTTACAATATCACCCGTAGAAGCATTGACCTCATAAGAATATTCTGTCCATCCGACATTCCATTCCAGTTCATATACGGCGATGCCATGTTCGTAATCGAAGCCGATTTCCATACGGCGGGTATCGTTTTCAGATACTCCTGCATGGGCCAAAGCGGCCTGCTTTGCCGCGTCTGAGGTGATATAGTTTGCGGCAGAAGAGGGAGCTGCGTAAGTTGTCGGTGTAGCAGAGGGTGTTGCGGCAGCAGGAGCATAATATTCTGCATCATGGTCATAGGCAAGAATGGTTCCGTTTACTGCGTCAATATCATAGTCATATTCCATATTTCCATGATAAAATTCCACCTCATATTCTGCGCGGCCGTCATCATAGTCCAGGTGTGTGCGAATGAAAGTTACGGAATCAGTTGAGAGTCCAGCATTTTCCAACGCGATCTGCTGGGCTTTTTCGCTGCTTATATAGTTATTTGCAGGAGCAGCAAATGTGGTAAGAGACGCGGCTCCTGCAATAAGAGAAAATCCAAGTGCAAGAGAGGGGATCATAACGGATAATTTTCTTTTCTTCATGTTTGTATTCTTTCTAAATGATGTTTTGTTTTTTGTATATCTGAATCATAATGAGTAACGATTAAAGGAACATTAAAAACATCAAAAAAGTGTCAGCCAGCCCAAACTCATGATGGAAATGTAAAAAACGACCGCTTTTGCAAAAAGGCGGCTTCATCCAGGTCTTTCCCGGTGCGGAGCGCTGTAACTTCTGTATAGACCTGGTGTTCATGCGGGAGATATTTTTGGACTGCTTCAAGCTCTTGCGGCAGCAGATCATAGCGCTTCTCAAGCGCCACATTAATGCTTACGTTTCCTTCCTTTACCTTTATGAAAAGTCTCCTCAGCCGGTTATAGAGCCTGATGTAGATGATGAGCAGAAGCGCGATGACGCCTGCGGTAATAGCTTCTGTAACTCGGAATATTGCTATGAGGCTGTAATCAACGTGATAAACAAGTACACCGAAGGCCGCAGGGCAGGAAAGGGTGAGATTATGTAACCTGCTTTCACGGAACTTTGATGCATGGCTATCTGAGTGGCCAGCTTTATGACGGCTCTATCGAAGCGCTGTATGGTGCGGTAGACCAATTCGGTTCTGCTCCTGAATCGAAAACCCATATTGATGTGCTCGGCATTGAGGGAACCGCCGCTACGGTGCGCGTTGTGCTGGAGGACTGACATGGGATTGCATTTACTGACCTCCACAATCTGCTGAAAATAGATGGTAAATGGAAGATCGTCGCAAAGGTATTCCATCAATATTGATTTTGGCAGACAGGTTGCAGATAAATTTAGGGATGGGCAGAACTTTAAATGAATTAAAGAAGGATGCCGCACTGTTTTATAGATGGTATATACCTTTGAATTATAACTGAATAACGAACAGAGACTTCTGATTCAGACCAGAAACCGGTAAACTAAAGCAGTGGAAGGAAGTGTGAATGAATATGCAGAAGAGATTAGTGGCCCTCATGCTGGCTGGAACAACCGTTCTTTCTTTGTCTGCCTGCAGCCAACAGAATGAGGCGCAGCCATCGACACCTGCTGTACAGGTAACATCTGCCGATGCAGAGATAACGGAAAGGGAGGACGGAATTGTGACAACGGCGACGCTTCCAAAAGAACTGGTGCAGATACCGGAAGATTATTTTGAAGAATCAGAATATCCGGGCACATTGGTGGAACTGGAATACGATACTTACGAATCCATGTCATATGAAGAACAGAGTCAGATACTGCATAAGAGAGCAATCGTATATCTGCCGTATGGCTATTCGGAAGAAACAAAGTATAACGTGTTCTATCTGATGCACGGCGGCTGGAGCAATGAGACAACATATCTGGGCACACCAGACAGCCCTGCTGCATTTAAGAATGTCCTTGACAATGGCATTGCGGATGGAAATATTCAGCCCATGATAGTGGTGTGCCCTACCTACAATAATACCAGCTCGGAGGACAGCGGAAATTATAGTCTGGCGCTCCGTTTAACAGAGAATTATCACAGGGAACTGGTCAATGACCTGATACCGGCGATTGAGGGGACTTATAGTACCTATGCGGAGGATACGACGACGGAAGGCCTCCGGGCCTCAAGAGACCATCGCGCCTTTGCCGGATTTTCCATGGGGTCTGTGGCAACCTGGAGAACCTTCCAATACTGTCTGGACTATTTCCGCTATTTTATGCCGTCCAGCGGAAATCTGACGTCTGATGGAGAATATATGGCTTCCATGGTAACAGATTCCGGACATGTGTGGAGTGACTTCTTCATCTTTGCAGCATCGGGCACAGAGGATTTTGCCCATTCCTTATTTAAATATCAGATTGAGGCTATGGCTGGTGTCGGTGACGGTACGTTCCGGTATGCCGATAATGAAAAAGGCGGAAATCTGTATTTTCTGGTGCAGGAGGGCAGAACAGCATATGCAGAGAGCTGAGCAATAACTTTTTGAAATAAACAGTATATAACACTTGACAACAGTTTTGTGCTGTTATACACTGTTATATAGAAGGAGGAAGGATACAAATGAATATTATAATCAACACTTCCTTAATGGTCCCTATTTATGAACAGATTGTAGATCAGATTAAAAAGCTCATACGCAACGGGGAACTAAAGGAAAACGACAGTCTTCCGTCTGTTCGTACGCTCTCCAAGGAGTTGAAAATAAGTGCTTTAACAGTAAAGAAAGCATACGATAACCTGGAGAGTGAGGGGTTTACCATAACAGTACATGGAAAGGGGACCTATGTAGCGGCTACAAATACAGAACTTCTTCTGGAAGAACAGAAAAAAGAACTGGAAGCGGATTTGGAGCAGGCCATTCAAAAAGGCAGGCGCTGCGGCATTAGCGATGAGGATATACGAAGTTTGTTTGAATTAATATTGGAGGGCTGACGTATGTTAAAGGTTGAACATCTGAAAAAGCAGTATGATAATTTTTCTCTTGATTGTTCCTTAGAACTTATGCCCGGCTGTGTAACGGGCCTGATCGGACAGAATGGAGCGGGAAAAAGCACGACATTTAAAGCGATATTAGGGTTGATCTCGACGGATGGCGGGAACATTACCATACTTGGCAAAGATATCAAAGATTTCACGGCAAAAGATAAAGAGGATTTGGGGGTTGTATTGTCCGACTCCGGTTTCAGCGGCTACCTGAAAATAAAGGATATTATCCCTATACTGCAGAATATGTATACAAAATTCGATACGTCTTTCTTTATGGAACAGGTGCAGAGATTTCAGCTTCCTATGAATAAGCAAATCAAAGATTTTTCAACGGGGATGAAAGCGAAATTTAAAGTGCTGGTTGCCATTTCACATAACGCAAAACTGCTGATACTGGACGAACCAACAGCTGGCCTGGATGTAATTGCACGGGATGAGCTGCTGGAAATGTTAAGAGAATTTATGGAGAAGGATGAAGAGCGCTCCATTTTGATCAGTTCCCATATTTCCAGCGATTTAGAGACGTTATGCGACACGCTCTACATGATACATGACGGAAAAATCATCCTGCATGAAGATACGGACGTTTTGCTGAGTGATTATGCCCTGCTGAAAGTGGATGCAGAACAATACAGGGAACTGGATAAGCAGTTTATTCTGCGTACAAAAAAAGAAGCATACGGATACAGCTGCCTGACAAATCAGAAGCAGTATTATATGGAAAATTATCCGAAAATTGTAATTGAAAAAGGCACAATAGATGAAGTCATAACCATGATGATAAGGGGGAACTAAACAGTGAGAGGATTATTCGTAAAGGATTTTAAATTGTTGATGCTGCAGAAAAATTTTTTATTGCTCATTCTGGCGATTGTCATTGGAATGATGGCGTTTACCGATGATGTGGTATTCCCGTTAGGTTTTTTGAGCTTTGTTGTATCGCTGTTTACGGTAAGCACAATAAGTTATGATGATTTTGACAACGGAAATGCGTTTCTGTTCACATTACCTATCACCCGTGAGAATTATGTGATTGAAAAATATTTTCTCGGATTATTGTTTGGATGTACGGCATGGATTGTGGCAACCGTTTTGGGGGCAGCCACAACTATACTAAAAGGGACATCGCCTTTTGCGGAGTTTATGATGGCTTCCATGGTCATTCTCTCCATTATGATTGTTGTTCAGGCGATCATGTTTCCTTTTCAGCTTAAATTTGGCAGCGATAGGGGAAGAATTGCCATGATCGGAGCATTTGGAGCGTTGGCGGTCATTGCTCTTGTGATTGTGAATGGAACAAAAGCTGTTTTCAACATTGACTTGGTTCATATGCTGGACACTTTGCCAACCGTGAGCATGGGAACGCTGGTGGTAATTGCAATTATACTTGCTTTGCTGTTGCTTCTGATCTCCATGAAAATCAGTCTCGCTATTATGAGGAAGAAAGAATTTTAGGGGGCAGTTTATGGATTTTACAATACTCGTTGTTGTGCTGCTGTTATTCGGCGGAATTCCTTTGAGAAATAGAATATATAAAGAACGTAAAAAGAAAAAGGAAGAGCATAAGAAAGATATATCCTAACCAATATGCCATTGGAATGAGTAAGACGGCGAAGCAGTGCGCTTCGCCGTTTATGTGTTACAGACGAATCAATTCATATTCCCGGGTACCGAAGCCCAAGTCTGCGGCGGCTTCGATGGTATGGATGCCGTTGCGGCTGTTTACACGCTCCATGAAATGTTCTCTGCCCGGATCGTCGGAGCTGATTACCAGGTCTATACAAGCCTGGTCGATGGCTACCGGATCCAGAGAAGCCAGAATGCCGATATCCCTCATGCAGGGATCCTCAGCCACTGCGCAGCAGTCACAGTCAACGGAGAGATTTTTCATCACATTGATAAAGGCGATTTTTCCATGAAAATGTTCTACCACACTGGAGGCGGCGTCAGCCATAGCTTCTGGGAAAACGACATTGCTGGCATGCTGCTGCCAGGTTTCAAAACGGTCGTCGGTCTTGCCGGCGGAATGGATCAGCGCCTTTCCCTTGCTGGAAGCGCAGCCGATGGCAAGCTGTTTGAGCGCTCCGCCATAGCCTCCCATGGGATGCCCTTTGAAATGAGCCAGAACCAGCATGGAATCATAGTTGACGATATGCTTGCCCAGGTGATTCTCCTTCAGCACCTTGCCGTTTGGAATGGGCCAGATTACATCCGGCTCCTCAGCATCCATCAGGTCCACATCGAAATATTTGCTCCATCCATGTTCCTCTATGAGGTGAAGGTGGGATTCAGTGTGATCGCGTACTCCGCCTGCAGCGTCACCATAGGCAGTGTTGCATTCCACAATCGTGCCTCCAACCGCTTCCACCATAGGGCGCCAGAATTCCGGGCGCAGGAAATTCTGATTGCCTTTTTCGCCGGAGTGAACCTTGACGGCCACCTTCCCCGGCAGTTCGACACCCAGAGCGCGGTACATTTCAACGACCTTTTCAGGGGTGATTTCTTTAGAAAAATAAACCTTTGCTTTCATTTTCCAATCCTCCTATCCTTGCTTACACCTAAGATATACGCTATGAAGTGCACTTTAGGTCAAGTCTTTTTTTAACTTCCCATCCGAGCCAGCTTGTTACTGCTCAGCCCTTTGTATATGCTGTTTTACCCTCCGGCGCCAGCCCCATCCGTGCACCCTTCTGTCCCTGTGGTGGAGAGGTGTTCGCTGGTACACGCTCTCGCTTGGCCAAAAACGTAACGGTAC
>OGPH01000833.1_pt1 | contig 28487 bp, 29 predicted proteins | sample 1552891 | NCBI WGS metagenome assembly OGPH01 (sample SAMEA2580272, study PRJEB22360) | human gut metagenome | biome: human gut; feature: human-associated habitat; material: faeces | place: Denmark | collected 2008/2010 | reverse complement strand
TTGAATTTGATCAAATATTCTCTCTATTTTAATGTCATTAAATTGACGACATTGAGCAGAATTTACTGCTTCTTTTCTATTTCAATAACATAAGGTGCTTTCTTTTTATTCAACATTTGAAAGCACGAAACATGAAACTGATGAGAATCTAACTGTGATACATATTCATGAATCCATAAACTTTCCTGATATCCTTCTTCATGGCCAGGATAAACAACAATAAAAAGTGCTTTTTTCATCATTTCAATAGCTTGACAGACAGCCTTTTGAGTAGACGGCAATGTTGTTGTAATATGATGAGAAGCCTGTGGTAAATAGCCAAGATTGAATATTCCTATATCAAATGATGAAAAATACTGTTTCATATTTTCATGACTATCTAAAATCAGTTGTACATGTTGTCTATCTCCTAAACGTTTTTTTGTATTTTCCAATGCTTCAGGCTGTATATCAAAAGCATAGACCTTTGGACACTGTTCAGCTAAAAAAAGTGTATCATGACCATTTCCCATAGTAAAATCAACACCCACCTGAAAAGAATACGTTGATATTCTTTGATGAACATATTCAACCATCGTTAACATACTATGATCACCCTTTCTTATACATCGACCACTGACATTGATAATCTTTATAGATCACAACAAGATAATGATCTTGAATTTCTTCTACAATTGCATATCTAAATAAGAGCTCAGAATCAAGCTGATATTTTTGTGAAAGTTCTCTTAAAACCTGTTTCTTTGATTGTGGAGTTAAAGTAGACTGATACCATTTTTTAGGTTTCACTTTAAACTGCAATAAATAATCCATAATCAATAAATCATGATACTTCTCAGGTAAATAGGAATCCAAGTAAAGATAAAGTTCATCTAACTGATAACCTATTTTTTTATATTGTTTTTCATGATAAAAACATGAAAGATCATAAAAGAACGCAAATGGCGAAGAAACGTCATCCATCACCGCATTCATCGTATGTACAAAACGCCCACTATTCCAGTATTTCTCCAACATATCTTCAGCCATATGAATATTTTCCATATCATCATGAGATAACCATTTGTTTTCCAGCATTTCATAAGGAGGCTCTTTTTGATAGACATACCCATAATCTTTAGCATCATTACGTAATGATGTTCCTCTTAATAGTTTTAAAAAGCCCAATTGTAATTCTTTTGCACGAAAGGCAAAAACATCATCAAATGATTGAGCAAATCTTTCATATGTTTCATATGGTAAACCAGCAATGAGATCTAAATGCAAATCACATTGTCCATCTTGCATTAACATAGTGATCACTTCACTCAAACGTTTAAAATTCTGAATTCTTTTGACTGCGCGATTTGTCGGTTCGTAAGTCGATTGTATGCCTATTTCAAATCTCAATAATCCCTTTGGTGCTTTTTCTCTAATAAAATCAATAATTTTTTGATTAAGGACATCAGCATTAATTTCAAATTGAAATTGCTGTCCTTCTTGATAATGTTTAAAAATATAATCTAAAATCATAATAGCATGATTTGCATCAGCATTAAAACTACGATCTAAAAATTTAATTGTTTTGGCTGAACTATGACAAATCAAATTGAGTTGTCTTTTGAGATAGTCTTCACTAAAAAATCTAAGTCCCTGTTCTAATGAAGATAAACAATATTGACATTGAAATGGACACCCTCGACTTGTTTCAAAATATAAGATACGTTTACCCATATCTTTTTGATCTTGTGGTAAACAATACGGCGAATCTAGAGATTCTACATATTTTAAATCTGCAACAGCTACTGTTGATGAGATATGCCCACGATAACTGACACCTGGTAAACATACATCCTGTTTCTTTTCTAAAGCTTCTAATAATTGAGGGAATATTTCTTCCCCTTCACCACTTAAAATGTAATCTACTGGTATATGCTCTAAAAAGTACTGTGGTTCATAAGTGACCTCAGGTCCCCCTAAAGCAAGAATAATATCAGGTTGTCTTTGACGTAACATATGGCATAGCTTATCAATATATTCAATATTCCATATATAACAAGAAAACGCAATCATATCTAAATGCATTGATAATAAATCATCAACAATATGTTCAAGTGAATCCTTAATTGTATATTCTTTAAAATCAACATCAAAGTGATGATAAGAAGCTACATAAAGCAAACGCAATGATAATGACGTATGAATATATTTTGAATTGAGAGTTGTTATTAATGTTTTCATGATTTTCTCCTAAAAAATAATCTAGGGATAACCCTAGATTATTGACCTTTCTTAATATCAGGGATAACCCCTTTATTTAAGCAATATTCTTCTAATGTCCAACCATTATTAAAGATTTCTTTTGCTGCTTCTTTTCCAACATATCTAAAATGCCATGGTTCATTAGCAATACCTGTAATACCAGCTTTATCTTCTTCATATCTTAAAATAAAACCATATTTATAAGAATTTGCTACACACCATTTATAATCAGGTTTATAACCAAAACGACTATTTTCAATACCATTTAATTTATCATCAATAACAGCCTGACATGTTAAATCAACACCTAATCCTGTCTGATGTTCACTTCCTCCTGGTTCAGCAACTAAACTTGCTGCAGTCACAGGATCATATTTATTGAAGTAATCATCATATGTTGCCTTTTGATCTGCATATGAACGATAAGCACTATTCACAACCAAATCATAACCTTCTTTTTTAGCTGCATCAAACATTTCTACTAAAGCATTAGCAGCTTCTTTTCTCAATCTTGGATCGTCGCAATCAGATGCCACCTTCACCTTATCAGGATCTGGATTCACTAAATCAGATGGTTCATAATTAGCTGGTAAATAGAATCCTTTTTTCACTAATGTTAAAACATCATCTGGATTTTGAATTGTATAAGGTTGATCAACTTCATTTTCAGAAATAATAAATGGATATGTTGTAATCAATACAGCATAATTATAATTTTTATTTTCTTCATATGATTCCATGTATTGATCAATATCTTCAAAAACAAATCCTTTGACTTGCATAAATGGTTCAATTTGGGCATAAGTATATTGTTTATCTACCAAATGTTTAACTTCATTCACACCTGCGGTTTTTAAAACTTCCCAAATCTGATCATTTGAATAATTAAGCGTTGTTAATTTAGGAACATAATTATCAAAAATATTATCTATAGTTGAAATAACTTCTTTCACTTGCATATCCTTATGTAAGGATAAATATTTTTCATATTCATCATAATATTGAACTTTTTGACTTTGGCTCAACCATTGTGAAATATGTTCCAATTTATCATATGATAAGATTTCATCAACTTCATTATTTTCTAACGCAAGTATTTCACTTTGTTGTGAAAAAGAATAACCTTTAAAAGCCAATTGAATACGACTAAAATTAAACCATACAATAACTCCAATCACAATTGCAACAACAATACCGATAATAGCAATTCTATCCCAACGTATTCTTGGATGCCTTGATGGAGAATACGAACTATAATATGTATATCTTTTACCTCTATTAAATCTCATAATCTACCTCTTTTCTACGTCTTATAGTTTAACATATTCATCGCTATAATTCTACATTTTCAGCGAATTTCACATGATTAAAAAAATGACATGATATAATATTATTGCAATCTGAACATAATTATGTTATTTTATTTGTTGTATATAAAGGAGGTTTCTCTATGCATTTTGTGATTTGTATGTTTATTGCATTTATCTGCCTCATTACAGCTGTATTATTTGCAGAAGTTTTTCCTAAATGGTTTAAAGCTGTTCTTGCCTTACTAGGAAGTGCGACTGCCGGATATGCAATTGCAATATTCATTAGAAAAATAGCCATGTGGACAAAAGCGTTCAGTAAACCTGAACTTTTACCTACTGCAGGTATCTGTGCAGCAATTATGCTTATTATTGTCATCATTGTGGTCTTTATTCTTAACAAGAGAAAAACAAAAACAGCATAAAAAACAATCTTTATTATAGAGATTGTTTTTTTATAATCTTTATAGAAACTTAACATAAATTTCATCTTGAACCTTTTGAAATCATATATAATAAACATATAAGGAAGTGAAATTTATGGAGTATGCATATAAGGAATATTATCTAGGCGCATTAACAATGTCAGTGATTGCCTGTATCGGGTCATTATTGAGCGTAGTCAATCTGATTCCTTTATTGATTACTTATCAGTTAATCCAAAAAGCCTGTCACCGTGGACTTCCACATTCTTCGTATAAAATTCTATCCACAATCTTTCAGACAGCTATCATGTTAACATTGTTAATCACAGTTTTATATTTGAGTTTTCAGTGGTGATCGTCAGATGACCACTTTATTTTTTGGGTATATAAACACTGACACTTCCATCTTGAACAGTAAACAGACCATACCCTTTGTCATCAATAGTGACAGTTTCATTGACATTTTCTAAATAGTCATAAAATATCTGATTTTGATATTGCTGTCCTACATACATGTACAGTTGTCCACCATTTTGATTGGTCATAATACAAGCCAATCCATAAGCTTCTCGTGTCCATCCTATGATATGACGATCATAAAAATAATCATTTTGTTGACCATAGGCATAATATTGACGTAAATATAAAAGACGATCTATAACCTGATTTTGTCCTGATAAAGAAGGTTTTTCAATTCCATAATAATCACCATAAAAGATACAAGGATAACCATCCTTTCTTAGCAAAATCAAGGCATAGGCCAGTGGTTTAAACCAATCTAAAACCCATGATTGCAGACCTTGCTGTGGTTGTGTATCATGATTATCAACAAATGTGACAGCATTCATACAGGCTTTTTGAACCAATGTGTTATTAAAAATTTGGGACATATCATATTGTCCAAAGCTACGTGAAGCTTCATATAAATGATAATGCAAAGGAACATCAAATAATGATAATGAATAATTCACTTCAGTGAGATATTGAAGTAATTTTTGTACATCACCATGCCAATATTCTCCCACTGTAAATAATTCTTGGTGTGTATACTGTCGCATATGATAAAGCCACTCCTGATAAAATGATGCATTAATATGTTTAACTGCATCCAATCTAAAACCATCTATATGTGTTGTATCTAAGTACCATTCTCCCCATCTTTTAAGTTCACTTACAACACGATGATTTGAAAAATCTAAATCTGCTCCCATTAAATAATCATAATTCCCATTTTCATTATCAACCTGTGAGTCCCATGTTTTATCCTGAAACAAAAAAGTAGCATGACGTTTTGTTTTGGCATCATAATCTATGCCATCAAAACAACTCCAATCCCATGTAAAATCACTATATTTTTGATGACGATTGGGAAAAGTAAAAAGAGTCGGAACTTGAATCCATTCATTTTGTCTTTCAATATCATAGGTATCATGTTGATTGACTTCACTCGCTTTCACATCTTCATAGCCATCAGCACCCATTTTATGATTCAATACAATATCCCCATAAACCTGTATGCCGACTTGTTGCAGGGCCTGGATTGCTTGTAAATATTCATCTTTGGTTCCATATTTTGTTGGGACAGTTCCTTTTTGATAAAATTCACCCAAATCATATAAATCATATACCCCATAACCAACATCCTGAGTTCCACCAATACCTTTAAAAGCTGGTGGTAACCACAACGCTGTTACTCCTATATCAAAAAGATGCTGTGCATCAGCCTTAACTTTTTGATACAAATGAGGATCTGAAGGTAAATACCACTCAAAATATTGCATTAAAACGCCTTGTTTCATTCAGTTCATCTCCTTATAAAAAAGTATAAAGAAAAAAGTCAAAGACTGCAATAAACAATCTTGACTTTTTGTTACTTCATTAATTGATTGATAACGTCCATCATCTCTTCTATTTTTTGATCAGCATCTTGACTGCCAATAGCATCATGAACACAATGCTGCATGTGAGCTCCAATAATTTCTTTATTAGCACGTTTTAAAATAGCCTGAGTTGCCATGATCTGATTAGATATATCAATACAATAACGATCATCTTCAATCATTTTCATGATGCCATCAATCTGTCCTCGAGCTGTTTTTAATAAACGCATAACATGTTTTTGATCTGCTTGCATTATTCAAATCCTTTAACACTATAACCAGCGTCTTCAACTGCTTTGATTAAGATACTTTCATCAACATCATGAGATAATTTTAAATAAGCACAGTTATTTTTTAAATCTACTGTTGCTTCTACACCTTCAATACTATTTAAAGCTTTATCTACATGCTTTTGACAATTTGGACACATCATACCTTCAATATTCATTGTTTTTTCCATTTTCTTTTCCTCCTGTCTGATTATTGTATTTTGATGTTTAGGTTTAAAAAATCTCAGTCTTAGGGCATTGCTGACAACAAAGATCGAACTCAAACTCATTGCCGCACCACCAAACATAGGATCTAACAGCCATCCAAAGACTGGATAGAACACGCCTGCTGCAATTGGAATTCCAATCACATTGTAGAAAAATGCCCAAAACAGATTTTCTTTAATATTTTTTAACACTGCATGACTCAGTTCAATTGCATTCACAACATCCTGTAAATCATTTTTCATCAAAACAATGTCTGCTGAATCCATGGCTATATCAGTTCCCGACGTCATCGCTATACCAATATCGGCACGCATAAGCGCTGGAGCATCATTAATTCCGTCTCCTACCATGATAACACGTTCACCTTTTGCTTGTAAATCTCTGATATGTTTTTCTTTATCCTGTGGTAAAACTTCAGCAATGACCTGGATTCCCAGTTCATCACCAATCGCTTGAGCAGTTAATTGATTATCTCCTGTCAACATATAAATAGTTAATCCCATATCTTTTAATTGATTAATAGCGTTTTGACTTGTTTCCTTTAACACATCACTGACAACAATTAAACCAATCATTTGTCCATTATAAGCATAGAATAATGGCGTTTTTCCTTGGCTTGCTAAAAGTTGCGCTTTGGCTTGTACAGGTGATAAATCAATATCATGTTCCTTCATCAAACGTTGATTACCAGATAAAATCATACCGCCATCAATAGTCCCTTTTAGCCCTTTACCAGATAACATCTGGAAATTTTCAACAGTTTTTAAAGATATCCCCTGCTCTTTGACATAATCAACTACAGCTTTGGCAAGAGGATGCTGTGATGAACTTTCAATAGAAGCAGCTAAAGTTAATAATTCTTTAGTGTCTATACCAATAGGATAAATTTCAGTTACCTGCGGTTTTCCTTTTGTAATCGTTCCCGTTTTATCTAAAACAATACTTTTTGCCTTAGATAATAATTCTAGATTTTCTGCTGATTTGATCAGAATACCTAATTGTGCGCCTTTTCCTGTTCCCACCATAATGGCAGTTGGAGTTGCTAAACCTAATGCACATGGACAAGAAATAACCAATACTGCAATCGCACATGTTAAAGCAAAATGGAAAGTCTGTCCACCAAGAGTCATCCATAAAACAAATGTCACTAAAGCAATCACAATTACAACTGGTACAAAGATTCCACTAATCTGATCTGCCAGTTTTGCAATTGGGGCTTTAGATGAACTGGCTTCTTCAACCAATTCTATGATTTGTGATAAGGTTGCTTCTTGACTTGTATGAGTCACCTCAACTTGAATATACCCTTCTACATTCATCGTTGCACCAATCACTTTATCATCGACAGATTTGTCTACGGGTAAACTTTCACCAGTAATCATAGACTCATCAATGGATGTCTGTCCTTTGATAATCACACCATCTAAAGGTATATTTTGCCCAGGTTTGACAATCATAATATCGCCAATCTGCACATCTTCAATAGCCACTTCTACTTCCTGATTATCTTTCAAAAGTGTTGCAGAAGACGGCATTAAGTGAATCAGTTTTTCAATTGCTTCCGTTGTTTTCTTTTTAGAACGAGATTCTAGATATTTTCCTAAAGAAATAAGGGTCAAAATCATGGCTGCTGACTCAAAATAAAGCTGCATCATATATTGATGAGCATCATGAAGATTGCCATGACCTAAATCATAACCCATCATAAAAATAGCATAAATACTATAAACTGCCGCAGCCGTTGAACCAATAGCTATAAGTGTGTCCATATTAGGGCTGCGATGCCATAAAGACTTAAAACCTCTTTGAAAATAGCCACGATTGATATACATGACTGGCAAAGTTAAAAAGAGCTGCGTTAAAGCAAAAACCATCATATTTTCTTCACCAACAAGAATAGATGGTAAAGGTGCTCCTAGCATATGTCCCATTGAAATATAAAACAAAGGAATTAAAAAGACAAAAGAAAGAATCAATGATTTTTTCTTATGATCAACTGTTTCTTCCTGTTTCTGTGCTTGAACAGTTTCTTTTTCTAATACAGCTTTATATCCTGCATCTTCTACAGCTTTTTCAATCATTTGATCGTTGACTTTATTTTCATCATAGTCAACAACCATACAATTGCTTAAAAGATTAACATTAACATCATGAACACCATCAAGATGCCTGACAGCTTTATCTACATGAGCACTGCATGCACTGCATGTCATACCCACAACATCATATTTCTGTTTCATAAGATACCTCCCATACCCCTGTGGGGTATACTAACATTATATATGATTTTTATAAAATAACAACCAAAATGATAAAAAATAATATTTTCAAATAAAAACGCCCTCATCATTTGGATATCCAAATAACGAAAGCATTGAAAATAATAAAAAGAATGAAACACACTGTCCATTCCTCAATATAAATTATTTACATTTTCCAATAGGAATAATCATTGGCCGTTGTGTTATAGGATCTTTAATAATTTTACTATTTAAACCATAAACTTCTCGTATGATTTCTTCATTAATTATTTCTTCTGGTGTTCCATGAGCTAGTAATTTTCCATTAGATATCGCAAATATATAATCTGCGTAGCGAGCAGATAGATTAATATCATGTAATACCATGGCGATGGTTGTACCTTTTTTCTGATTTAATTCAGTTAATAAGTCTAAAATTTCGATCTGATAAGATATATCTAAAAAAGTTGTAGGTTCATCTAACAACAAAATATCTGTATCCTGTGCTAATGCTAAAGCTAGCCATACTCTCTGTCTTTGTCCACCGCTTAATTCATCTACACATCGATCAGCTAAATCAGAGATACCCATCATATCCATTGCTTCACTAACAATTTGATAATCTTCTTTGCTCATCCCTTTTAGTGGCTGACGATATGGAAATCGACCTCTTGCGACCAAATCAGCAACAGTTATTCCCTCAGGTACAATAGGTGACTGTGGCATTAATCCTAAGTTTTTTGCTAATGCTTTTGAAGGATATTTATGTATGTCTTTATTATTCAAATATACAGCACCATTTGAAGGAAGAACTAATTTGCATAATGTTTTCAATAAAGTTGATTTCCCACATCCATTTGAACCAATTATTACACTAATTTTATGCTCTGGCAACACTAGATCGACATCCTTCACAATTGTATGATTTCCATATCCTGAGGATAAATGTTCTGCATATAAACAATCTGTCATATTAGCCTCCTTTATGATTCATTCTAAATAGCATCAGTAATAAATATGGTGCTCCTAAAATACCTGTAATAATTCCTACTGGATAACGAGCTGGTAATAAATTTTGGGCAACTAAATCTCCCGCTAATACAAGAATAGCTCCCATAAGACCGGCTTGTAACATATTAGCCTGATTTCCTTTGCAGATTCTAGTAATGATAGGACCAGATAAAAAGGATACAGCTGCAATTGGACCACTGATGGAAGTTGCTACAGCAGAGAGAATAATTGCATTAACAATCAACAGTAACTTTGTTCTTTGAATATTTAAACCTAAAGTAGTCGCAAAATCTTCTCCCAACTGTAAAAGCATCAGTCTTCTACTTAAATATACTAGAGAACTTCCCATGAAAATTACTACAATTACAATTCGAACCGCTTCTTCTATTGTGACATTATTTAAACTTCCGCTTAACCACCGTAAGGCATTTGCTACATCATATTGTGCTGCACGAAGTATAATATAAGAAATCACTGCTTGTAAGAATGCCTGAAATCCTAAACCGATTAAAATCATTCTGCCATTATTTGATCCGATTCCCTGCGATAGACGATAGATCAGAAATGCTACAAGCATTCCGCCTAAGATTGCGCCAATAGAAACAGCATTTCCACTCCAATGAAGGATAAGAATACAAAATACAGCTACTGTACTAGCTCCAGATGTTACGCCTATAATATCAGGACTAGCTAATGGATTACCTAACATTTTCTGAAAGGTATTTCCTGCCATACCAAAGGCTATTCCACAAAATACGCCTGCTAACATTCTTGGAAAACGTAATGTATTAACAGTAAATGATGCTCCTGGTATATTTTCATACAATAAGGACTGAATAACAGTATTTAGAGAGTAAAAAGTATTACCAAGCATCATGGATAGTGCCATAAGTATACATAATATAATGCATAATATGATAGTAATGGTTATAATTCTTTTTCTCTGGTGATGATAAACACGTTCTATAATTTCTCTTGTCTGTTTTTTCATAAACTACGTATTTTCACCTTTCTAACAATATAAATAAAGACTGGCGCTCCAAGGATTGCGGTTATAATTCCAACTTCTAATTCTGCTGGACTTGCGATTACTCTTCCAATAATATCTGCACCTAGTAACAGTATGCTTCCTCCCAATGCAGATAATGGAAGGAGATAATGCATATTCGATCCTATTAATAATCGCATAATATGGGGAACCATTAATCCAACAAAAGCAATTGGACCAGCTAATGCTGTTGTAGCACCACATAATAGTACTCCTGCAAATGCTGCCATTGCTCTTACTTTCTTACTATTTATTCCTAAGCTTGTGGCTAATTCATCGCCTAACGCTAAAGTATTTAATGAAGATGATAAATAAAATGATAGAAGTAATCCTAAAATGAAATACGGAAGCAGTACTAAAATCATATTCCACTTAGCTCCGCCAATACTTCCTGTTTGCCAAAAACGAAAACTATCCATTACCTGTGAATTTGGTAACATGATTGTATTCACTAATGACATAAGTGCCATCGATGTTGCAGCTCCTGCTAGTGCTAACTTAATTGGAGTAGCTCCACTTTGTCCTACAGAAGCAATACCATAAACAAGTATTGCAGTTAATATAGCCCCTGTGAAACCAAGCCAGATATACTGACTTGGTGAAGAGATTGAAAAGAACGCAATTCCCACAACCACAAAGAGAGAGGCTCCTGTATTTATTCCTAAAATACTAGGATCTGCAATTGGATTTCGGGTAATTGATTGCATCAGACAACCAGATACTCCTAAAGAAGCTCCAGCTAAAATACCAAACAAAGTTCGTGGTATTCTTGCCTGAACAACACTAATAGAAAAGCTTTCTTTGTTGGTAAATAATGCATCAAATAATGTCTCCATATCTACTGATTTAGAACCATATAAAATAGACAATGCAGAAACAACAATTAGACATAGAGAAAGAATCACAAACAAGAAATAAACATTCTTTTTTCTCATTCGTTTACCTTATCTGCAGCCTGTCCAATTAATGATAAATACTCATCAATTGTTGCAGAAATACCTAAAACTGTAGGAGTCGCAGAACCTGCTAATGCACTATTACTATCAATAACTACTACTGAACCACGTTTAATAGCTGGAATCTTTCCAAAGATAGCATCTTTCTGTAAAGCTTTTAGGGTTGTATCATCACCATAAGTAACTAAAATATCTACATTATTTAAAATATCTGCATTTTCTGCGGAAACCGTCAAAGAGAAAGTCGTTTCATCTTTTCCCATTTCCTTAATATTTTCAGGGAATGATAAACCTAAGTCTGTAAGATAGGAAGCTCTAGGATCACTAGTTAAATATACATAGAATGAGCTAGTATCTGCTGGATTAACCCAAAGGAAAGCTCCGCTTTTGCCTTCTATCTGAGGATATTCTTTCAATTTATTCGCAATTAATTGTTCAGTTTCTTTAACCAATGCTTCTCCTTCATCTTTCATCCCCATAGCTTCTGCATTAATCGTAACTTGCTCTCTCCAATATGTCTGCCATGCTACACGTGGATATGCAACTACAGGAGCAATTTTACTTAAGGTATCATACTCTTCTTGTGTTAATCCTGAATAAGCAGCTAGAATGATATCCGGATTACTATCCGCAATAGCTTCATAATCTAACCCATCTGTATCATCATAGACTACTGGCTCTGTTACTCCTAATTTTTTAAATGCCTCCTGTGTCCATGGTGATAACCCATCTTTCGTTAATTCACCGAAATTTCCTTTTGAAACACCAACTGGAGCAACTCCCAATGCCAATGGGACATCCTGATTTCCCCAAGCTATGGTTGCTATGCGCTCTGGCTTTTCTGTAATCGTTGTTTCTCCAAAAGCATGTTTTATTGTAATTGGAAATTGTGTAGATGTATTTGTATTTTTATTTTCATATTCATTAGTTGACGATGATGAACAAGCTGTTGTCATCAATAAGAAACCTGTAACTACTACAGCAAAAAAAATTTTTTTCATATATACCTCCATACATAGTTAGCTTTAACTAACTTATGAAATAACTATATCAGAACATAACATTTATGTCAATACTATATTAATTTTGAGTTTCGGGATTTTGCAAAGCAGAAGTATCCGATTTGGTAATTTCTGTTTCAAATTGTCTTGATATTGAATGATTTTTTCAATAAAGAAAAAAAGGGTATAACCGACCTGGCAACCTATCAGTTGCCTTGTATATATTATGACTCTATTTTTATACATTCAATTTTAATTGCTTATAAGGCTGATGTCTTCTTATTTGCAGATAGTCTTCAATTCCTCTATGACCAAATTTCAATATTCGCCGATTCCATCTTTGATCTGATATAGCCAAAAGTAGTTTTTACTTTTTAAGCTCCTGCTTCTTTCCACTATCTTTATGACTAATAATTTCTTATTGATACTTTCTGTCAATAAAGTCAAATGTCCTATATGCATCATCAGCAAGCTATTGATTCCCAGATCAAGGAAATGATGGATTTTGGGAATACACTGGTCAAATGGAAATATGAGATTGTGAATTCATTTGTGCCGGCAAATGGAAGACGCATATCAAACGGCCTGATTGAAAACAGAAACAAATCCATCAAGCTGCTGAAACACAGTTCAAACGGATACCTCAACTGGCATCGTTTCAAGACAAGAATCATGTACAGTCTCAATAAAGACTCAACATATCACCTGTATCCAATCAAAAACAAGGGGGATTTTACAGAATGATGACAAGAAAAAAGATTTATACACTGATTGTGGACAATCATGATGTAAGCATTATCAGCAGACAACGTCTGCTGGAAGACATACTATACAGACTCAATATGATATACGAATATGCAGATAAACTGGATGACTTGACTCAGGAAATCAATCTGAAGTTAGATAAACTGATAGAAAAAGCAGAAAAAAAGAACCATGACCCATCATCAGATCATGATTCTCCTATACAGTTTTAAAATTGTGGGAAGAACAGCCTTCCCACAATTTCTTATAATCCAAAACCCCACAACCCCGTGTTATTTTAGATTACCAAAATCAGTAATTATAATTTTAAAGATTGAGTGTATGATAACGATAACCTGTTTGAAAATCAACTAAATTTTCTAACTCTTCATGTGCTTTAAGATGCTCTAAATTTCTTATAACTAAATCAGTAAAATAAGTTCTGGCACTTTCCCATACATAACCACCTGAAGCATGTGGCGTTATCAAAACATTATCCATTTGCCAAAGCGGATGATCAGCTGGCAATGGTTCTTCTTCAACAACATCTAACCCAACCCCATAAAGATGCCCCTGATTCAATACATTGACAAGATCATCAGTAGCAATAGCACTTCCTCTTCCAACATTAATCAATACAGCATCCCTCTTCATTAACATCAGTTTTTGCTGATCAAATAAATGATAAGTCTGCGAAGATTGAGGCAACGCCAAAATAACAAAATCTCCACGTGGAAGAACATCTTCCAATTGGTCCGTTGTATAAATTTCATCAAGACATGATGGACAGTGAGATAGTCGACGTCTTACACCAATGTTATAACAGTCAAAAGCTTTTAAGCGTTTTGCGATTGTATATCCTAAATCTCCTAAACCAACAATTACAACTGTCTGACGATAAAGCTCTTTTCCAATAGTATCTGCCTGCCAGATTCCATTTTGCATATGCTGAATATATGTTTTAAAATTTTTATTCAAAGCTAAGATCATACCAATAGTATGTTCAGCAATAGCTACGCCATAAGTTCCAGAAGCATTAGCTAAAAGAGTGTGAGAAGACAAAATACCAGGTTTGACATATTCATCACTTCCCGCACTATTTAATAAGATCGCCTGTAAATGCTCACGATTCAAATCATATTGCAACGGTGGATTGCCAACAATCACATCACACTGGTCAATCATCTTTTGTGTCACAGTATGCCTAGTTGCATAAATAAAATGATCTTGAGAAAAATGTTGTTCTATCTTTTCAAAATTATCTTTTTGTAAAGGAGCCAACATTAAAATATTCATAATCCATCCCTTTCATTATCAATGAATTCTTTATAAATAGCTTTAATAGCTGGCTTAAAATAACAGTTACGTACGCCAATAATAATATTTAATTCACTAGATCCCTGATCAATCATTTTGATATTGATATTTTCTTTAGCCAAAGCCTTAAAAACACGAGCCGCTGTTCCTCGACTGGCTTTCATTCCTCTACCTACTACCGCAATCAACGATAAATCCGACTCTAAAATAATAGAATCAGGGTGCACACTGCGATGTAATCCCGCTAAAATATCTTGTTCTTTATCAATAAATTCTTCAGTATTGACAATCACTGTCATTGTATCAATACCCGAAGGCATATGTTCAAATGAAACATGATAATCTTCAAAAACTTGTAAAACTTTACGCCCAAATCCAATTTCAGAATTCATCATATCTTTTTCAATCATGACTGTCGCAAAGCCTTGTTTTCCCGCAATACCCGTAATCACATGTGCTGGTTTATGGCAGGTACTTTCTACAATCAAAGTTCCTGGATCTTGAGGTCTATTGGTATTTTTTATATGAATAGGAATTCCTTCCTTACGGACAGGGAAAACAGAATTTTCATGTAAGACTGAAGCTCCCATATAAGACAATTCTCTTAATTCTTTATAAGTAATTGTTTCAATAACATCAGGATTTTTCACAATACGTGGATCAGCAATCAAAAAACCTGATACATCAGTCCAGTTTTCATATAAATCAACTTTCCCATTTTTAGCCACTATAGATCCTGTTACATCTGAACCCCCTCTAGAAAAAGCTTTAATCTGACCACTATCATCATTAAGCGATCCATAAAATCCAGGTATCACTGCATAAGAAACTGATTCTAGTTTTTGAGATAAAATAGGATCTGTTTTTTTCGCATCATAACGTCCATCTTCATCAATAAAGATAACATCTTTGGCATCAATAAATTCAAACCCTAAATAAGCAGCCAAAATCTTTCCATTTAAATATTCTCCACGACTCACAATATAATCTTCACTCGTTCCATCTTCTAAAGCTTTTTGAATAGCTAGAAAATCTTCTTCAAGAGATATATCAATATGCAATCCTTCAATAATATCTAAAAAACGTTCTTTAAGCTGATCAAAATACAAATGAAACTCATTTTTTGTCTTAGCATAAAAGATTTTATATAAAAGATCTGTCACCTTGGTATCATCTTTGAACCTTTTTCCAGGTGCACTTGGCACAACAAATCGTCTGTCTTTATCACTTTTTATAATATCATAGACTTTTTGAAATTGTGTTGCATCAGCTAACGATGAACCACCAAATTTCACAATTTTACTCATGATTATCGCCTCCATTAATACTATTAGGATACATGATTCTTCCTCTTTATTCAACCTGGAAACGAAAAATATCTTGGTTTTTCCAAGATATTTCCTCTTATCTAAAGACAATTTCTTCTTTTTCATCATCCATCTGATCAATGATTGCTAATGATTCTAAATGATAACCTAATTCTCTAATTGTCTTTCCACCACTTTGATAACCTTTTTCAATGACAATACCAATACCTTCTACAGTTGCCCCAGCTTGATGAATCAAATCAATTAATCCTAAAACTGCACAACCATTAGCTAGAAAGTCATCAATAATTAAGACATGATCATTTTCATTTAAATATTGTTTTGAAATCACAACATCATTTGTATTTTGATGTGTAAATGATTCTACTGTTGTATGATATAATTCATCAGAGATATTTGATGATTTTGATTTTTTTGCAAAGACAACAGGTACATTTTGAAAATGTCTTGCAGTCATAACAGCTACACCAATACCACTGGCTTCAATCGTTAAAATTTTATTAATGGGATGTTTTTGAAAAAGTGTTTGAAACTCTTTTCCCATTTCATCTAAAAATGCAACATCAATCTGATGATTTAAAAAACTATCGACTTTTAAAATATTTCCTTTTTTTACAATACCTTCTCTAATAATTTTTTCTTCTAACGCTTTCATAATTCTCCCTTTTGTTGATAAACAACTTTAAATATTTCTTTTTTTATCATTTGATATTGTTGATCATCCATAACCTTTGGATATGTCATAAATGTCAATTGAACTGAATGATCATTTTCTCTAAATGTAGGTTGTATATACTGATAAGGATTTAAAACAAATCCCATTCTTTCATAAAACTGGATACGTTTTCGAGATATTTCATCATGGGGAACTTCTACTTCTAAAAATAAGAATTTATCTTTATATAAATAACAAAATTGTTGTAGAAAGTATGTTCCTAATCCTTGACCACGCATCTTTGTTTCAATTGCAAAGTTTTCTAAATAAACACAATTTTCCAATTCCCATACAATCATTGCCCCTTGTAACTCATTATGATCATATTTTGCATAAATACTAAATAGATTTTGTTGAAATAACTTTTTCATCTGTTCATAGGGTCTTAACTCTTCCAATACAAAAGATCGCTGAAATAAATGATAAACATCATCAAACTGTGATATAGATATTTTCTCCATTGTTTCACCACCTTATATCCATTCTAGCATAATCCATTCAGGATACCAAGTCTGCTTGTTCAAGTTGTAATAAAAATATCTTGACATCAATGTCTTTTCCATAGCCACCTAATTTTTGTGATGAACCAATGACACGATGACATGGTATAAGCAGTGAAAATGGGCATTCACGCAAAGCACTTCCAACAGCCCTATAAGCCCGCGGATGTCCAATCTTTTCAGCAATATCACGATAGCTTCTTGTTTGACCATATGGAATGTCCATAACAGCCTGCCAAACTTTCTTTTGAAAAGCTGTTCCTTTTAAAAATATATAATGGAAATCAAAAGTTTGTCTTCTTTTTTGAAAATATTCTTCAATCTGCTTGGCTATATTTTTTAAACACTCTGTGTTTTCATAAATACCATTTTCTAAAAGGATTGGTTGACCACAATAAATAATGGCTTGATCTTTACAGGCAATCATTATTTTCCCAATAGGAAATGGATACTGATAATAATAAATTGTCTTATTCATCTGGCATTTTTTTTGGCATATTCTAAAGCTTTTTTCGAAAAAGTCTGAGATGCCTTTTGAAGATTTTGTTTCAAATCAGAAAGTTTTTCTAATTGTAATTTCTTATGACGAACCAGACATTTTCCATTAACAAAAACAGTATCTACCTGGCTTGGATTGGCACTATAAACCAGTGCTGAATAAGGATCATAAAGTGGATACATATTCACTGAATCTGTTTCAACAATGATAAAATCTGCTTTTTTCCCCACTTCTAATGAACCAACCAGATGATCAATATGTAAGGCTTTTGCACCATGAATAGTTGCTAGAGAAAGGATATCCTGTGCATGAAATGCGCCACGATCATGATTCACAGTTTTATGAACACAGGCAATCATTTTCAACATTGAAAAGAGCTCTAAAGTATTCCCACTTGATGGTCCATCTGTCCCTAAACCAACACTCACACCTTTTTCTAATAGTTCTTTTAAAGGCATAACTCCTTTTGCTGCTTTTAAATTAGAAACCAAACAATGTGCAATACCACTCTTATTTTTTTGAATTAACTTTATATCATCATTATTGATATGAATACAATGCGCTAGAATAACATTTTGATCCAATAAATCATAATGATCTAAAAATGCTGTTGGTGTCATGTGATACTCTTTTTGGAAATAATCCATCTCATAATCCAATTCACTGGCATGCAATGATAAAGGCACATTGTATTGTGTTGCCAATTGATGAGCAAACTGAAGATGTTCTAAATCATTTGTATTTGTTGCATGTGGCGCAATAAATGGAACAATCAACGGATGATTTTTCCATCGAGGTATAAACCATCGACAATAATCTAATCCCCCATAAGCTTCTTGACTATCGCAGCTAGGGAAATCAACAATCGTTTCTCCAACAAAACCTCTCATTTTCATTTCATCAGCTGCTTTTGCGACTTCATCTTCAAAATAATACATATCCATAAATGTTGTAATCCCTGACAACAACATTTCAGCCATAGCATACTTGGAGCTATGATAAACAAGATCAGCCGTCATATATTTGGATTCCAATGGAAATAAGAAGCGACGTAAGCGATCAGGACAATCATCACCTAGCCCACGAAAAGGAATCATTCCTAGATGCGTATGGATATTAATCATACCTGGTAATAAAATACCATGATGTCCATCTATGCATTGATCATATTTTTGTACACATGTTTTCCCTATTTCAATTATATTTTCATCATCAATGAGCATTTGTCCATCTTCAATGACATCAAAATGTTCATTCATTGTTAAAATTGTTACATTTTTAATCAATGTTCTCATAACTGTCCTCCATGAGTGGCACAATTGTCTGATGATAAGTATCCAACATCCCATAATCAGTCACTTTCAGTTCTGGTGAAACAGGTAAAGATAATGTGGATAATGACATAATCACATTATCATGAACATATCCTAAATCTTCCATAGCTTTTCTGACTTGTCGTAAATCTTGAGCTAATTCTTTTAATGGCTGATCACTGACAATACCACCAATATTTAATACAGTGTTGGCTTGAATTTTTTGATTTTGAACAACCAGATATCCACCTTGTTGTTGGAGAAGCTGATGTTGTGCAATAACCATATCTTCAATACTATTACCTAAAATCATGATATTATGATGATCATGTGCCCAGCTTGTCGCAACTGCACCTTTTGTTTGTAATGTATTTTTCACCAAAGCATGTGTAATATGTCCATTTTTTTGATATCTTTCAAAAATACTCAATAAGCAAAGTCCCGCACTTTGATAATCTACACAGCCATCTTTGACTGGTAATTTCATTTGCAGATGCTTTGTAAAAGTGGAATGTGGCTGTACTTCCATAACATGACAAAGAACTTCTTTTTTTGATGATGGTATCATAAAATCTTCATTCTTTGCTTGTCTGGCATAAAGTGAATGGTAAAACTCTTGTGGAAACTGTGACTGTTGTTCTTGAATTTCTATTTGTTTTGTTTGATGATAAACACATTGTCCTTTTTTATACACACTATCAATAGAAAAAGAATATAAATCATCCAACAAGATAAAATCCGCTATTTTCCCTGGCGCTATACATCCACGATCAATCATATGCATACGTCTAGCTGGTGTATAAGTGGCACAATAAATAGCTTTTTCCATTGGCATACCTAAATCATAAGCTAATTTGACTAAAAGATTCAAATGTCCCTGCTCTAACTGGTCAGCCATCACATCATCCGTCACCAATGCAAAATATTCATAAAATTGATGTTCTACCAATGTACGAATCGTATCTGCATTCATTGATTTTCTTTGGATTTCCAGAAACATGCCATTTTTTATCTTTTCAACAATGGATTCTGGTGTCTGTTGGGTATGATCTGCATCAACACCCTGATAAATATATCGTGCTAAATCAAGCCCCGTAATTTTAGGACAATGTCCTTCAATAGGTAACTGCCATCTGTTTTCATGACAGGCTTGAATAATCTGATTAATGAGTGTATTTTGCCCACCAATCAAATCTTTAAAGTTCATGACTTCACCCAAGCATAAAATACGAGGATTCTCTAAAAGCTGTTTGACATCATCTACATCTATTTTTCCTCCTGTTGTTTCCAAATGTTCATTGGTAGAAGGAACAGAAGAAGGAATTCCATAAAAAATATCCAATGTTGTGTCATTGGATATCATCGTTTCAATTCCACGTATTCCAAAAACATTCGCTATCTCATGTGGGTCAGCAACCACTGTTGTGACCCCATGAGGTAATACTGCTTTGGAAAATTCACCAGGAACTGTCATAGAACTTTCAATATGCATATGAATATCAATCAACCCAGGAATCATGTACTTACCTTGTCCATCAATCACTTCTTGACTTTCAAGTGGTTCATCATCACAAATATAATAAAATTTATCTTCTTGAATATAAACATTCTTTTTTTCAAAACTTTGTGTAAATGTATTATAAACCTGTACGTTTTTGATGAGTTGATTCATGACAATATCTCCTAACTATTTAAAATACGTGTCCATTGATCAACCCAATCCTCTAATAGTGGATTGACAAATTTGAAATCAATAACTTTAGCTCTAGCAGCTACATCACCATAAGTTTTATTAAGTGCTTCTTCTTCAGTTAATTCAACTGTTTTATTTGTAGGTGCTTCATTCAAATCAGAAACAGCATCTTTATATTGTAAATCTTTGCTTAAACGCCAATCAATATATTTATATGCTAAATCTTTATTGTCTGAATTTTTATTCACTTCAATTGTATTAAAGTTGGCATATGTTCCTGATTCAGGTACTACATATTCACAATTTTCATTATTTTTTTGAATTAAACTTACACCAAAGTCAGCAACAACAGCAACTGAAATTTCTCCAGCACTGAACATATTTGTTAAATCTGAAGATTTTGTATATGTTTTCACAATATTTGGTTTTAATTCTTCTAAAGCTTCAAATGCCGCTTTTCCATTATCAGATGTAATATCTACACCTTTATAATCACTTGCAATATGTACCATTGCTGGTCCAAAAGTTGTTGTAATTTCAGGAATAGAAATTTGACCTTTTAAACGACTATCCCATAAATCATTCCATTCTTTAATTTCAAATCCAGTTGCTTCCTTATCATAAATAATACCAATACTATTTAAAGTATAAGGAACACCATATCCATTATCATCTTTTAGCTTAGACGCTGCATCAATTAAATCTTTCGCATTTCCAATTTTACTATAATCTAATTTTTCAAATAAATCAGCTGCATATCCTTTTTGTGCTTCTGCTTGAGATAACTCAATAATATCAACATCAGAATTTGGATTATTAGCAAATTTTGTGTAACGATCTGAAGTTCCACCTTCTTCTACAACAATTTCACAATTGTTTTCTTTTTCAAATGGTTCATAAACATCTTTTTGTACAATATCAGCATTTAATCCCCATGTTGATACAACTAATTTTTGAGTATCACTCCCACTGTTGCTAGAACATCCTACTAAAACCATAGCTCCAGCCATTAAACCAACTAATAATTTTTTCACTTTTTTCTACCTTCCTTTCCTAAACTAAGACAATTTTATTTGCTGGTAAATGCATTTGAATAGTATCACCCTGTTTATAAACTGTTGCATTTCCACCATTAACAACAAGTTTACCAATAGGTGTTTCCACTTCATATTGATAACTCTTTCCAAGGAATGTTCTCACTGTAACATTTCCTGTAATCATATTATCATATTTATCAGCAGATGTTACGATTTCAATATCATCAGGACGAATTGTCCCTTTGCATGTTTCTAAATCGCCATCATTGTCCACTTTCATGATTTCACCCTTTTGATTTTGATATTGGTGATCTTGAACTTTTGTTAAATCAAAGAAATTTTCAAATCCTATAAATCTTGCGACAAACTCTGTTTTTGGACGAGAGTAAATATTTTCAGGTGTATCGTATTGTTCAATAACACCATTATTCATAACTGCTACCTTATCAGAAATAGAGAAACACTCTTCTTGATCATGTGTAACAAAAATCGTTGTAATTCCTAATTTTTTCTGTAATCTTTTAATTTCAACACGCATTTGAATACGTAATTTCGCATCCAGATTACTTAATGGTTCATCTAGTAATAAAAGTTTTGGCTCAATGACAAGTGCTCTTGCTAAAGCAACACGTTGACGTTGACCTCCTGATAATTGTTTAGGTAAACGATCTGTTAATCCTTCCAAATCACAAACTTCAACAACTTCATTGATTTTAGCTTCCATTTGAGCTTTATCCATTTTTCTTAATTTTAATCCAAACGCAATATTTTCTTTAACTGTTAAATGTGGAAACAAAGCATAACTTTGGAAAACCAATCCAAAATTTCTTTTATGAACAGGAACCTTTGTCATATCTTCACCATCTAAAATGAAGTTTCCTTCCTGAGGATCAATAAATCCTGCAACCACACGTAAAGTTGTTGTTTTTCCACAACCAGAAGGTCCAAGCAAAGAGACTAATTCTCCTTTTTCAATATCTAAGTTTAACCCCTGTAAAATATAATTTTTCTGATGATATGCAACTGCAATATCTTTTAAGCTTAAAAACGCCATTCTAACTCCTCCTATTTTGCAAGTGCTGAAATTCCTAATGTTTTTTCAACAATGAACATAATCACAATCGTTGCTACCATTAATAAAACAGAAACTGCTGAAACAGTTGGATCATAATTATATTCAATATAATTCATTAATGTTGTAGGTAAAGTTGTCACTCCTGGTCCTGTTAAAAACATAGATACAGGTATATTATTAAATGAATTAATAAATGACAACATAAAAGCCGCACTGATTCCTGATGTAATATTAGGTAAAACAACTTTAAAGAAAGCCTGACCTTTTTGACATCCTAAACTTAAAGCTGCCTCTTCAATCGCAAAATCAAACTGATCCAATGAAGAACCAACAATACGAATCACATATGGTAAAACAACAAGAAAATGTCCTAATAATAAACTTTCAAAAACAGGAAAATTCAATGTTAAAACCACATATTGATATAAAGCATATCCGACAACAATTCCTGGAATGATTGTTGGGGATAAAAAGAAGCTCTTTAAAAATTTCTTTCCAATAACACTATATCTCGCTAATGCATATGCTGCAGGTACTCCTACAAGCAAAGCAAGTAGAGTTGCTAACAAAGCAATTTCTCCACTTAATGCCAATGAACTCATAAAGCTTTCTGATTCAAACACATTGACAAACCATTGTAATGAAAATCCATGTATAGGGAAAGTAATCGTACTTTCTGAGCCAAATGCTGTCACAGCAATAATGATAAGAGGTATAAACAAAAATGCAAATACCAAAATAGAAATAACCATCAATCCTTTATGTTTACGCATTAGACTTCACCTCGCTTATCCAATTTAGCTGCAATCGCATTTAATGCTTTCATAACAATTAATGTTGTAATAATCATAATGACTGCAAAAACACTGGCTGCTGTCCAGTTATTTAAACTTAATGCCTGTTGTGAAATAAAGGTTGCTAAAACAAGATTTTTTGGTCCACCTAATAACTGAGGTGTTGTATAAGCACTGAGTGATCCTGTAAAAACAAGCACACATCCAACAATAATACCTGGAATACTTAATGGTAAGACAACCTTCATAAAAGCTTTGATACGATTCGCACCTAAACTTTCTGCTGCTTCCATCATATCATTATCAATATTTTCCATAACACCCACTAAAGTGATAATCATAAGAGGTAAAAATAAATAAATTGTCCCAATTAAAACTGAAAATTCAGTATATAACATTGTAATTGGTTCTTCTATAACCCCTATTGACATTAAAAAATTATTAATCACTCCATTTTTACCTAAAATATTAATCCATGCAAAACTTCTGACAACAGAATTTGTCAGCATTGGAAAAATAGAAATTGCCATTAAAATACCACGCCATTTTTTATCACAACGAGAAATAAAATAAGCAGTTGGTACTCCTAAAATCATGCAAACAAGAGATGAAATCAAAGCAATCTTGACAGTTCTAATGAAGATTGTCATATAATATTCATCTTGAAAAAATGATAAATAATTCGTGAAACTAAAGCCACTTCCTTCAGGAAACAAAGTTGGTAAAATGATTTGAATCAATGGCATCACCAAAAATACAATCAGTAAAACCAAACAAGGCACCAAAAGAAGATAATGCATTTTTTTCTTCACTCAAGTCCCTCCTCCAATAAAAAAAGTCTATCTACAGATAGACACATAAAAAAGCGTCTATCATAGTCCCGTTATTTTCGGTAACGGGGTAGAAACGATTGGGCCAATTCCCAAACATATATGATAACCACGCTTATTGTAACAAACGTCTATAGTTTTGTCTAATATTTTTCGATTTTTTCACATTTAATCGTATAAAAAATGAAAATACCGCCCATTATTTAACAATTCAACAACTCATATCTTTATCATTTTATCTAAAATATGAAAATTCTACCATTTCCATCATGTTATAGCATATTTAAAAATATTTCCTGACAGTATCTTAAAAAAAAAAGAAACCTATCTTATGATAAGTTTCCTTGTCTATGATTTATGCTTCAATTGTTGCTTTCCATAATCCATGTAAGTTACAGTATTCGTATACTTCAATTGTTCCTTTATAATCACCAATTGCAAATACTGCTTCAGGTTGATCAGCAGATGTTAAATCTACACGTAAAACCTGATTGTTTAATACAGCAATGATTGTTGTAATTAAATGTTCATCAGTCATTGGATGTAAAACTTCACCAACTTTCACATGAAGTTTATCTCCATCTATAGATAATACAGGAACGTGTTTTTCTAATGCACCATCTGTTGTATTTGCTGTTAATTCTACCATTGGTTTTCCACAACAAACAACTGGTACTCCTTTATCAACAATTTTTTCTACTACATTTCCACAAATTGGACATACATATAATTTCATAATCTCTTTCTCCTTTCATGACAAGACCATTGTACCATGTCTTATTTATTATAGCTAATCATATGCACTTTTATTATTCTTTTTTTAATAACTGACAATATGTACGATATGTATAATTATCAAAACAAACAATATCTATTCTTTTGACATATTGACATGGATAGTTTTTAAGCGTTTCTATCGCAATTGTAGCTGCCTGTGATACAGGATAACGATAAGCCCCTGTACTAATTGAAGGAAAAGCAATATGTTGACATTGATATTCTTCAGCTTTTTCCAGACAGCGTATATAACAAGACTGTAATCGTTTGGCTTCATCATGTTGTCCATCACGATAAACCGGACCAACTGTATGAATCACATAACGTGCTGGTAAATGATAAGCCTTTGTGACTTTTGCATCACCAGTCGCACATCCATGCAACAAACGACACTCAGCCAATAATTCAGGTCCAGCTTTGCGATGAATAGCACCATCCACCCCTCCACCACCTAATAAACTATTATTGGCAGCATTGACTATGGCATCACATGATATTTGAGTAATATCACCTTGAATAATTTGAATTTTCATTTCTTTCACCTTCTTTTTTATTATAACAAAAAAAGTCATTTGATAGAAACGACTTTTATGCTTTGATCCATTTTTTTATTTTTGTATCTTTTTGTTTCAGGAAATCTATAAATTCACGAATACTTACTTTTAAACAATCTTTTCGAATAATAATGATTTCATTTTTCTTTGCTAATAAAACATATGCATGTTCTGTCTGTGATAAAGTTTTGAGATGAGAGTAAGGAATTTTATTATCAATAGATGTCTGACAATTATGTACAACGACATATTCTCCTCCAAAACTCATTGTATATGTAATCTTCTGTTCATCAATTTCTTCTTTCATCAATTTTAACATTTCTTTGTAATGACTATGAATCAAAAAGAAAATTTCCCCAATACACACAGCACCTAAAACCAATAAAACAACACCTTGTAACATATTTTGATTGACGACATTTATAATACCTAAAATTAATGAAATCACACCTGTTAATGACAATAAATATTTTTGCCATGGAGCAATCATGTATTTTTTCACTTCTTTTAATAAATCTTCATCAACAATATTATGACTAATTTGAATTCTTTTCATATAACCCTTCCTCCAACAATACACCATTATCCTTCATAATTATGTCTTAGATATTAACTTTTATAAAATTTGATAAATAAAAACAATGATCGGCATTGTGATAATACAAAAAATAACAGACATAACATTCATGATACTCGTATAGCCTGGATGTTTATCATATAACTGGGCAAATTGGGTAATTGTTGCAGCAGCAGGAGCACTCGCAGCCAAAAGACTGATCAACAATATCTGATAAGCATCCTGATGAAAATTTTGTAATCCCAGCAAACGAAACGCCAAAATCACAGCCAAAGGATAAACAATCAATCTCAAAAAACAAATACCATAAACTCTTTTTTCTTTAAAAATAGATAAAATATCAATATTCCCTAATAACATTCCAATCACCAGCATACTTAATGGCCCTACCATAGAACCAACGCTACTGACTGTATCATGAATCAGCGCTGGAAAATGCCAGCGTGCTATAAACATAATCATTCCTAACATAATCGCTATAACATTCACATTCAAGATAATCTTTTTGAAATCATACTGCTTTTCATTACAAACCAGATTTTTTCCATGTGTCCATATTAAAATAGTTTGAACAACCATATATCCACTTGTATATAAAACCCATTCTTCCCCTAAAATAGAAGCTACCAAAGGTATAATCAGATTACCAGCATTAGAATAAATAAGCGTTGCTTTTTCTACAGGCATAAAATGAAAAATCTGCCCTAATAATTTTGTTAATGGAATGAAAATCAAATGAACGACAATGGCTCCAATAAAAGATAAAATCAATCCCATCAGCTTCTCATTTGTAAAATCAATCTGAAAAGAATTTAAAATTGTACAAGGACAAACAATATATAAAACAACTTTAGAAATCACTTTACTATCATCAGGTGTCAGTACACGACACTTTACAGTTAAATATCCTACAAAAATAATAAGAAATAATCCAAAAATATTTTGAGCTAATAAAAGACTTAATTCCATAAATTTCCTCTCCCACATATAGTATACTTATTTTTATCAAATACACGTTTTATTTTCATGTTTTGAAAACTTTTTATCATATTTCATTACAATTTTATGAATTATGATATAATCATTTTAGACTTATAACGAGGAGAATAGAAATGAAATTAGAAAAAAGAAAAATTGTCATTATTGGATGTGGACACGTTGGTGTCAGTACTGCATTTTGTTTGATTAATCAAGGTCTATGTGATGAAATTGCTTTGATTGATTTGAATGAAGAAAAAGTTTTAGGAGAAGTTTTAGATTTATCTCAAAGCATTGAATATATGAATCGTAATACACATGTCAAAGTGGGACGATATGAAGACTGCGAAGATGCTCAAATTGTTATCATCACAGCGAGTGTTCCAACCCCTCAAAGTGGTAATGACCGTTTAAAGATGTTAGAACCATCTTTAAATGTCATGAAAAGTATTATTACTCAAATTAAAGAACATCATTTTGATGGACATTTGATTGTTGTTTCAAACCCTGTAGATTTAATGAGTTATTATGCTTATAAACTTTCTGGTTTACCAGCTAATCAGGTTATTGGAACAGGAACAACATTAGATACAGCCCGTTTAAAATATTTCATCGCCCAAAAAATCCAAGTTGATCCTCGCAGTGTTCATGCGATGGTCATTGGTGAACATGGAGATAGTGAAATGATTCCATGGTCAACTGTTCGTATTGGTGGTAAGGATATTTATAGTGTTGTTCAAGATAACCAGAGTCGTTTAGGACAAGAACCCTATCAACAGATGAAAAAAGATACAATTCAGGCTGGTTGGGAAATTTTCAATCGTAAAGGGAATACTTGTTATGGTATAGCCTCAAGTACAGTTGGTATTATTCGCACAATCTTACATAATGAAAACCAGATTTTACCTGTTTCAACATTGCTTCGTGGCGAATATGGTCAGGATGATTTATTTATCAGTGTGCCAGCCATCATTGATCGTAGTGGTGTTAGAGAAATTGTTGAATTACGCATGACACCACAAGAACAAGAAGAGTTCAATCAATCTTGTCAACGCTTAAAATCATTTTATGATCTTTTAAATCAATAGGCCCTTCAAATAATTGAGGGGTCTAATCTAAAAAGCTTTAAATTAATAGTGGGGTATTTTGA
>OGPH01000822.1_pt1 | contig 28647 bp, 22 predicted proteins | sample 1552891 | NCBI WGS metagenome assembly OGPH01 (sample SAMEA2580272, study PRJEB22360) | human gut metagenome | biome: human gut; feature: human-associated habitat; material: faeces | place: Denmark | collected 2008/2010 | reverse complement strand
GGAGGATAAAATATATGGATGTTTGTTACAATAAATTATTTAAATTATTGATTGATAAGGGTTTGAAGAAAACAGAACTTGCAAAAAAAGCTGGATTTAGCCAAAATACTTTAGCTAGATTATCTAAGAATGAAACAGTATCAATGGATGTAATTATTAAAATATGTCGTACTTTAAACTGTACAGTAGATGATATATTAGATATTTTGCCAGTAAATGATGGGGGTAATGTATAAATGAATGTTAATACACCATATAAAGCCTCTTTTACACGAGAGCAGTTTTTATTTCATGAAATGAGAAGTGTATCACAATTAATACTGAGTGGAATGAATGATCAAGAAGTAATAAAAGTAGTAATAAATGATAATTTATTTCAATATCCAACTGAAAAATCAGTAAAAAGAATGGCGCGTAATTGCTTAAAAAGGATTCATTTGCTCGATGATAAAAGACTGATTGATATTATTGCTAATGGTGCTTCTGACAGCGCAAAACAAGTGTGTTTATATGCAATGATGAACCAATATAGAGTTATATATGAATTTATGATTAGTGTTATTGGAGAAAAATACAGAATAAAAGATTTTTCTTTTTCTAAAAAAGATATCAATGTTTTTTTTAGTCGATTACAAGAACAAAGTGATGTAGTAGCTTCTTGGAGTGATTCAACTATACAAAAATTAAAACAAGTGATTTTGAAAATGTTAGTAGATACAGAATATTTAGATAATACGAAATCTGAAACTTTGAATACTGTTTTAATTGACTTTGATTTGAAGAATATTTTAATTGAGAAAAGAGATTATGCTACTTTATCAGTTTTTAATTGTTTTGAAGAGGAGTAATTATGAGTAATGTTAAAGAACGATTAGATAAGGTAAAAGAAATGATACAAGAACAAGATTTTCTTGAAGGGAAAGGATTAAGCAATGAAGTAAACATCAGAATCTTCTGCTATGATCCAAAAGAAGAAATGATTATTCGTCATTTTGTTAAAAAAATTGAGAATGAGTCATTAGATTGTCATGTGATTCATTATGATTTATATAAGGTGTTTTTAGACATATGTAAAGATAAACGAATTTTAGATCGTATCCCAGCTTTAGAAGAAAAAAGAGGAAAAGATTTTATAAAAAAAGAGTTTGAAAAGAGTTGCGATGCAAAAACATTTGCACAAAAAATGCAGTATGAGAATCATAAAATAGGGGATGTCATTGTGTTAAGTGGTGTTGGTAAGGTATTTCCATTTATGCGAGTACATGCTTTACTAGAAGCAATGCAACCACTTTTTAATGATGTTCCAATTTTAGTTTTCTATCCAGGAGAATTTGATGGACATTATGTAAAATTATTCAACAAATTAAAAGCAAACGAATATTATCGTGCTTTTAAGGTGATTTAGGAGGATATCATGTTAATTAAAGATATGTTTGAAAAGGACATCAACCGTCCTATAAATGGAGTTATTCAAGTAGAGCAGGAACAAGCAGAAGTAATCAAACAAGAAGTTAGTGAATATGTCATCACGAGCGAATTAAAAAAACATTTTAATAATTTTTTTGACAGTTACAGTGAATCTTTTGAAACACCAACAGATAATACTGGAGTTTGGATTACTGGTTTCTTTGGAAGTGGGAAATCTCATTTCTTAAAAATGTTATCTTACTTACTAGAAAATAAAGAAATTGATGGAAAACCAACAGTAGAATATTTTAGAGAAAAATATGATGACGAGTTATCTTTCATGAATATTGTAAAGTCAACAAGTGTTCCAACAGAGACAATTTTATTTAATATTGATGTTGAAGGATCAATGTCAAAAGATGACACGGCAGTATTAAAGGTTTTTGCTAAGATGTTCTATGAAAATTTAGGTTTTTATGGTAAAGATTTAAAACTTGCTAAATTAGAACAGTTTATCTCTAAAAGAGGGAAAATGGACGATTTTAAACGAGTTTTTGAAGAAAAAAATGGAGAATCTTGGCTTGAATCAAGAGAAGCTTATGCTTTCTTTGAAGATGATGTAGTTGAAACATTAGTTGAGGTTTTAGGCATGTCAGAAGATGCAGCTCATCACTGGTTCGATGGTACAGAAACAGCAGATATTTCCATTGCACAGCTAGTAGATGAAATTAAAGAATATGTAAACTCTAAACCAAAAGGCTTTAGACTTTTATTCATGATTGATGAAGCTGGTCAATATATCGGAACTAATACAAGCTTGTTATTAAATTTACAAAGTTTGATTGAAAAATTAGGTTCAGTTTGTCGTGGCCAAGTTTGGGTCGTTGCAACTGGACAGGAAGCATTGGATGATATGATCAAAATACGTACGGATGAATTTTCAAGAATCATGGCTCGTTTTAATGTACGTTTGTCTTTGACTTCTTCATCTGTTGGTGAAGTGATTGAAAAACGTTTATTAACAAAAAAGCCAGAAGCTTATGAAAATTTGTCAATGGTATATGATAATAATGATTCTGTTTTAAGTAATTTATATTCATTGCAGACACAAAAGAAGGATTTAAAGGGATATCGTTCACGTGATGAATTTGCACGTATTTTTCCATTCGTTCCTTATCAATTTATCATTATGAAAGATGTATTTAATGAAATTCGTAAAAAAGGACATGCAGGAAAACATCAGTCAAGTGGGGAGCGTTCAATGTTGAATGGCTTCCAAGAATCTGCTCAAAAGATTCAGGAAAGAGATGAATTTGCAATTGTACCTATGTATTATTTCTATGATACTTTACACAGTTTTCTGGATACAACTATTCGAAGTGTTATTGAGAGAGCTGAGAGAGCATCTTATAATAATGAAGGTTTAATAGAGTTTGATGTGAGCTTATTAAAATTACTTTATCTTATTCGTTATATTGATGATATTCCATCGAATATTGAAAACTTAACGATTTTAATGGCAGATGATATCAGAGTTGATAAACAGGTATTAAGAGAAGAAGTAAAGAAATCATTAGACCGTTTAATTAACCAAAACTATGTTTCTCGTAATGGGGATGTTTATATGTTCTTAACAGATGAAGAACAGGATATTGCTAGAGATATTAAGAATACGGATGTGGATACTTCTACAATTGTTTCTCGTTTAGGAGATTTGATTTTTAATGATATCTATAAACCTAAAAAATTTAAGTATGAAAAATATAATTTTCCATTTAATGCAGGAATAGACGAGCAAGTGATTGGTTCAACGTCTACAGATGCTATGAAGTTACACTTCATGACAGTTGCAGCCGATTCTAGTGAATTGCAAGAATTGAAGTTAATAACAAATTCTAAAGATTCAGAAGCAATCATTGTTTTATCTGAAGAATATCAATATTTTGAGTCAATGGAAATGGCTGAAAAGATTCGTAAATATGTAAAACAAATTAATGTCAGTCAAAAGCCAACTTCTTTCCAAAAAATTATTCAAGATAAACAAAATGAAGCAAGAAGATTAGAAAAACAAGTCATTGAAGATGTAAAAGAAGCAATTGTCCATGGAAAATATTATATTGATGGTGAAGTAGTTAATATCCAAGGTAACGATGCAATTAAAAAAATAGATGAAGCTTTGAAATACCTAGTTGAGCATACTTATTATAATTTAAATATGATTGAAGAAAATTTTGATACTGATGCTGATATTAGTGCAGTATTAAATGGAACAAAGACATATATGGATGGATTTGAACCTAATCAGCAAGCACAGGATGAAATACAAAAATATTTAGAATTACAATATTCAATGAAAAGGCCTACATCAATGTTTGATATTCAGCAAAGATACTCAAGGAAACCTTATGGATGGAGAGAATCTGATATTGCTGGTGTTGTTGCACAAATATTGGTTAATCAAAAGGCAACTATTAAATATGCTGGTCAAACAATAAAACCAAATGATTATCGTATGGTTAGTTATTTAAGAAAAAAATCAGAAGTTGGACAAGTTAAAATTTCAAAAAGAGTAGGTATTGATAATTTTAAATTAAATCAAACGAAATCATTTTTAAGAGAATACTTTGATGTTATGGATCTTCCCAATGATGAAGATGGATTGATAGTTTATATCATTACAAATTTTAAAGAAAAACAATCTGAATTAAAAGAATATTATGATAGAAATAAAACAAGACATTATCCTGGATATTCTAAAATTAAGGAAGGATTGGATTTAGTCAATAAAGTCTTACAAAGTCAAAATGATAATGTAGCTTTAATTGATAGTATTGTTGATTTGCAGGATGATCTTTTAGATAACAAGGACGATATGCGAGCAGTAGAGGAATTCTATGAGACGCAAATCAATCTGTTTGAAAGTGCTGATAAAGTATTGGCTCAAACACAGAAAGAAATGGATTATTATGAGGGTAATGAAAAAGTAGAAAAAGCAGCAAAATTAATTAAAGATATTGTTCATTATAGTGATAACTACAATTACTCTCGCATTCCACAATTAAACGAAGCTATTGCAACAATCAAAGATGCCAAAAGTGTATTATTATCTTCTAAGAAAACAGAACTTTATCAATTAATTGATCAATGTTTCGAAGAAGTAGAAACAAAATCTAAAGAAGATTATGAAAAACTATCAGATTTATTAAATCGAGCTAGAATTAGTTTTGACAATAAGAAGCAAGAAGTTGGACAACTTAATGATCTCATTACATTAGAAGCAAAAAAACAAAGTATTTTCAATGATAAAGATAAGATCATTTCAATGATGGAAAATGCATTAAAACCTGTGTCAACTACATCATCACAACCTTCACAAGGAACAAAGTCTGGTAGAAAGGTAAGAGAATATTATAGACAAGTTATTTTCCCAACTAAAAATATAAAAACAGAAGAAGATATTGATAATTACTTAAGGGAATTAAAAGCTAAACTGATGAATTTAATTAATGATGGCGATGAAATAAAGTTGAAATAATTTGACAATATTGGAGGATGATTAAAATGAACGACTATTTATATCACTATACAAACATTTCATCTTTGGCATTGATTTTAAAGAATAAGACAATTCGATTAAACTCTCTGTTAAATATGGATGATGCAGATGAAGTGGTAACAAAAAATAACGAATATCTTGGTAAGTATTGTTTTGTAAGTTCATGGACGGATTTATCAGAAGAGAGTATTCCTTTCTGGAGTCTCTATACCAAAGACATGACTGGTATAAGAATTAGATTACAAAAATATCCATTCAAAAAAAGGACATTAGTTAATCCTTTAGATTATCAGGGAATTATAGAAAATTCATACATTCCTGAAGAAATTTGGATGAATAATAGAGTTTTTGTTTACCCGTGCTTAGATTTTCTTCGTAAAGTAGAATATACTAATGAGGAAGAAAAGCTTTATCCTAATGTTATTGATAGTATATCAGCTAATCCAGATGGTACTTCAAATTTTTCTGGCAATTTTAAAGATATTAATAGATATAAACGAAAATGTTGGGAATTTCAGTCTGAATGGAGATATGGAATATTAGTATTTCCTTGTGATGAACATAGAAGATTTAAAATGGATTTAAAACCACACCTAGAAGATATTCCGTTTTCATTTATTGATTTAAAAATTGAAGAAGATGCATTCGTAGAAATGGAAATTGTTCTTGGACCTAAAATGAATAAAGGTGATAAAGAAGTTGTGAAATGTTTGGTTGAAAAATATTGCCCTACAGCAACTATTAGAGATAGCGAATTAAGAATAAAATAATGTCTAGTATGAGGAAAAAGGGAATGAATAAAACGACGATAAAAAATTATGCTATATGGGCTCGTAATGAATTGATTGAACGAGTTACCCGTAAAGCATTTGAATATGAAGTAAAGAAAGATATTAAATCTGATGAAAATATGGATGTCATCAATGGTAAAGTACTTACTGAAGATGAAAGAAAACAAAGAAAAGGACTAATCAAAGCAGTTGATGATAAAGGGTTTGATCAAGTTATAGAAGAAGTTGCTTATACTTGGTTTAATCGTTTTATTGCACTTCGTTTCATGGAAGTCAATAATTATTTGCCCAAAAGAGTACGTATTTTTACGAATGAAAATAACGAGTTTAAGCCTCAGATTTTAGATGAAGCAATGAATATTGGATTAGAAGGATTAAGTAAAGAAGACATTTATAATTTATTGCAGTCTAATAACCGTCAAGAGCTTTATAAACAACTATTGATTGCTACATGTAATGATATGGGAAACTATTTACCAGGGATGTTTACTAGAATTGGTTATAAAGAACTTCTTTTTCCAGATAATCTTCTTAATAATGATAGCGTTGTAGCAAGATTGATTTCAGATATTGAAGAAGATAGCTTTAATGTTCAAAAAGAAGGACAAATTGAAATTATAGGGTGGTTATATCAGTTTTATAATATCGAACCAAAGGCAGCAGTTTTTGCAAAACCAAAAGGTCAAAAAATCACAAAAGAAGAAATACCAGCTGCTACTCAATTATTTACACCAGACTGGATTGTTCGATATATGGTAGAAAATTCAGTCGGAAGATTTTGGTTAGAAGGACACTCTGAAAGTTCATTAAAAAATAATTGGAAGTATTATTTAGATGAAGCTGAACAGGATCAAGAAGTAGAAGAGAGATTAAGAAATATTAGAAATGAGTATAAAGAATATTCTCCAGAAATGATAAAAATCATTGATCCATGTATGGGATCAGGACATATTTTAGTTTATGCATTTGATGTGTTAATGGATATCTATAAAGAATGTGGATATTCCGAAAGAGATGCGGCATTAAGTATTCTTCAAAACAACCTGTATGGTATAGATATTGATGAGAGAGCTTATCAGTTATCATATTTTGCAGTCATGATGAAAGCACGTCAATATAATAGACGCATTTTAAAGCTTGAAATTGACGGTAAGAAAATTGAACCGAATTTAGTTTATATAAAAAATAGTAAAAGAATAGAAGAAAGTGTTTTAAATAAATTAAGTGATTTAAAAAATATTGCTAATAAATTGATTCACGATTTTGAATTTGCAGAAGAATTGGGAAGTATTATTAAAGTAAATTATTCTTTAGATGAATTAAATCAATTAGAAAATAAAATTTATCAATTATTGGCAAAAAAAGATATAGACAATATGTTTGATATTCTTGATGCCTATAGTTTATCAGATAATTTATTGCCTTTGATTAAACAAGGTAAACTTCTAAGGCAAAAATATAATATAACTATAACCAATCCACCTTATTATCCTATAAGTGGAACAGGCGCTAAGTTGCAAGAATATGTAAAAACGAATTATCCAGATTCCAAGACAGATTTGTTTGCAGTATTTATGGAAGTTTGCAAAGGTATGTTAAAGAAGAATGGCTTCGAAGCAATGATAAATATGCATTCATGGATGTTCTTAGCTAGTTATGAGAAATTAAGAGAAAAATTGATATTAAATACAACCATAATCAGTATGGCTCACTTAGGGACAAGAGCTTTTGAAGAAATTGGAGGAGAAGTAGTTCAAACAACTGCATTTGTATTAAGAAACATTTCAGAAAGAGAGTACATTAGTTCTTTCAAGAGATTGGTTGACTTTGGGTCTCAATCTGCTAAAGAAGAAGCATACCTAATGGATGGTAATTTATATCAGACAAAAACAGATAGATTTAGCAAAATCCCAGGAAGTCCTATAGCATATTGGGCCTCAAATACAGTTTTTAATGATTTTGAAAAATCTTTGGATTTAGGAGAAATTGTGCCAACAAAAAAAGGCTTAGACACAGGAAATAATGATTTATATTTAAGATTATGGTTTGAAGTGGATTATGATAAAATAGGAATTAATTATAAATCATCTAATCAATTTACACTAGATAAGAAGAAATGGGCACCTCATGATAAGGGTGGAGAATTTAGAAGATGGTATGGGAATAAAGAATGGATCATAAATTGGGAAAATAATGGATATGAATTACATAATTCTAAAGCTAATTTAAGAAGTAAACAATATTATTTTAATGATGCAATAACTTGGAGTAGCCTTTCTTCTGGGAAAATAAGTTTTCGTAGGAGCGATTATGGCGCTATTTCTAACACCGCTGGATCATCATTATATCCATTGAATAAAGATTTTTATTTCTATATTGCTTTTTTAAATAGCAAAGTTGTACAAATACTTTTGGATTTATTAAGTCCGACTTTAAACTATAGCGCTGGTCCTGTATCTACTATTCCAATTCTTACTGAAATCATGAAAGAAAAGACTATAATAGATATAACTCAACAGCTAATTGATTTATCTAAAATTGATTGGGATTCTTCTGAAATATCATGGGATTTTATTGTGCATCCATTAGTTAAGAATAGAGTTAGTACAATTAGTGAAGCTTATTCATTATGGAAAATTGAGTGTAATGAACGTTTTAATCAATTAAAATCGAATGAAGAAGAGTTAAATAGAATCTTTATTGATATTTATGGATTACAAGATGAATTAGATCCATATGTGGAAGATAAAGATGTAACTGTAAGAAAAGCTGATTTAGATCGTGATATCAAGTCGTTTATTTCTTATGCGATTGGATGTATGTTTGGACGTTATTCTTTAGATGTTGAAGGATTAGCCTATGCTGGTGGAGAATGGGATGATAGTAAATATGCGAGTTTCATTCCTGATAAAGATAATATAATTCCTATTTGTGATGATGAATATTTTGATGATGATATTGTAGGTAGATTTGTTAAGTTTGTAGAAATTGTTTATGGTAAGGATACATTAGAAGAAAACTTATCATTTATTGCCGATGCATTAGGTGGAAAAGGAACATCTAGGGAAGTAATTCGTAATTATTTCTTGAATGAATTCTACAAAGATCATTGTAAGATATATCAAAAGAGACCTATTTACTGGTTGTTTGATAGTGGTAAGAAAAATGGATTTAAAGCATTGATTTATTTACATAGATATCAGCCAGATTTAATTGCTCGTATGAGAACACAATATGTCTTTGAACAGCAATCTCGTTATAAAAATCAAATTAACATGATTGAAAATCAAATAAATGGGGATATTAGTTCTTCTGAAAAAGTTCGTTTAAATAAAAAGTTAAAGACTTTGAAAAATCAGGATGAAGAACTTAGAAAATATGAAGAAGTAGTGCATCATTATGCGGATCAAATGATTAGCATTGATTTAGATGATGGTGTGAAAGTGAATTATGATAAGTTTAAAGACTTACTAGCAAAAATTAAATAAAGAAAAAAGGTGGATAGTTTAAAGTGAATGATAAGATTGAAAAAATTTCAGAACATACTATAAAAAAATTTGAATTATTAGAAAAATATGTTTATGAATGGGCAGTTAAATTATTAAACTATGGCGAATGTAAAACATTAATATATATTGACTGCATGTGTAATAATGGTAAATATATTTATGGAAAAGAAATAATATTAGGTTCTGGACCAAGAATAGTTAAAGCTTTGAATGAATTGGCTTTAAAACATTTAGAAAAGAAAATAATCATAATTTTTAATGACATAGATAATGATAAAATAGAACACTTAAAAAAATTAGTATATAGTAATCAAAAAAATGTAGAATTAAAATTCTATATAAAGGATGCTAATGTACTTTTACAGGAAATTCAAGGTATTATTAAAAAAGAAAATACACATTATTTATTGTTTTATGATCCATATCAGGCAAAAATTGATTGGAGAGCTATTGGCCCATATTTAAATAGATGGGGTGAAGTAATTATTAACCATATGATTTCAGATTCAATACGTGCAATCAAGGAAGTAAAATCACCTGAAGCAAAAGAAAAATATGAGAATACTTATCTAAAAAGTATAGAACAGCTAATTCCATATGGAAGTGATAGAAGTAGTTATGAAAACAGAATTAATGAAATTATTAAAAATTTATCTTCTAGAAAAAATTGCTATATTGCTTCCTTTCCTATATTTAACAAAAATAATTCATTGATGTATGATATTGTTCATATAACAAGTAACATTAATGGATTTAAATTGTTTAAGAAATGTGCTTGGCAAATTTTTGAAGGTAAATCTTCTAATAAAAAATTGTATGGAAAAGAAACTCAAATAACAATGGATTTTGACAGTGATGAAGGAATGTTAAAATCATATACAGATAATTATTGTTATAATATTTCAAACATTGTTGATTATTTATATCAGAATTTCAAATACAGAGGTATTGTAAGCAAAAAAGTTTTATGGGAATGTTTAGATAATCATCCTGTATTTCCATCAGATAGCTTTAAAAAAGATATTATTAAAGAATTAAAAGACACATATGGAATTCGAGTATCTAAGAGTACACTAGATTTTGGTAAGGAGATAATTGATGAAGAAAGTTAGTGGTTACATTACAAGAAAAACTATGCTATATAAAACAGGTGTTGAATATGGTGATTATACTATGAATCATATACAAGGATGTTCCCATGGATGCCTTTATCCTTGCTACGCATTTATGTTAAAAAAAAGATTTGGACAAGTTAAATCATATGATGAATGGATAGAGCCTTATTTGGTATCTAATACATTAGAACTATTAGACAAGGAAATACCAAAATTAAAAGATAAAATAAAATCAGTTCAATTATGTTTTAGTACAGATCCTTTTATGTATGGTTATAAAGAAATTAAGGATATGAGTATTGCATCAATAAAAAAATTAAATGAGAATGGAATAAAGTGTAATGTTTTAACAAAAGGAATTTTGCCTTCTGATTTAAAAGAATTATCCAAAGAAAATGAATATGGAATTACTTTAATTACATTAGATGAAGATTTTAGAAAAAAAATTGAACCATTTTCTGTTTCTATTAAGGAAAGAATTGATGCTCTTAAATATTTACACAAATGTGGATGTAAAACATGGGTAAGTATAGAACCATATCCAACACCTAATTTTATAAAACAAAATTTGCTTGATATTTTAAATCGTATTTCATTTGTTGATAAAATTATTTTTGGTAGACTTAATTATAATAAAAAAGTTAAAAATTATGAGGAGTATAAAGATTTTTATAATGAACAAGCTGAATTAGTGTTAAACTTTTGCAAGAAAAACAATAAACAAGTCTATATAAAAAAAGGAACAATTACAAATAATTAACCTGAAAAGATCGGTGGGTGGAAATGATGGGTGACAGTTTAACTAGAAAAAATATATTTATTGAATTTAATAAAACAAATGATATTTTTTCTGATATGAGATACATTATAGATGCATCTCAAAAGAAGGCTCATCAAGCAGTAAATGTTGTTTTAGTATACTGCAATTGGCTTATAGGTTATCGAATTGTAGAAGAGATATTGAATGATAATGAACGAGCTGGATATGGTAGTCAAGTTATTAAAAAGTTATTTAAAGAATTAACAAAATTGTATGGAAAAGGGTTCGATAAAGGTACTCTATGTCGCTGTTATCGATTTTATAATTTATTTCCTGAGATTGTTTCCACGGTGTGGCAACAATCTGGAAATGTTCTTTCGTGGTCACATTATCGCATTTTAATTCAGGTGGAAGACAAAGTAGCAAGAGAGTGGTATGCTAATGAAGCGTTGAATGAGTCCTGGAGCGTTAGAACTTTACAAAGAAATGTTTCTTCTCAATATTACTATCGATTACTAAAAACGCAAAAAAGGATCTTGAAAAAAAGTATTATTACAAATATTCAAAAGTTTTTAATGGAACTTGAAAAAGAATATGCATTTGTTGCAAGACAACAACATATTCATACAGAAAAACAGGACTATTATATTGATTTAGTTTTCTATAATTATTATTTAAAATGTTTTGTCTTAATTGATTTAAAAACAAGTAAAGTCACTCATCAAGATGTAGGACAAATGGATATGTATGTGCGCATGTATGATGAATTAAAGAGAACGGATGGAGATAACCCTACTATTGGAATTATTCTTTGTTCTGATACAGATGAAGATATTGCTAGATATTCTATCCTTAAAAGGAATGAACAATTATTTGCAAGCAAATATAAATTGTATTTACCGACAGAGGAAGAATTGAGAAATGAAATAGAAATTCAAAAAACAATTTATCGATTACAACATGATCTTGGAGGTTCAAAAAATGGCGATAGATGATATCAAAAAGAATTTGGAACAAAGGTTTTCTGAACCTTTACCTGAGTTCTATAAAAGAAGAATTATCTTTTGGAATGATGAAAAAAAAGAGTTTATTGATGAAGTTAATGAATTAGAACTTAGTAATGCAAAAGTTTTAGTTCTAACAGAAAATAACAACTTTAAAGTCAAAAAGATTCTTTCTCATGATGATATGATAAGCAACTATCTCGTTTACAACTCTTTTGATACAAATATGGAAGATGATTGGCTACTTGATATTAAATTATATAGTGAGGAATTTAGAGCAGATCAGATTTCAATGTGGATGCAGGAAATGCATATTGAACAGATTCCGGCAGTTAGAAATAAAATAAAAATGTATAAGGGATTTTTGAAAGCATCAAGCAGAAGAAGATTGTTATCACAATTTGGTGAAGAAATAGATACACCTTTTAAACTTCATTTGGCTGTTTTAGCCTCTATCTGCGATGTAAGAACAATGCATCCAAAAGATATTATTAAAGCTGTTATGGTAGATGGTCGTGATTTAACGAATGACCTCAAAATGCGTATGCTTTCTTATAACGCAAGTGAAACTTTCTGGAGATTAGTAAATAAAGCGACTGGATATGCAAGCGAAGGTGTTTCGAATATTGATGACATGGATATTCATATTGTATTGAGTGCCTTAACGAAAACTATGCAGGAAAAACATTTAACAGGATTAGAAAAACGATATAATTCCTTCCAAAATGGATTCTGTTATGAAATGATTTACGAGTGGCTTCATAGTGATAAGAAAGATGAATTGATGGATGTTTTACGTTTTATTGAGAAAGAACTACGTTTAGTGGATCGATTCAACAGTAAAGAAATTAATGATTTAGTGGATACGGAAATTTTGCCTTGTATTGATGAAGTTATTTTGAATAAATTGATGGAACGTATTATCAATCATACGATTAATGTTGATGAAGTTATCGCAACTATAGAAAAACGTAGAACAATGGTTTGGTATAAAGAAAATGAGCATTATTATTCTGCTTTAATGCAAGTAGCATATATGCAAAAGTTCCATGATCGATATATGAGTGGTTTTCACCATACAAAAGGGAAAGACATATGGGAATCTTATACAAAAGAATATTATTTGATGGATACTTACTACCGTAAATTTCATGTTGCTTTTGCTAAAAGTTTAACAGATTCAAAGCAAATTCTGGATGACAATTTTAGAAATGTTGTTGATGAAGTGGAAGCTTTATATAAGAATTGGTATTTGGATCAGTTAGCTGAAAACTTTACAAATGTTATACAAGAAGACTTGGCGAATAACGGAGAGATTGAAGGAATCAATCCCCAATCAGGATTCTATCAAAGAGTAGTTTCTTCATATGACAGTAAAGTATTTGTAATTATTTCAGATGCATTAAGATATGAAGTGGCAACTAGTATTGCTGAACAATTAAAAATTGAAACAAAATCTGATGTTGAAATGGAATCACAACAGTCTATTTTTCCAAGTATCACTAAGTTTGGAATGGCTGCATTACTTCCACATCGTAAGCTATCTGTTGTAAATAAAGGTGATTCATTAAGTGTATTGTCTGATGGTCATTCAACTGAAATGATAGATAGAGATTCAATTTTAAAGAATAGAAATCCTAAGAGTATCGCTGTCCGTTATAAAGACTTTATTCTGATGAAAAAAGACAAGCAGAGAGAACTTGTTAAAGGACAAGAAATCATTTATATTTATCATGATACTATTGATGGAATAGGACATCATGATGAAATGAATGTCTTTAGTGCTTGTAATACTGCACAGGCTGAAATTGTAAGTTTAGTAAAAATGATAACAGGTAGTCTAAATGGATTAAATGTTGTGATTACATCTGACCATGGTTTCTTATATACATATCAGCCCTTAATGGCTTCGGATAAGATGGAACGATTCTCTTTCAAAAAAGATATCCTTGAACAGGGAAAAAGATATGTTTTAACTGATGACAAAGCAAATCCTGAGTTCTTAATGACTGTAAAAGGTTTCTATAACGATGATGGAGTTAAAGCATTTGTTCCTAGAGAAAATATTCGTATCAAGGGATCTGGAAGACAAAACTTTGTTCATGGTGGAGCAAGTTTACAGGAACTTGTCGTTCCAGTTATTAAGTATAAGTACCTGAGATCTGGTTATAGAGAATATGAGAAAAATAAAGATAAATATGACTCAAAACCTGTAACGATTTCTTTATTATCAGCTGGAAGAAAAATAAGTAATATGATTTTCAATTTAAGCTTTTATCAAAGAGAACCAGTAAAAGATAACTATGTAGCATGTACATATAATGTGTTTTTAACAGATTCTAATGGAAACATCATTAGCGATGTTCAAAAGATTGTGGCTGATCGTACAAGTACAAACAATGTGGATAGAGAGTATCGTGCAACATTTAATTTAAAGCAACAAAAATATAATAATAGAGAAATTTATTATCTAGTTATACAGGATGAAGATGGCTTGCAGATGCCAGTGAAAGAAGAAATGCATATCGATATTTCAATATCGTTTGATGACTTTGATTTCTTTAGTTAGGAGGAATTATCTTGGATGAAATAGTTTCAAATAGAGAAATAATTAAGAAAAAGCTTCGTGAACATTTTGATGGTAAGATTGTCAGAAAAGATTTAACCAAGAAAATTAAAGAAGGAGCTAATGTCCCAGTTTATGTATTAGAGTTTTTGTTAGGACAATATTGTAGTTCTGATGATGAAACAATCATCAAAGTAGGAGTAGAAAAAGTTAAAAAAATATTGGCTGATAATTTTGTTCGTCCAGATGAAGCTCAAAAGACTTTATCTATACTAAGACAAAAAGGTTCTTATTCGGTCATTGATCGAATGACAGTAAGATTGGACGTAAAAAAAGATACATACTTCGCGGAATTTTCAAATTTAGGACTAAAAGATGTACCTATTTCTGAAGATTATCCAAGTGAGTACGATCGTTTATTATGTGGTGGTATATGGTGTATGGTTTCTCTTGATTATGAGTACAACGAGGAGGATAAAAAAGGGAGTCCTATCAAGATACGTAATCTTAAACCGATTCAAATGCCTCATGTTGATATCAAAGATTTAAAAGAAAATAGACAGTTTTTTACAAAAGAAGAATGGATTGATATCTTGCTTCGTTCAATTGGAATGGAACCAGATGAGTTATCAGAAAGAGAAAAATGGTTACTACTTTTAAGAATGGTGCCACTTGCAGAAAATAACTTTAATTTATGTGAATTAGGACCTAGAAGTACTGGAAAATCTCATTTGTATAAAGAAATATCTCCTAACAGTATTTTAGTTTCAGGTGGACAGACTACTGTAGCAAATCTATTCTATAACATGGGAAGAAAAACTGTAGGACTCGTTGGTTTATGGGATTGTGTCGCTTTCGATGAAGTAGCAGGTATCAGTTTTAAGGATAAAGATGGTATCCAAATCATGAAGGATTATATGGCTAGTGGATCTTTTGCTCGAGGAAAAGAAGAAAAGGCTGCTAGTGCTTCTATGGTATTTGTTGGAAATATTAATCAAAGTGTAGATGTATTACTTAAAACATCATCTTTATTTGATCCATTCCCACCAGAAATGGGTACAGATACAGCCTTTTTAGACCGCATGCACTGTTATCTTCCTGGATGGGAAATACCAAAATTGAGACCAAATCATTTTACTGATGATTATGGCTTTATCACTGATTATCTTGCAGAAGTATTAAGAGAACTTAGAAAAGATCAGCAAGGAGATGCTTTAGATAAATATTATATATTGGGTAAAAATTTGAATCAGAGAGATACGATTGCAGTTAGAAAGATGGTCTCTGGACTTATCAAATTAGTTTATCCAGATGGAAAATATTCGAAAGAAGAGCTAGAAGAAATATTAAGATTATCACTTGAAATGCGCCGTAGAGTCAAAGAGCAATTGAAAAAGTTAGGCGGTATGGAATTTTATGATGTGAATTTTTCATACATTGATAATGAATCTTTTGAAGAAAAATATATTTTTGTACCAGAACAAGGATCTAGTACTCTAATTCCAGAAGGCTTATGTAATCCTGGACATATTTATACTGTATCACAAGGTAAGTCTGGAATGATTGGCTTATATCGTCTTGAAACTCAAATGTTACCAGGAAGTGGAAAATTCGAACGTACTGGTATTGGAACAGATCGTGAATGTAAAGAAGCCACTGCGATTGCCTTTAATTATTTAAAAGCAAATAGTACTCGTATTTCTCAATCTATTAGTACAACTACTAAGGATTATTTTATAGATTATCGCGATTTACAAGGTATAGGTATGACAAATATATTAGCGTTACCAACCTTGATTGCAATTTGTTCTATTGCATTAAGTAAACCAACATTGAGCTCGTTAGCGGTACTTGGTGATATAAGTATTAGTGGTACAGTGATTAAGGTAGAAAATTTGGCAAACTGTTTACAAGTTTGTTTAGATAGTGGTGCAAAGAAAATATTGCTACCTATTACATCAGCTCAAGATTTAGCTAGTGTTCCAAGTGAATTAATGGGAAGTTTTAGCATTATCTTTTATAATAGTGTGGAAGATGCAGTTTTTAAAGCATTGGGAGTAGAATGAGTAAATTCATTAAAATAATTTTAAATGTAATATATTTTTAATAGCAATGCAAGAATAATTATTAAAATGGGAGGTTTGCTTTTATTATGGGGGTTAATTGTCAAATATTTACACCTGAGAATTATGTTGAATTACTTTTAGATAATATTGACTATAATACGAATCTTTATGGAAAAAGAATTTTAGAAAATGCTTGCGGTGATGGAAATATTTTAACTGTTATAGTAAAAAGATACATTGCTGATTGTAAAAAAAATAAAAGATCTAATAAAGATATTATAAAAGGATTGGAAAATGACATTTATGCAGTAGAAATAGACGAGTATTATTATATGCAATGTTTAGAAAAATTAGATAATTTGTTGATAGAAGAAAATATAGAAGGTAAAGTTAAATGGAAGCTTTTTAATGAAGATTATTTAAGAAAAAAATTTGATTGTAATTTTGATTATATAGTAAGTAATCCGCCATATATTACATATAGATTTATAAATGAAATAGATAGAAAGTTTATTCGTGATAACTTTCAAACATGTCAAAATGGAAAGTTTGATTATTGTTACCCTTTTATAGAAAAAAGTTATTATGATTTAACTTCTACGGGAAAAATGTCGTATTTAATACCAGGAAGTATATACAAAACAGTTTTTGGAAATAAGTTAAGAGAGTTAATTCATTCAAAAATAATAAAAGTTATAGATTATTCATCCATAAAGGTTTTTTCAGAAGTATTAGTTTCTTCTTCAATAATGATATTAGATAGAAATAAAAACAATAATATTTTTGAATATATTGATGCTGTAAATAATAATAATTTAATTTTAATGAATTCTAATTTGCATAGTAAATGGGTTTTTTCTAATGTAGGTAATCAGGGGCAAAGAAAGTTCGGTGATTTTTTTCAAGTATCTCATGTTGTTGCAACATTATTAAATGAGGCCTTTATTTTAAATGATTGGATTTATGATGAACCTTTTTATAAAGTAGGTAATTATATGATTGAAGAACAATTAGTTCATGATAGTTCTAGTCCAAAACTCTTATCTTACAAAAGAAAGTGTAAAATAATATTTCCATATTATTATTTAAATAATCAATTGTGTCATTATGATGAGAATTCATTTAAAGAAAATTTTCCAAATGCAGTTAGATATTTAAATCAATATAGAGAGAAATTAGATAAAAGAAAAAAAGATAAAAATGCATTATGGTTTGAATACGGTCGATCTCAAGCTTTAGCAAAATTAAACAGAAGAAAATTATTGTTGTCTACTATAGTTACTGATAAAGTAAAATTATATTTACTCGATGAAAGTAACATTCCTTATTCAGGGTTGTTTATATATCCAAAAACAGATGAATTTGATTTAGAAGATGCAAAAACTATTTTAGAAAATGAGTCTTTTTATAAATATATATTGCAAATAGGAATACATATGAATGGTGAATCATATAGAATAACATCCAAAGATATTTTGAATTATCGATTTTGAAAGGAGTAGAAAATATGGAGGTGCTGAAATATCAAGTAGAAGATAGAACCATAGCTGAACTTTTAGGCGTGCAAAATTTTTCTAATAAAGAATCAGCGGTTTTGGAATTGGTTAAAAATGGGTATGATTCTGGATCTAAAAAATTTGAAATATACTTTGAAAAAGATACTATTATTATTAGAGATTATGGAAAGGGTATGGATAAAAATGATATAGTAAATCATTGGATGCATGTAGGAAAAAGCAAAAAAGGTTATGAAATCAATCTTAGTAATGGAGAAAAAAGAATTCTTTCAGGTTCTAAAGGAGTTGGTAGATTCGCATTAGCAAGACTTGGAGATAATGTAGAGTTAATTAGCAAAAAAGAAAATGAAAAATGTATTATATGGAAAACTAATTGGGAAAATGCATATATAGAGGTAAATGATAGTAATAATATTATTGATAAAGGAACTTTAATTAAAATTAATGGATTAAGAGATAAATGGAGTGAAGCTTCTGTAAAGAAGTTGGGAAACTATTTATCTCGAACATATAATGATTCATCTATGGATATTTCATTAAACTATCATAATAAATCTCTTATTGAAGTATCTCCATTTTATAATAATATTAAAATCGGAATTAATTGTGTTGAATTAATTAACTTAACTTATGATAGTAAAAAAATGATATTGAAATGTAAAGTTGAGAATGATGAATTTTTAGCTGAAGCACAAAAATGGTGTAATAACAGTATTTATAATTATACGAAATCTGTTAATGTTTATAATTTACTTGAAAATGAAGATTTTAATAATGATTATGATAATCTTGAAAGTATATTAAAAAATTTAGGAGATTTCTCTGCAGAATTATATTTTTCTTTAAAGGGTAGTTCAAAAACTGACAATGAAAAGTTCTTATATAAGCATGAGATACTAGATGATAGAATAGATTCAGGTGTTATATTATATAGAAATGCTTTTAGTATTTCTTCTTTTGAGGGTAAAAAAGATTGGTTACAATTTGGAAAGAGATCTAGAAAATCTCCTGCCGCTGCAACGCATCCAACAGGTAGTTGGAGAGTAAGAGAAAATCAAATTTCTGGAAAAGTAATGATTGATAAAGTTTCTAATGAACATTTGAAAGATATGGCAAATAGACAAGGAATTGAAGAAAATGTCTATTATGAGGCTTTTATTTATATAATTCAAATAGGGATTGGAATATTTGAATCATATCGTCAATCTCTTATTAGAGATATAAATAAAAAAAATAAAATTGATATATCAGAAAAAAAGACATCAATTGTTAGCAGAATTGTAGAGTCACCAGAAGCTATTAAAGAACTAACTCAAAGTGATACAAAACAATTTGTTGAAGAAATTGTTAACATGCAAAAAAAAGAATCAGATTATCAAAATATTATTAATACTAATGAAGTAAGATATAAATACGATATTAGAATTTTAAATATGTTATCTACTTTAGGACTAAAAGCTATGTCTATTTCTCATGAGCTTAGAAACGATAGAAATAAGATGAGGCATTTGATAGAAAATATAATTGAATCTTTAAAAATTTATAAATTATGGGATAAATTAAATGAACCTGAATATACAAGATATTCTGATAGAAATATTCCTGAATTATTAGAATCTAATGAGAAAATAAATAGAAAAATTTTAACATTTATGGATACAATGTTAGAGGAAAGTGAAAAAAGCAAATTTATTCCTCATGAATTAAAAATAATAGAGTTAATGGAAAATATTAGAGATATTTGGGAGTACGATTACTCATGGGTTAATATTAATCTAGATATTGATGAAAATCTTAAATTAGATATGTCAGAAGATATTGTATATGTTATTTTTGACAATTTAATTTTAAACAGTATTCAACAAAATAGCGAAAGACAAAATCTAGGAATTACTATTACTATTTTTTACCAAGACAATTTTTTAAATGTCATTTATAGAGATAATGGAATAGGACTTAGCAAAAAGTATCAAGAGAACCCATTTAAAATTCTTGAAGTACATGAAACATCTAGAAAAAATGGTCATGGGTTAGGAATGTGGATTGTTAATAATACTTTAGATTTTACAGGTGGAAAAGTAATTGAAATAAAAAATAATAATGGATTCTATATGAAGTTCTTAATAGGAGGTTTAGAAAATGGAAAATATTAATATTGTATACATCGATGATAACCTTGATTTTGACTTGATAAAATATTTACGTGATTATTATCAATATGATGGAATAAACAAAGTGTTTGATCAAGTAGCGTTTCATAGTGATTATTCTTATGAAAAATTATTAACAAATGACTTGGTTACAAAAGCAAATGTAATTATTATTGATTCAAAACTATTCGAAGATAGTCACGTGACTAATGGTAAATTTACTGGTGAGGAGTTTGAGCTGATTTTAAAAAAAGAATATGCTTTTATAGAAGTTATTATTATCTCACAAAATGAGTTATTTAATAATAAATATGTAAAAAAATTTGTTGGATCAAGAGGAATGAGTGATGGTATAGAATACTATAAAGTTCATTTGACAAGTAAGCTAGATGATGCAATACAGAATGTCTTGTATTATAGAAGTATTTCTAAAAAATTTCGTCAAAATGATAATATAGATAAAAGAATGGTAGAAAAGATTTTAGAGTCTATTGATGGAATTAATGTTTATGATGATTTCAAAAAGAAAGATGTTGATGAAATCATTAAACTGTTTAAGGAGATTCAAGAGCATTATGGAAAAAGATTATAGGTTAACTATTTATTGTAAAAAGTTTAGAAATATACCAGAGAATAAAGCAAAGTTAGAAGATGAAATAAAAAAAGAAAAAGGGGAAGTTGATATTTATAAGATTATTCAAAAAAAAGGTACATATTACAATAGAAAATTCTTAGAAATATATAATTCTAAATGTGCTTATTGTGGTGCGTCTAATAAAATATTAGATTATACAACTAATTATGAAGTAGATCATTTAATAAATAAAGCTTCTTTTGAAATAGAAAGCGATGCTAATTTAATAAGTAATTTAGTTTCGTCTTGCTATTTTTGTAATAGGGGAAAATCACAATATCATATTGATATAGAACTAGCAGAAATATTAAATCCTGATAATGGAAATATAGCTAAGGTGTTTGAACGGGATAGTTTATATAATATAAAAATAACACAAGAATATGAAGAAAATGAAAGTATTAAACAATTTTATGAAAAATTACGTTTAGGTAATGAATTTAGAAGATTAGACTTTTTGTTAATGAATATGATAGAGTTTTTAAAAACTTTAAAAGAGGAAGAAATAAGAGCTAAATTTATGCAAATTATATTTATTTTAGAGCAAAGTTCAAAAGAGTACTACAGAATGACTAAAGTAAATGTTTGATTTGTTTATTACATATTATATATTTTCTGGCATAGAAAAGAATTTTTTATATTATTTCAATGAAAACTTTATAAGTATATACTGCAAAAATGAATATGATTTTTTGAATATTAATCAATAATAATATCTTTTATTAGAAATTTGATACATTTTTGAAATGCTAAATGTATCAAATGAGTACATATTGACTAACGTAGAATTTTATTTTTATCTATAGATATTACAATGGACTTAAAGTCGGTTAAATTATGATATAGAAAAGGGTTAGTAAAGTACATAATTATGGTTAAATGCTGTTTTGATGTGACTCTTTCTTCATATTTTAAAAATAACATTAAAATAAATGCTTAGAATTATGGATTTTAATGTGCGTAGAAAAAAGTAAGTAATTTGAATACTAATTAATAATTAAATATACCATCTTCCACCAAAATAGTTTATAATAGGAAAGCATGTTATAAATGCAAATGATAGGGGAGAAGGTTTGATATGATAAAGTTTTTTAAAGCCAATATGGAGCCTAGAAAAGGGTTACGTATTGCAGAAGTTATTATTTCTATTTTATTATGTGTTGCTTCTATTGTATCTATTGGATATGGTATGTTTCAGGTGAATGCCAATGTCAATGATGCAAAGTTTATCCAAAGTATAGAAATGACTAGAGATAGGGAACTAGAAGATTATAGTGAGGATAATACAGTTTGTGATGTTACATATATAAGTGGAGATAAGCAATTAGTTGTTTCTTATTCGTATGAAGATTACATTAAATTAGAAGATGATAGTATTACAGCATATGAATATGAAACAGATAATGGAACAAAGCTTTATTTTGATCATCAAAATATAACAGATCAGGAAATACAGCATTCATACGGGCAAGTCAAAGCCAATGAATTAACACCTGTGTTTAACTTTGGAATTGCTTCATTTATTTTGATGATATCTGTTTTGATTATGACATTATTTGCTAAACAGTTTACAACATATGAAAAATCATGGTTTTTATCAATCATGGTATTGGCTACGATTATTTCTGTTATTTTTCCAGAAGAAAGTGCAAATGGTGTCAATGGAATTATCATCATGTTGCTTTATTTACTAGATACGTTCTTAAATATTCTTTGTGAGTTACTTATTTCTAAGCAGTCAAGATATAATTTCCTTGTTTCTGTATTCGTAGAAATCGTAGAAATAGCAATGTGTGTTGTCTTAATGTATCGCTTTGCGACAATGGTCACAACATTATTGTTCTGGTTACCAATTGATATTATTAGTTATATTAACTGGTCAAGACATAAAGATGAAGAAGAAAGTGAACTGACAGTTGTCAGAAAACTTAAAGGATATCAAGAAGTTTTAGTCATTGTAGGTATTGTGGTTTGGACAATTGTTGTAGGATATTTTATTAGTGGTTTAGATATCTCAACAGATTTTTATAATAACCAATTATTAGAAATAGCCATTATATATATTGATGCCTGTGCATCAGCAGTAGGTATTGCGAATGGTTTGTTTATTTTCTTTAGACTAAGGGAACAGTGGATAGCATGGTATATTTGTGCATTCCTTGAAGCAGTTATTAATGTGATTTCTGGACAATATGTTTTATTAGTTCTAAAATTAGGTTACTTTACAAATACAACATATGGTTATATCAAGTGGAGTAAGTATATTCAGTCCCATTCACAAGAAAAACAGACTCAAATATCTGCATGAGTCTTGTAGATTGGCTATAAAATTGATAAAATAAGCATGAAAGAAAATCTTAAAAAATATAAGGAGTGAAAAATATGGCTATATCAGCAGGAGATTTTAGAACAGGATTAACTTTAATCGTTGATGGTGATCCTTGTCAGGTTTTAGATTTTCAACATGTCAAACCTGGAAAAGGTGCAGCTATCTTGAAAACAAAAATGAGAAATTTAAAAACAAATGCAATTCAAGAAAGAAACTTTAATGCAAATACAAAATTTGATCAAGCTAATATTTCAAGAAAAACAGCACAATATTCATATAAGGATGGATCAACATTCTATTTCATGGATATGGAAACATATGAAACATATGAATTAGCTAATGATCAAGTTGGAGATACTCAATATTATATTATTGAAGGTTCAGAAGTTTCATTAATGTTCTTTGAGGGTGATTTATTATCAGTATCTGTACCAGAAAAAGTAGAATTAACAGTTGTAGAAACTGATCCAGCTATTAAAGGAGCACCATCTAATCAAACAAAAGATGCTGTGACTGATACAGGATTATCATTACGTGTTCCTCAGTTCATTGAACCTGGAGAAAAAATTGTTGTCTTTACAGCAGATGGTAAGTATGCAGGAAGAGCTTAATTAAGCTCTTTTTTTAAAAGATGAATAAAGTTGTATTAATTACAGGTGGAGCACAAGGTATTGGGAAAGCCATTGCTTTAGAACTTGGAAAACAAGGTTATGATATTGTGATTAATTATCTTACATCCAAAAAAGAAGCTCATGCATTAAAAGATATGATTATAGACAATTATGATGTACGATGTATGGCTATTCAATGTGATGTTTCTAAGGAAGATGAAGTTAATCAGATGATCTCTTCTATTGAATTAGAACTGGGTGGTGTTGATATTTTAATTAATAATGCTGCTGTTGATTTATCTAACCTTTTTCATTTGAAAAATGCTGAAGAATTTAGAAAGACTTTAGATGTCAATGTTGTAGGTGCATTTAATTGCAGTAAACGTGTTTATCGACATATGTTAGATCAGGAATATGGCAGAATTATTAATATTTCTTCAACTAATGGTATCAATACATATTATCCTATGTGTATAGATTATGATGCTTCTAAAGCAGCATTAATTTCCATGACACATAATCTTGCTTTTGAGTTTGCTCCATATGTTAATGTCAATTGTATTGCTCCAGGTTTTATCGGAACAGAAAATGAGTTGGACGGATATGATGAAGAGTTTTTAAAAGAAGAAGTTGAAAAAATTATGGTCAATCGATATGGTGATCCTCAAGAAGTGGCTTATTTAGTGAAATTCTTAATAAGTGATGAAGCTAATTTTATTAATAATACTGTCATACGTATTGATGGTGGACAAAAGGGAAGTTGTTAATCCAACTTCCCTTTCATATTTGACAATGCAAGTAAAATAGATAATTTACCATATTCAAATGTTAATCCACCTTGTATGTAAAGTGTATAAGGTTCAATAACAGGGGCATCAGCACTTAATTCAATGGTGCTACCTTGTGTAAAGCTACCTGCTGCCATGACTTCATCAAAAGGATAACCTGGCATAGGGGCAGGTAAAACTTGAACAAATGAATCAATAGGGCTTGTCTGTTGAATCCCTTGTGTAAAGTTCACTAAATTATCTTTTGTTTTGAGTTCTAAAGTTTGAATGATATCTGTGCGTGGCTCGTCATAACGAGGAGATACGTTAGAATATCCTAATTTTTCTAGCATATACGCAGAAAACACAGCTGTTTTTAAAGCGTTTTTGACAGCATTAGGAGCCATAAATAAACCTTTAAAGAAAGTATTGTTTAAGTTGAAATTAGCACCTAAATCTTTTCCAATACCAGGAGCAGTCAAACGTTCAGCAACCATATGAATGAGTTTCTGATTTCCTGCTATATATCCACCAGTAGGTGCAATTCCACCACCGAGGTTTTTCATTAAAGATCCTACAACCACATCAGCTCCAACATGACCAGGTTCTTTGTCTTCTACTAACTCACCATAACAGTTATCTACCATAATAATGACGTCTTTATTTACTTTACGAATCTTTGAAATTATACGTTCAATCTTTGAAATAGAAAGAGATTGACGATGTGAGTATCCTCTCGATCTTTGGATTTCAACAAGTTTGACATTATTCTGTTTTAATCTCTCTACAATTTTCTCATCATCAAAATCATCATTGACTAATTCAATCTGTTCATATTTCACACCATTTGCCTTTAATGATTGTGTAGAATTTCCACTCAAACCAATCATTTCTTGTAAAGAATCATAAGGAGCTCCAGATAAAGAAATCATGGTATCTCCATGTTTTAATAAAGCAGAAAGCGTTAAATATAATGCATTAGTTCCACTCATAATCTGAGGGCGAACTAAGGCATCTTCACAACCAAGAACAGTCGCAAAGATTTTTTCTAATTTATCTCTTCCCTCATCATAATTTCCATATCCATTAATATCTGCAAAATCAGAATAAGAAACTCTATTTTCTATAAATGCTGATAAGATACGATTAGAATTTATTAAAGCTATTTCATCTATTCTTTTATAAATATCACTTAAGATACTATCTGATTCTTTTGCCATTTCCAGTATATCTGGATGAATTTGTTCTAATATCATGTTTATAATCCTCCCATAATTAATCCATTATCTATTATACATGAATATTGATAGTTTGTATTAAAATCAATTAAAATATTTCAATCACTTTCAATGTATAATTATTGTATTTTTATAAAAATAAAGTTATAACACGATAATCATGCTATAACTCTATTTCATCTATGCGTTTTGTTTCATCTTCATGACATATAAGTTGAATATGTCCATCAACAATGAGATAACTTTCACCATATATTGTTTCGTGTTTATCAATGAGTAAATAACTTCCATCAACCAATACGATGAATGGATGACCAATGCTATCTTTATAAGTGATATCTTCATATAATCTCATACCATCTAAGTATTTATCTTTAACCATTTGATAATGAGGAATAATATTTATTTTTGTAAGATTCAAACCACTTATCCATCTTTGAAACTCTGGATTTATAGCTTCGCCATCTTCTTCAGGCTGACAATAAACAATGTCTGCACTATTCATACTACCAGCACTAATACCAATGATAATTCCATCAAAATCTTTAATTTTTTCTCGAAGTTGAATATCTTTAAAAAACTGATTTTGAGTAGGAACATGACCGCCGCCTAATAATATAACATCATATTTTTGAAGATCATCTTTGGTAAAGTCACTATATCTTCTATCAATCAAATCAAAACATTGAATAGAAAAATGTTCTTTCAAAAAAGTTTCTCTAAAGAAGTCACACATTTCATCATTTTGTTCATAGGCATCAGGACTAGCGGCAATGATACAACAACGACTATGCTCTTTCCAATATTTTCTCAATTGATCTACAAAATGATTTTTCTTATCTAAACCATCAACTTGTCTACTACCATCTAATGGACCAGTAGGACTGCTCGTTAAAAAAATGACCATATTTTTCACCTCATGTTTATTTTATCACAAAAATGATCGAAACAAGATAAATAGATAAGGAAAATCTGTTATAATAATCATAGAAAGAAAAGGGAGTTGAGCAATATGCATTTAAGTGATGAAGAAAAAAGGGCAATGTTAAGACAAATGCAAGATGGTTTTATTAGGTATCATCAAAGAGAAGAATATATGAAAAATATATCTATTGATGATTTATTAAAAGAAATCAATCAATTAGGTTTTCAGTATACCGAACAAGACATACTGGATAAGTACCAAGAATATATAAGTGTAACAGACACTGATGATTATTTTTTTAAAAGAGATCAGATGAGTTGGGAAGCTGTTGACGATAAAGCACAAATACTAAATTCTGATGCTTTGCTTCAACTTATATGTAAAATAGTAAAAAAACATTATGATATAGAAAAAATATGCGACCCATGGTTTATTATGGAGAGAATTGATGTGCTGGATAGTGTTCCAAAAAATGAAGCACAAGAAAAAATATTAGGAATTATTGAATCTATAGTAGAATATGGGAAACTACGACATATCAATAGTGTTGAAGAAATTATGGAAGATTATGATATGAATGCGATTTTAAAAGATCAAATTCGTCGATGTCATCAAAGAGATGCTCACTTTAAGCAAGTGATCAAAAGTTATTATGATACATTTATAGATGCTGATCATAGTATTTATAAAATAAAGTAGAAATGTTATATATTTTGTAAAAAAAGTAAAGGAGAGAACAAATGATACCACAATATAATGAAATGTATAATGAAGTGTTACAAGTATTAAATAAACATCATCAGTTAAGAGTACGTGATATGGTAGATGAAGTATCTGATGTATTACATTTAACTGAAGATGAAAGAAATCAAAAGATGGAAAACAGTCATAAAACAGTGATTTATCATCGTTTGGGATGGACAAAAACATATTTAACAAAAGCAGGATTGATTCGTTCTGTAGAAAGAGGTGTTTATCAAATTACACCTCAAGGAGAAAATATATTATCTTCTCATATTCGTGTTGATGATGATTATTTAATGCAATATGAAGAAGTTAGACAATTTGTAAATCGTCATAATGAACAACCTGAAAATCAAACAAAACCAAAAGAGTCTACACCTTTAGAAAATATTGATCAATCTATTAAGATGATATCATCACGTGTCAGTGATGAATTATTGGATATGATTATATCTAAAGATCCAGCTTTCTTTGAAAAACTGGTTTTAGATTTGTTAGATAAAATGGGTTATGCTTATGATAAGGAATCTATCATTTCTACTGATTATAGTGGTGATGAAGGGATAGATGGAATTATCAATGAAGATCAGTTTGGATTTAATAGTATTTATATTCAAGCTAAGAAATGGAATAGAAGTAGTGTGGGAAGACCAGAAATTCAGAAGTTTTTAGGCGCAGTAGCTGGTCAAGGTGGTACAAAGGGATTATTTATTACAACATCTACTTTTACAAGAGAAGCCATTGATTATGCGAAAAAACAATTACAAGTTAAGCTCATTTTAGTTGATGGTAAAATGTTAACGGATTTGATGATGAAATATAATTTAGGTGTGAGTGTTGTGCAGACTTATGAAATCAAACAATTAGATTTGGATTATTTTGATAGTGAACTTGTTTAATATGAATAGATATAAAAGTCTATTTATGAAAGAGTTTTTAAATCGATTTATTAAAGTAA
>OGPH01000807.1_pt1 | contig 29125 bp, 21 predicted proteins | sample 1552891 | NCBI WGS metagenome assembly OGPH01 (sample SAMEA2580272, study PRJEB22360) | human gut metagenome | biome: human gut; feature: human-associated habitat; material: faeces | place: Denmark | collected 2008/2010 | reverse complement strand
CCCCCACAAGACCATTCCTATCCAATCCATAATTTCTGGTATTTCACCATATACTAATATTTTCTGGCTCGATGTTATAAAATTATAAATCGGATTTATTGCCATAAGTTTTCTCAAATTTTCTGGAATAGCGGACACTGGATAGGCAATTGGACTAATCATCATTAACATTATAACTATAATACTAATTACATTTTGTAAATCCTTCATAACCACGTTAATGCTAGACAATATCCAAACAATCCCTATCTCCATTAATATTTGCAAAAACCAAATTATCAGTATTAGCATGCTTACAACTGTCCATTTCCTCATAACTAATATCGTAGCAAGTAACACTATAATTCCGGCGCCATGTGTCAATTGAGCACACAATACCGTTCTGACGGGTATCAATTCAATGGGAAACATTGTGTTTTTTATCAAACTAGAGTTAGCTGTAACACTTTGCGTACCCGAATTTATTGCTTCACTAAACCCCAAAAAAGGAATCAATCCACAAAAAATAACCAAAATATACTCGGCCGTTGTAAGATTAGGATATGTAACCCCTAAAACAACTGAATATATCGCCGCATACACCCCCAAAAAAAGTAAAGGATACAAAAATGCCCATGCTATTCCCAATGCCGACCCCGCATATTTCTTTCTAATTTCGCTCAAAGTTGTACTAAAAAGTATCTTTCTATGTCTATATATTTTTTGAAATGGTGACACAAAAAATGACATCTCTCTTTCCCCACTTTCAGGATATACTTAAAAGTGGCCAACTTACGCCGGCCACTTGACCATATTTAAATTTTATTTATCAAATCGTCCTTTAAAATCCATTGTTGAGCATCTTTCCAGCGGCAGCTTAACCGGTCTTCCCTCTGCCGCCGACTTATAAATTGCCAACACTAGTTCCAAAGCTCTTCTTCCAGCTTCAGCATCTATATACGGCGCCCGATCTTCCTGAATAGCTTCTATCACATCTGCATAAAGCGGAGTATGGCCATACCCATATACATTAGGCGGATTCTCATGGAACCGTGCCTTTACTTCTTCAGGATCATCTAAATAATCGGCAAAATTCCATTCCTCTATAATATTTACAGAGTGTCCACCTGCCTTAACCGTTCCTTTTTCCCCAAAAATATATAATGTCTCTTCCAAATTCTGCGGAAAAATATCTGTCGTTCCCTCAACAATTCCATAACTTCCGTTCGCAAACTTAATAATAGCGATTCCCATATCTTCCGCATCAATATAATCATGGTTCAATTTATCAGTCATACCACAGACTTCTTCAATATCGTCCCCCATCATCCAACGAAGCAAATCTATGTTATGAATACACTGATTCATTAATGCACCGCCATCCTGTTCCCATGTGCCACGCCATTTTGCTCGTGAATAATATTCATATCCTCTATTCCATCTAATATGTGCTGTCCCGTAAAAAAGTCTTCCAAACCGCTCTTTTTCCATTGCTTCTCTTATTTTTTGGATAGATTTATTAAACCTATTTTGATGGCAAGCACATACCTTTACATTCTTTTCTTTTCCTTTTGCAATAATCTTATCTGCATCTTCCAGCGATAAAGCAATAGGTTTTTCAATGATAATATTACATCCAGCTTCAATACAGTCCAACGCAATTGCTGCATGCTTTCCACTTTCCGTAGCAATCGCCACTAACTCCGGTTTTTCTTTTTCCAACATTTCTTTATAATTTGTATATTCTTTCGTCTCAGCTGGAAGTTCAAATTTAATCCGTTTATCCTCCATGTTACCTGGTACAACATCGCATATCGCTACAATTTCCAGATGATTTGCTTTTGCCGCTGCAAAATGATTCGGAGAAATTCTACCACAGCCAATTAATGCATATTTCATTTCCATACCCTTTCTTCTGTAAAAATTAAAGACATATCTATTACCTTATTTTATTTATCTCTCTGACTTTATCCAAACATTATCAATTCTGAAAATGTTAACATCTATCTAATGTTCCTTCTCTCTCTTCATATTCCATATGACAATGGGGACATCTGAGATTTTCATCCAACACACTTCCGCATTCACATACCCAGCCTATTCTTCTAGCAGGAACCCCTGCCATTAATGCATAATCCGGAACATCTTTCGTAACTACTGCTCCAGCTGCAATAATTGCCCATTTTCCTATCGTATGCCCGCACACGATAGTAGCATTCGCTCCTATGCTTGCCTCCTTTTTAACCAAAGTCTTTTTATAGCCTGCGCTTCCCTTAGGATATCTGCTCCTCGGTGTCAAATCATTAGTGAATACGCAGGATGGCCCGCAAAAAACATAATCCTCCAGTTCAACTCCTTCATAAATAGAAACATTGTTCTGAACTTTAACGCCGTTCCCGATTATAACATGATTAGATATATTTACATTTTGCCCAAATGAACAATTATCTCCAATTCTTGCTCCTTTTTGGATATGACAGAAATGCCACACTTTCGTATTTTCCCCTATGACAACATCTTCATCTACATAGCTACTTTCATGTACAAAAAATTTCCCCATCTTCATCCTCATTCTAAAGGGTCAAAACCCATATATAATCTACTAATCACGTCACCAACACACGCATCTAATAAACTTTCCTAGTTTTATAAAACAACATACATAAAATTTTCTAGCCGCGCTCCTCTTTATACCTACCAATATATTCTTTTATCGCCCTAGTCACCTGATAAATCTCTCTTTCTTCTATATAGGGATGCATTGGTAATGCCAAAACCCTTTTACATAATTCTGTTGTTACTGCAACGTCCTTTTCATCTCCGTCAAAAGGAGCAAATGCTTCTTGACTATGCATTGCTTTAGGATAATAAATCATACTTGGAATTTGCCGCTCCTTTAAATGTATCTGCAATCCATCCCTCTGCTCCTGACTTTCAAGCAGAATCGTATACTGCGCCCAACTGGATAGGTAACCATTCAACACAGTTGGTATTTTGACAATTGTGCGCAACTCTTCTGTATACTTTTTTGCTGCTTCATTTACTTTTTCTACTTCATATTTCTTAAAGGCATCCAGCTTTGCCAAAAGAACTGCAGCTTGCAGGGTATCCAATCTCGAATTCATACCAATACGCACATTATCGTATTTATAACTTCCCTTTCCATGAATACGATAGGAACTGATTAAAGTTGCCCATTCATCATTATCAGTAAATACAGCTCCACCGTCCCCATAACATCCTAAAGGTTTCGCAGGAAAAAAGCTAGTCGTCGAAATATCACCAAAAGAACAGGCCTTTTTCCCCTTCACCTCACCACCAAATCCCTGCGCTCCATCCTCCAATACCAACAAATGAAACTCGTCAGCTATTTTCCTGATTTCCTCAAATTCTGCAGGCTGACCAAACAAATCAACTGCAATAATAACTTTAGGAGTATATTTTTTTTCTTCTACCACCTTAAAAACAGCTTTTCTCAGTTTATCCGGATCAATATTAAATGTATCTTCTTTTACATCTACGAAAATCGGAGTCGCTCCTTCAAAAGAGACAACTTCTCCGCTTGAAAAAAAGGTAAAATCAGGTACAAACACAGCATCTCCTGGCCCAATTCCCCAAGCCATCAAAGCCAACGTCAACGCATCTGTTCCATTCGCACAACTGATACAATGCTTTACTCCCACATATTGTGCTAGTTTTTCCTCTAGTTCCACCACCTGACTACCAGATATAAAATTCGTATTCTGCAAAACTTTCTGAATATTGGAATCAATTTCTGTTTTTAATACCTGGTATTGCCTCTTCAAATCTCTGAATTCCATCACTCCACCTCAATTATAATCTCCAGTAACTGTAGCCTTCGTCAATATAATCATTCTTATTAAGAATTCCTTTAATATCTGCCAATACTTTAGTCTTATTTTTCGGATTAAACAACCTCAAGACTTCTTTGCTTGTCAACTCCATAAATTGCCGATGAGCAACAGCAATAATCACCGCATCCATATTTTTAATATTTTCCATATCGGTAAATTCTATTCCATAAAGTCGTTTTGCCTCATTGGCATCCGCTGTAGGATCTGTTATTAGTGGTGAGATTCCATATTCCTTTAATTCATTTACAATATCAATCACCTTGGTATTTCTAGTATCAGGACAGTTTTCTTTAAAAGTAAATCCCAATATTGCTATTCTGGAATTCTTAATTGTCAATCCTGCAGCGATCATTTTCTTAATAGTACTTTCAGCCACATATTTCCCCATATCATCATTAATTCGCCTGCCAGACAAAATAACCTGAGAATGATACCCTAATTCCTCCGCTTTATATGTCAAATAATATGGGTCCACTCCAATACAATGTCCGCCCACAAGTCCCGGGGCAAATTTAAGAAAATTCCATTTGGTACCCGCTGCTTCCAAAACAGCCTTTGTATCAATTCCCATTCGATTAAAAATAATAGATAACTCATTCATAAAAGCAATATTAATGTCTCTTTGGCTGTTCTCAATTACCTTTGCCGCTTCCGCCACTTTAATAGACTCCGCACGATATACTCCTGCCTCTACAACAAGCTCATATACCTTTGCTACTTCCTCTAACGTCTCTTCATCCATTCCAGAGACGATTTTAGTTATAGTTTCCAGCCGGTGCACCTTATCTCCTGGATTAATCCTTTCTGGAGAATAAGCAATTTTAAAATCAACACCGCACTTCAACCCGGATTCTTTTTCAAGAATAGGAACACAAATATCCTCTGTAACGCCTGGATATACCGTGGACTCAAATACAACGATGGAACCTTTCGTCAAATTCCTTCCTAAAATTTCACTAGCTCCCTGCACTGGGGATAAATCTGGTGTATGGTCTGCATTTACCGGTGTAGGCACCGCTACAATGTGAAATTTCGCCTCTTTTAATTTACTCTCCTCTGCCGTAAACTCCACCAATGTATTTTTTATAACATCATCCCCGACTTCATTAGTTGGATCGATCCCACTCTTATATAAAGCAATTTTCTCCTCGTTCAGGTCAAATCCTACCACCTTTACTTTTCGCGCAAAGGCTACTGCAATTGGCATACCTACATATCCTAATCCTATAAGAGATATTTTCTCTGTCCGTTGCAGTATCTTTTCATACAAGCTCATTTTTCTCTCCTTATCTTTTGCCGCAATAATCATTTTATTATCATATAACCTATCTACATCCTTGCTGAGATGAAAACCCTTTAAAATTCTGATAAAACTTCAGCAACTTTTTTTCTTCCAATTTCCAATTGTATTTATCTTGTACTGCTTTTTTCCCTCTATCTGCCATTTGCTGTGCCATTTCACGATTATCCAATAATAAGTTTATTGCCCGCAATATTTCCTTCTCATCTTCCGGATCAACAGTAATTCCACACCGCTCTTCTTCGATAATCTTCTTCCAAAGGGGAAAATCTGAACATATTACTGGGATTCCAGCTGCCATATATTCAAACAATTTAATTGGAAATGCATTATATATATTTTTATTATATTTTAGAGTGCACATACCCGCAACAGCATGGGAATATAACTCATTGACATTCTCCCTATCTAAATATCCTAAATATTGAACCTTTCCCCCCCATATATTCGGATACCTTGTCTTTAAAACATCTGAATAATGAGCAGACAACGGGCCTGCAATAAAAATCTGGCCGCGAACATCTGGCGCTATTGCGAAAAGAGTAGAAATCCCTCTTTCTTCTGTAACTCCTCCGCAATAACACACCATCGCTTCACGTCCGCTTATATTACTTTTGCTTTCTTCAATATCCGACGGCATATTGCGAATTTCTATGATATTTGTATTATAATTTGATAATTTCTTCAAAAGATATGGCGTTACTGTTATAACTCCATCCGCTTGACTTACATAATGCATATCAAACTTCTCAATTATACTCTTAAATAAATTACCGATCTTTTTACCAAATACCTTTCTCAGGTCACATGCATACTGTTCCGCATTATCTTCATGTACATCATATAAAATTTGTATATGGGGAAACTTCTTTTTAATTTTACCAGCCATATACATCAATTCCATCTCATGGATGTGTAACACATCGGGTTTCTCTTGTTCTACAATTTGAATAATCTTTTTTCTATTTTCTTTTCGGGCGATAATACTCTGCACCACCTGTCTGTTAAGAGCCATCCCCCGTATATCTAATGAATGAAACTTTATCTTTACCAGATCATTCTCTGGCTCATTAACATACGAATTAATCGAAGTGTAATAAACAACCTCGTATCCCGCTTTTGCTAAAGAGCAACATTCTTTCACCAATATTCTGCTATCATTACTTTTATGGGCACAAGCCAAATGCACTGTTTTCGTTTTAACCTCCATTCTAGAATACCAGCAGCAAACATAAAACTCGTTTATCTACGACATCCTCAATAATATAAAATCAGACCTAGCAACTACCAAATGTAATATTTATCAATCTATCCCTATTCTTTTTATATAATCTGTAATCGGCAACATTGTATTCAACATGCTGACATTTTTTTCAGCTACATCCCTTATAGTCCTTCTTACTTTCTGAACTGTATTTGAATTATTGTAGATTCTATCATAAAACTGAATAATTTCCATCATGTCAATATCTGTTGCATCATTTGGAAATTCCAAATAATATTGAGAGTCCATATTTGTAAATATATCAACTTTTACACCTGAAATAATTGGAAGTCCCCTGGCCAAAAACTCTCTCGATTTTAATTCACTGGACAAAAACATACCTTTTTTATAACCACCAAGCGAGCAAACACCTATATCACAACTATTAAATATCTGATCTAACTTTTCCCCATGTAGAGAACCATAAAACGTTACATGCTTCTGCAGTCCATATTGAACCGTCAAATACTCATATATACTTCTTTCTGGTCCATCCCCAACAAAATGGCAATGTATTTTTCTCATCCCTGCATTTTTGTAATAATTTCTAAGTCCTGAAAGCAATCTCTCATATCCATGATACGGCTGCATATATGCTACTATTATAAGGTCAATAACATCATCCAATTGTCCTTCCATCACTGCTACTGGCACATTAGACAGATCAATTCCATTTTTTACTTGTATAGTCGGAATATTAAATATTAACTCATCATTGCTATAAGTAACTATTCGATCAATAATTCTTTTTAATTTATGAAGGTAACATCTGTCCCACACAAATAGCAGTCTATACAAAAATCCTCTCGGTTTTTCTCCAGCATATGGATATGTTGGTATCTCTATCAAGATTCTTGAACCATTCCTATAAAGCCGCTTCAACAACCGATAATAAAAAGTATCCATCATCCCATACCGATTATATATCCAGTCATATTCCTTATTCTTCAACCACTTATACATTTTAGCATAGGCAATAGTTTTCTTGATTTTACCCACGGTCCCTATTTCTCTTATAATCCCATCTTCTCGGTACAATATCTTTCTATTTTTGATATAGACAAAATCTACTTTATATCCATATTTTTCTAAGACACCAATCTGAGAATACAGCTTTCTGCAAACTCCATCTGAAGCCTCATTAGTAAAATCCCAAGTGGATAAATATAATATTTTCATTTGCGACTTTTCATTCACCTCTATTTTAGTTACAATAGCTATATACCCTCTATTTATACCACACATCCAACAAATTTACAAGAAATCGGAGAAATCGTAATATTATGAAAATCGTCCAGATCAACACCGTCTGCGGCACAGGCAGCACCGGAAAAATCGCCGTTGATATCTATCAGCTTTCTGAAAATGCCGGCTACGAATCATTCATCGCTTATGGCCGGGGGAATGCCCCTGATAAGATCCAGGGCTACAAAATAGGCAATCCCCTTGATTTCGTCTCCCATGTGCTTGTCAATTTTTTTCTCGGAAAAAGCGGTTTCGGTTCCAAAGCGGTAACCAGACGGTTTCTTCAGTGGCTTGATCAGATCCAGCCGGATCTTCTTCACCTCCACAACCTACATGGCTTCTATATCCATGTAGGAATGCTGTTTGAATATATCAAAGCACGGAACCTTCCGGTTGTCTGGACTCTCCATGACTGCTGGCCCTTGACCGGCCAATGCGCCTTCTTTGATTATACCGGCTGTCAGAAATGGCAGTCTGCCTGCTATGAATGTCCCGTGTTCCGAACCTCCTATCCTTATTCCTTGTTCAAAGATAACAGCAGAGAAAATTATTTCATCAAACAAAAAGCTTTTTGTAATGTAAATAATCTGACAATCGTTACGCCAAGCCAATGGCTTTCTGACATTGTCAGCCTTTCCTATCTGAAACATTATCCCAGGCTCGTCATTCCCAACGGAATCGATCTTACCCTTTTTCATCCCATGCCCGATGCTGCAATGCAGCCAGCTTCTAAGCGGATCATCCTGGGCGTCGCCAATGTCTGGGAACGCAGAAAAGGATTTGAAGCCTTTCTGGACCTGGACAGCATGCTGGATCCTTCCTGGCAGATCGTCCTGATCGGCGTCAGCAAGAAACAGCAGACGCTGATCCGAAAACGCTGCAATCATACATCAGGCCTTCTAAGAACCGCAACACAGGAAGAGCTGGCAGCATGGTACAGCCGCGCTTATGTCTATGTCAACCCTACCCTGGAAGATAATTTCCCCACAACCAATCTGGAGGCCCTCGCCTGCGGCACCCCTGTAATCACATACAGAACGGGAGGAAGCCCAGAATGTCTGAACAATACATGCGGTATTGCTGTAGAAAAGGGAAATATTCAAATGCTCAAAAAAGCGATTGCATCATTGGAGAATCATTCCCAGATTCATTCCAAAGCATGCCGAAAACAGGCTGAAAATTACGAAAAATCAATCTGTTTTCAGAGATATATTGATCTTTATGCAAAAATTATCAGATAATTTTTCGTTATATCTTCTATTAACTGCGATACAGTGATTCTTTGCTAATTTTTTCAGCCTTTCCTTCTTTAATCTCATAAATAACATCGCAATTTCTCACAGTAGAGAGTCTGTGCGCAATAATAATCAACGTTTTATGCCCCTGCAGCCTTTCTATCGCTTCCATTACCGCTGCCTCTGTCTCATTGTCTAACGCGGATGTCGCTTCATCTAGCACCAGAATATCCGGATTGGTATACAATGCTCTGGCTATTGCGACACGCTGGCGCTGCCCGCCCGAAAACCGGACTCCTCGTTCCCCGATCAGGGTATCCAGCCCATCCGGAAGCTCCTCTACGAAATCTTTCAGCTGCGCCTGCTCCAGCACGCTCCAAATCTGTTCGTCATCAATTTCTTTTTCGTTCACGCCAAAGGCTACATTATTCCGGATCGTATCATCCATTAAATACACTGTCTGAGGAACGAACGCAATTAGTTTGCTCCACTGCGCGGGCATCTGATAGATATCATATTTTCCATCCAAAAGAACCTTTCCCTGCTGCGGATAAAGCAGTCCTAAAATAATATCAGCCAAAGTTGTTTTTCCAGCGCCTGACTGCCCTATGAACGCAGCGGACTGCCCCTTCTTTATAACCAGATTTATCCCATCAAGAACCTTCTTTTCTGTCCCTTCATACTGCCAGACAACATCTCTGACCTCGATCTGCTGCGTCAGCCTGACTTCTTCGTCTGCAGGCGCCTCGCTGCGGCTCTTCACCGTTTTCTTCCTCGCTGCCTGAAAATTCTGATACGCATCCTCCAGATTAGGCAAAGCAAACACCACCTGGTTAAAACTGCTGGAAATTCTTCCCAAAGACGGCAGGATCCGGAAAGCCCCCACTGCAAAGGATGCCAGCTGGGAAACCAATACGGCAGTGTCCTGCGCTCCTAATGCTTTCAAACAGACAGCTATTACCAGCCCCGTCACACAAACAGCCTCAATCAGATACGCCGGACTTTCCGCCGCTACCGTCTTTCCAATAACGGGATACTGACGCTTAATATACTTCTTCTCATACTCATTGATAAAATATTTCTGCTTATGCATGACCAGGACTTCCTTTACTCCCTGGAACGCCTGCAAAAGCACTTTATTTAATTCTGCATTCAGCTTATATTCAGCAAGCCCGCAGTTCTTCATCCATTTGCGGAAGCCGAAAGCCACACATAATAGGCACACAAATGTCAGGGCTATAATGGAAAGCGCCATCGTTGCGTCCACAAGCAAGATATAAATACAGATACACACAACGGTGAAAACTTCAGACATAATTTTAAAGATCTGATACAATGCCATATAAGTGCTGTCAATCGTTGTCGTCATCCCTCTTAAAAGATTGCTTGTATTGGAACTCAAGAAAAAGGAATATCCCCTGCCAAGATAAGAATTCATCATTTCTATGGATAACTCCCTTTGTACCTTGCACGCATATTTCGCCCTGATATATGACAAAAACAGCAAAAAGCCGTTTTTCAGAAGATATACGATTATCACGCCCACTCCAACGGCTATAACCAGCTGTGTCCTTGTCTGCAGATGAAGCGTATCAACGATAGGAGCGGTAACCGGATTCTCCAGAAGGGTTTCCGGGCTCATAATCACCTGTACCAGCGGAAGGATAATCGTCACCCCCAAAGTTTCCAAAATCGCGCCGATCAGCGTCATAAATGCAACGACAACTCCCCATCTTTTCTGCGCCGGCGTCAAAATAAAGTTATATTTTTTCCAAACATCCCTGATGCTCCGTAAACTTTTCATTCCTCTTCTCCGAATTTATGCCGCATATCCCTTAATTCTTTTTCCATAATAGCCATGCTCTGCGTTAAACTTCTGATCTTTCCGGCCTGACGCGATACAATCGAAGTAAGCGCCATGCACAGCATCATCAAAAATGCAATGCAGATAATAAATAATCCGTTCATATTCCCCGTGATTCCCAGGATTTTCAGCAAAGCCGGAAGAACGGTCGGAAACACGACCAAAATCGTCATACACAATCCCGCCAGCAGCCACAGGAGTGGGTACTTTAATTCAATCGCCTTTCTTTTTAAAAAAATTAAAATTAAGCCAAAATATATGACTAATGCTATTCCCAGTGTGACTCTCAGATTCACAGGAAGCATATCTCTTACCTCCTTACCCCATAACTGATCCTCCTGATCAGAATCGCCAATGTCACCTTGATCATATAGTATACAGCCCTGCGGAAATTAATCGAACTCGTCCCCTTTTCCCGCTCTTTCATCACCACCGGGACCTCTGCGATCCTTCCCCGATGCATCACCGCCGTAATGATCGCCTCCGGCTCCGGATAATCCGAAGGATAATCCCTGGCATATATCTCAATGAAACGCCTGTTTACAGCACGGAACCCGCTGGTCACATCCCGGATCTGCTTTCCCGTACACAACCTGATCAAAACGCTCAGAAGGTTAATCCCCGCTCTGCGTGATCCCGAAGACTGAAACCCCTCTTTTTTAAGAAACCGTGAACCGATCACCACATCTGCCTGTCCATCAGTCAGCGGCTTTATGATATTCTCCACATAAGCTGCGTCATGCTGTCCGTCCCCATCCAGCTGCACCGCAATGTCATAGTCTCTTTTTAAGGCATACCGATATCCCGTCTGGACAGCTCCTCCTATTCCCAGATTGATCGGCAGATTCAGCAATTCATAACCCTTCTCCTCGCATAATTTATCTGTCCCGTCTGTGGAACCATCATTCACCACCACATAATCATACTGCGGAAAGTTTTTTATCAGATTTTCCACCACATATTCTATATTTTCCGCCTCATTGTAAGCCGGAATAATCAGCAAAACCTTCTCCATATTTCCCAACGCGCTTTCTATCAGCTCTTCTCCTGCTTTATTTCATACACCTTAAACCGATCGTCTTCATAAATAATATGATACCTCTCCTTCAGCACTTCCCCCATATTCCCCTCGCCATCCCACACTCTTTCCATCTGGGGGCAATACTCCACGATCAGCTTCGGCTCAGCTTCGGCAACATCCTCTGCCAGTTCATCCATGAGCTCCGGCCTCAGCAGTGCGATCGGCTCCTGATAGATATATCTGGACGCTGCCATCCGATCGCTGTTCAGATAGATATCACATCGGTTCCCCAATACCTGGATAACATCGCTTTTATTCGTCTTTTCTTGAATTAATTCTATAATCTCGCCATCCTGAACTTCCAGTCCTTGAAAGCCATTCCCCAGATGCTGCCCAAGGAGCTGCACGTCTTCTAGGAAATGCGGATGGCCTAACCACAATGCGGCAGCACAACACATAATTCCCCAAATATACGCTCTCTTTTTAAAAAGGCGAAAGATAAACGCTATATCAATACAGGTCATCACCGCAAAAACCGGAATGGCCGCCATACCATAATGCCCATATATATTGCCCGGAGAACAAATCAGATATGCCGTAGCCGCAAAAGCACACAAAATCCCTCCGCACGCCCACGCGTATCTGTCTTTTTTGATAATATAATATACCGCAATCAGCGCCATGGCCCCTTCCGCCAATTGGAAATATCTCCTGGTATCCAGGAAATAGAATCGGAAAGCACCCACGATATCAGAGGCTTCGTTGCGGCCTGCATAAGTGAAGTTGAATCTCCAAAGGCAGTCTGCAAAATCTCCCAAGCTTCCTGCTGCAGCAAACCAAATCAGGATCGGCAGCATTCCAACAGCCAGTCCGCTAAGCATCCACAGCGCATATTTTCCAATAGAAGCATACTCCTTATTTTTCAGCAATAGTATCAGAATAATCAGAGTATATCCTATCCATACGCCAATCATATTCGGCCGAAGCATAAGGACACACGCCAGACAGACGCCGATCACCCCCACGCGCTGCCATGACGTCTTCCTCTTGACAAGATATTCCAGGAAGAAATACTGCGCAGCCGCCATGAAAACCATCGCATATTCCTCTGTCAGATTTCCCCCGTCATAAAAGGTAGCAAAAACCGGACGCAGCAAGAGCAATACGGCAAGGCAGCCGATCCAGTGAACTTCAAGCAACCTGCCAGTCTGATACAATACCGCAAACAGCGCCGCCATAAATAAGAATTGCACAATCCACATCCCGTAAGCAGAAGGAAGGATATCTCCAAGCGCATCGATCAGATACAGAAGCGGCCCTTTATGGTCAAACACATCCCGGTAAGGAACCAGCCCTTTCGTAATCGCCCTTCCGATATAATAAAAAACTGCCGAATCCTTTCCTCCCGCCCATCCGACTCCAAGCACCGCCCGGCTGTTCTGAAGAAACAACGCAGCATAGGCTAAGAAAAAGACGGCCAGTCCCGCTCTTCCTATTGTTTTTTTCATGCCAATCACCCTTCCGGAGCGCAGCGACAAGGCGAAGAGAAATCGTGAATGCGGTTTCTCAGATGCCTAAAAGCAATTCGTGACGCTCCTGCACAAATTGCCGTATGAAAAATAAGCCATCAGGCTTATTTTTCACACGAATCCCTCTCATATCTGATTAAGCGTCCTGTTTATCCTGATAAAATCTTTGACCGCCTGTTTTCCGATCGGAATAATTTTCTTAAAATTAATAGAATTCTTTCCGCCCTGCCGGGGCCTGAAGGTAATCGGGATATATTTTACGCTTCTTCCCTTCTTCTCATAGATCACGGAGATCAGCACATTGGATAGATTAAAGTCCTTTGGGATCAGGCCGATATCTTCCTTCAGTGCAGAAGCCTTCATAAGCCGGTAGGGCGTATTCGCATCAACCACGCTGACATGGAAGCACAGTCTGATCACAGCCTTCAGCACCTTGGTTACAAAGATTCGGGAAAAACCGTCTTCCCTCTTATTCCTGTGGCCAATAACCATATCATATTTCTCCCGCATATCCCAAAACGCCCCGAATTCCTCCGGCAGCGTCTGACCGTCGGAGTCTGTCTGAAAAATGTAATCCGCGCCCTTATCCAATGCGTAGTGATACCCATACAATACTGTGGCTCCATGGCCTGAATTCTTCTTCGTCAGAGGGACAAACTGCGCCCTGTTCTTTGCACATTCAAGCATGATGCGATAAGTATCATCCCGGCTTCCGTCATCAATCACTACCAGTCGGGAATCTTTCCCTGTCCTTTCCACAACCGGATACCATTCTTCTATCACTTTCCTGATATTTTCCGCTTCATTATAAGCGGGTACGACCATGTATAATGCTTCCGACTTCTCCATCGACATTCTCTCCCCTCCGCATAGGGCCTGTTTTATTCTTCCGTATTCTTTTTGCCGCAGGAAACCCGGCTTAGCATCACCCATATTCCTGCTCCGGCAGCGCCTCCCCATACGGCGGCGCTCACGATTCCTCTCACTCTTTCCAGCCCCGTGATATTCCCCCGGAATTCATAGATTTTCTCGCCGGGAGCCATGTCCCCGATAAAGAGACTTCCTTCCTTCCATTGCTGATTCTCTTCCGCAATGAAATATTCTCCTTCATAATCGCACAGCCCTCTGTTCACATAGACCTGATCATACCGGCTGCCATAAGCAGCGCAAAGGCCACCGCAAAGAGCAGCCGCAAGAAAAGCCGCCGCCAGCCAGCTTCTCTGTTTTCTCCGTCCGTCTCTGCGCTCCGCGGCAAGCCCAGCCATAACCGGAATTCTCTGCGGCTCTCTGCCTATGCGGAGAATCCTGATTTTCCTGCTCCATACTGTTCCTCCGTCAACGGACAGCATGCGGAAAAGGTAATCTCCAATAAGGAAAAACGTAATATTTTTAAACGACAGATTGAACAAAAACTGCTCTGTCACCCCGGCTAGCGCTACAGCAAGCAGGATCAGCGTTTCTTTTCTCTTATCCACCCTGATACACCAATGTGTGCACAGAATATATGCTCCGACCATAAGGATAAAGGCGATCACGCCATAGTACATCAGCAAGTAGGCAAAGGAACTGTCCAGAGTCAGGTGTCCCGACTGGATAACAGTTCTTGTCCCAAATAAGGATACCATAAAATCGGTAAAATAGAAATACACCAATTCAAATCTTGTCGAAAGCAGTTTATTGAAAAAGTCAAAAGCCGCTCCTTTCAATAAGAACGGTCCAGCCAATGGAAAGATAATGCAAAAGGGGACAAAGCAGTTCATCAGAAAACGCTCCCCCTTTGATATCCTCTTCCTGGCGTCAAAATAAAGGTTCAGCGCCAGGGCAAAGGTAACGATAATCATCCCCGTATAGCTGATGGAGTACAGGAAAATATAAAGGTTTCCCGCAAAAAGCAGACCGGACAGCAGCCACAGCTTTCTTCCTCTAAGTGACAGTACATACAAAAGCAGCAGCATGATGATGAAATAAGTCACATGCAGCACATTGGGATGGGTATAATTCAGCGAATACCGTATAATCGGCCCCAGTCCAAGTTTGGAATGCACTACTACCACCCCATGATCGCCCAGGAAAATCCCCCGCAGCACAGAAAAGAGAAAAGTGGAGCCCCATATGAGCAGGGCTGCCTTCATCACACGCCGCAAGGGAACGTTTTTCATCCCTATAATCATCCCTACAGCTGCCAGCGCAGCCGTCTCTCCGGAACTTCTCCCAATCAGAAACGCCAGCAGGATCAGGAACAGGTTCAGGATCCATTCCCTGACGGTATATTCCGTAAGGAGCAGCTTCACGGCCAGGCAGATATAGGCAGCAGCCATACAAGCCGTAAAAATTTTCTGCCCGCCTGTAAGTCCGATTCCCTTCGCCCCCATTGTAATGGCAATGAAAAGATAATAGAACAGTTCTTCCTTTGCAACTGCGATCCCTTTTCTATTCATCTGCGGCAATCCCTCTCTTTCCCGCCTGCCTCCGGAAGAACTTCCTTCCGGAGAGTGCCATGCTTACAGCTGTCGCCGCCGATATCAGCTCGCAGATTCTCCAATACCAGGGTTCTCGGAAAGCAGCCGTAAAACTCCCTTCAAAGTCTGCCGGAAGCGATACGGACATCCGTCCGGACTGCCCCGCAAAAACGGTAAGATTCTCTCCAGTCTGATCTATGGCCTCATACCCCTTATAATACAGGAAAGGCACTTCAATCTGCTGGCTTTCCTCCGTAAGGTTCTCCGCATTTACAATAATCTCATTGCCCCTGCGTTCCCAGCCGCTCACCTCCACCGCGTTGGCATCATAAGTCAGCTGATTGACCAAATCCTCCGTATTGCAGCCCAAAGGGAGATACTCCCCTACGCTTACTCCATATGTGGACAGATTCCCTTCTGAATAGATATATGAGGGCGTATTGTTCTGCAGGAACAGACTGGTATAGGTAATCGCCTGCCAGAACGCCACACAGGCAACAGCCGCCGCGAACAGCCGCTTTCTCCTGTTTCCTTCCTCACCGGATAGCAGACAGCTTCCCAGCGCCGCCAAGAAAATCCCCGCCATGGTCAAAAAACGCCACGGATACTGCAGACTCCTGGCCGGAAGTTCCAAAAAGGGCAGCACTTTCACAATACCGGTATATGGCATCAGACTAGTTACCATAAACAGGCTGACAATCCCAAAGGCTGCGAGCAGATGCGGCAGCCTGTCCTTCTTCTTCTCCTCTTTTTTGTTCCAGACATCAAACAGAAACCATCCGGCCAGAACGCCCAGCAGCGCGATTCCTGTTGTCATCGGCATCTCATTTCCTATCCCAGTTTCAGAAGAAACAGACCCTTCCTTAGCGCCATACACATTCATAAACAGCTGCGGAACATACGCTGCTCTGCCCTCCAGCTTATAGGGGCGGTATTCTGCCGGATCATTGATCAGATAGGTTCCGCTGTTCATATAATCCAGGAAAGGCACCAGGAACCATATGTTCAGCAAGAACAAAACGCCCGCCGCTTTCGCCAGGGTCAGAAACACATCCCTGCGGAAGGTTTTCTTCCACAGAAGCACGCATGCGGCTATTATAAACAGGGCCACCATCTCGCAGGTAATCATATGGCACATCAAAACCCCTGTGCAGCCCAGAACGATCGTCATCCAGCTTCTTTTCTGCTCCCTGGAACCTTCCGGCAGCCGGTAAACTTTCCAGAACCCGTACAAAATAACGGGCAGGAAAACCATTGCCGTATACTCCCCCACCGCCGCACGGGTATACACACAAGTCAGGCGGTAGATATTCAGGGAATAGAGCATGGCCCCGAACAGTCCTGCCTTTTTCGTGGTCATTCTGGAAAAGCAGTAGTAAGCCAGCCATGCCGTAGCTATATGGACCAGAAGGACATAGAACTGATAGGCCGACTGTACAGACATACCCAGAATCCTGAGGATCGCCGGGATATACAGGAACAAATCCCCGTAGAACACCGACACCGCATATCCATGTCCCCCCAGCCAGTTGGGCTGTATCCTGACCGGTAACATTCCGCTCTCCAGCCCTGCCCTCACTCCTTCGATTCTCATCAGGTGAAATCCCAGATCATGAGGAGAAGACGGGAGATAATTCATCATTAAAGGAACGCTCTCTGCCACAATCAGAAGAAGCAGCAGCTTGGCCGCTATCCTGTCCTCATCCTTTATCCCTAACCTGGCCAGCCCCATGGCAATCGCCAGCACACCGTCCAGCACCAGGCAAAACAGCAGCAGATAGAATATGAAGCTTCGCAGTGCCAGCGGGGAATCCATAATATGGATACTGTCAATCAGCAGATAACAGCCGTCCCAGGCGTCGTCTCTCAGTTCTCCGTACACCCGCATTACCGTATCTCCATAACCTACCCAAAAGTCGGCCGTGGATACGCCTTCCTCATACAGCTGGATATTTCCGCTGATATTATTATTTCCATACTCAGCGTCGGCGACATACACCTTGACAGAACCTTCCGACTGATATCTTATCTCTATGCGGTATATTCCCCAGGGCAGATCCAGAATTGGCGTCTGAAGCCGTTTGTCTCCAAATGACATATCTACATAATAGCCTTCCTCCCCCGTATCCAGGGTAAGCTCTTCCTGAGAAAACACGATATCCGTAGGTTTTCTTCTGCTGTACAGATATGTCCCGGCTATAACCAATACGATCTCCGCCAGGATAAGAAGCAGCATTATTTTCTTTTTCTTTTCCATATCGCTCATCTTCATATCACAACTTTGCTCCCTCACCGATACGCTCTATTTCCTTCCGAACCAAAACCCACAGAATCCACCGGCATATCCAGCCTTCTGTCATAGACGTACACATTCAGGCCGTTTTCCACTTTATTCTGTATCTGCCGATCCACAATGATCTCCTGGTTTCCTCCATATTCCCTCCTCACCGCCAGATCGCTCTTTCCCATTTCCAGATACCACAGGTACTCTGCCTCCTGAGGAGAGCTATAGAGGCTCTCTCCGTTCTCTATCACCGTGATCCCTTCCCCTCCATCCGGCTGCCATACCTTACCCAAAGCAGACAGCCCTTTTTCCAGGCCGTCCAGCTCATGATAATCGCCCTGGAAGGACAGGACAATTATATAATCTTCCCTTGAAGCCAATTCTATCAGATATGTCCCCAATTCGTCCAGCTTCTTAAGCTCCCGTCCCCACAGATATCTCTCCCAGCAGTCGCTGTACTCATCCCACGAATCGTACGCTTCCTCGCCGCGCCGATCAGGAAGGATATAATTTCCCTTCAGATAATCTCCCAGATACCTTGAAAACTTCTCCGCTCCCGAATAATTCATATGGGATTCCTCAGCGAAATCTGAAAAACCGTCCAGACCGATTTCTTCTGCCAGTTCATTTCCATTCAAAAAGCCGACTCCGTTTTCCGTGGCAAACCTTTCCGCCCAGTTATAATATTCCGCATCCATTTCTCCATATCCGGCATATGGAACCACAATAAACAACAGTTCCACATCCTCTTTTTCTGCCAGTTTAACCATCTTCTCCAAATATTTACGATTCTTTTCAGTACTCTCCCTCTCTGCTTTCACTCCGCCCCACCGATCAGGCAGACTGTCAAAAGCGGTTATCTCAAAGGAGGCCCGGAATCCTTTATAACAATCTCCGCCAATCAAATCAGACCCCCTTTCATAGTTTCCTCTGGATAATTCAGGGTAACTGTCATGCACCAGCGGATATCCCATCAGCGATTCCAGGAATTTTTCTTTCGGCACGCTGGCATACACGTTTCTGACTTTATTGAGAGAAAAACGCATGCTGCTTACATTTTTAACAAAATTAGTGGTTTCTCCATACTCCTCGTCAAAGGTCGCTCCATACAGATCCACTACCATCACCTCAGGCCTCTGATATTTCAGCGTTTCTTCCATGTTGTAATAAGAGTTCCACAGATACTGATAGGTTCCCGCCAGATTATACGCGCTGATCCCGAATTCTGCCCAAAGTGTCGCCGGGTTTACGCCCGAATAAATATGGCTGCTGCCATAGAACATCACATCCACCGTCTGCTCATCCAAGGCATAAAAACCCGCAAACGCCTGATTTCCGTCATAGTTTGCCTCCAGAACCCGACTCAGGCCGCCCAGAAGAACCAAGCCCAAAAAGATCCCTGCCGCAGAAAATATTCTCTTCCTCATAATCAAATCCTCAGAAATTATAATATATAAAACCCGAAGAATCGAAACCCGGGCCATAAATCCCATACACGAACAGAATAACTACACCCGCTACAATCGTCAAATATTGAAATACGGCGCTTTGCTTGATGAATTTTCGATGAAGATCTTCCTTCTCCCCTTCCCTTGAAACCCAGCCCACCAACAGCGCTCCAACCGCCAGGATCACAAAATCAAAACCGGAAAGGCCCGCCTGGAACAGGCTTCCATCGGTCAGAATCCAGGGATTCCATCCCGTTACGCTCCGTTTCAGCATGTACAGCGCTTCCCTCCATCCTTCCGCCCGAAAGAACAGCCACGCAATCTCCCCCAGAAAAAAAGTAATGATTCCTTTTCTCATCCTGTCGCCAAAGGAACCCGGCACACAACCTAATCTCCTGCAGACTCTCTGTCGGAAATCAAAAGTCAGATATCCGACAACCTGATATAGACCGTTCAGCATTCCCCAGATCAGAAATGTAATTCCGGCCCCGTGCCAGACGCCGCATATCAGAAAAACGATCAGGATATTCGCGCTTCTGCGCAGACGCCCCTTCCTGCTTCCTCCCAAAGGAATATAGATATAATCACGGAACCAGGAGGTCAGCGTTACATGCCACCTTCTCCAGAATTCCGCCGTACTGCCCGCGCTAAAGGGCGCACGGAAATTTTCCGGCAAATCAATGCCGAACAGCTGTGAGATCCCAATAGCAATATCCATACATCCGCTGAAATCCATATACAGCTGCAGCGTAAACAATATCACTGCCAGAACGAGAAACAGTCCCCGGTACATATAATACTCTCCGAAGACTTCGTTCACATAAATCGCCGCCCGATCTGCCAGCACCAGCTTCTTCAGAAGCCCCCACAGTATCCTCAGCCCACCCCGGTAAAAACGATCTGCCGAAGCCTCCGCAGGCTCAAACAGCTGGGGCGCCAGTTGGCCAAACCGGTTGATAGGCCCGGATGAAATATATGGGAAATAAGACGCAAACAGGCAAAAACGCCAAAAGTTTTTTTCCGGCTCTGTTTTCTTCAAATATACATCTATGAGATAGGAAGTATTTTGAAATATAAAAAAAGAAACGCCAAGCGGGAGGATAACTCTCCATGCCAAATCCAAAGAGAACAGTCTGTTTAGGACGCTGTAACCGATTCCTCCCCACTTCAGCCAAAACAAAGCACCCAGATTTAGAAATAAAAGTCCAGTCAGAAGAAGTCCTGCCTTCTTTCCCGCTTTCCGCCTCCTGTGCACTAAAATTGCGCCTATCCACACACTTGCCGTACTGGCCAACAGATACGGAAGAAAGCGTATCCCCGCCGCCATATAAAATAGGAGACTGAAAACCAGCAGTACCTTCCAGCGCTGCTCCTTACAAACCACATAGTAGAAAAGCAGCGCTATTCCTAAAAATATCCAGAACACATATGATATATAATCCATCTTTTCCAATCCTGCCATTTATGCTGTTTCTGCGGCTTCAGACTAAATCTTCGCTCTTTTGACCGTAACCTCTGATACTGTTACTGTAAGCCATGCCCTTTTCGTTCCGTTCCGCCAGCCGTTCCCCGGTACACCTCCATCAACTTCCCGCAATACTCCGCCGCCGTATCAAACCGCATCTTCGCGCACCCTCTTCTATATTCCGCCAGCAGTTCTCTGTCTTTCCACAGCTTCTCTATCTTCTCCCGCAATTCTTCCGCATCGCCAGGAGCGAATAATTCTCCGCTTTCTTCCTCTTTCACCAGTTCCGGTATCCCGCCGATGGCCGACGCCAGAACAGGCGTGCCGTAGATCTGGCTTTCCATCACGGAAAACGGGCAGTTCTCATACCATTCCGACGGAATCACGCAGAATGCCGCATTCGCGATCAGCCGGTACAGTGCCACGCCGGAGACGAACCCTCTGTTCTGCACATTTTCCGCACGGTTCACTTCCGCTTCCATCGGCCCGCTGCCCGCGAAGACGAACGGGATATCCGGTAGGCTCCGGCATACCCTCAGCAGCGTCTCAATGCCTTTTTCTTTACAGAAACGGCCAAAGTAGAGCACATAGGCCCCCGCCTTCTCCGTCTCCCCTTTCTGCGCGCCCTTCCCCTGCGCGACCGCCTCATTCAAGACGTCTTCTGCCCGCTGTCCGTCCGCCCTGTCCACAAAATTATGCATCACAAGCAGTTTATCCTTCAGATCCGCATAGCTGGCCAGTTTATCCTTCATGAACTGGCTGGGGCAAATCACCGCGTCCAATTTCCGATAGGCATGCAGTTTCTTGTACAGCATTCCCTCCATGCAGCCGAGGATACTTTTCACACGAGAACCATGGATGCATCTGCCGCGAATGCATTCCGCAAACCCGTTTTGCAGGCAGCGTTCGCAGGGCTCGTATTCTAATGGGCGCAGAAGAAGATGATTGGGGCAAACCAACTGATAATCATGCGCCGTGTAGACAATTCGTATCGTTTTCCCCTGCTTCTTTTCATATCGCTCAATTTCGTACAGAATGGACGGGGTCAGCTGAAAATTAAAATTATTCAGATGTACCACATCCGGTGCGAAGTCTTCCAATACAGGGCGCAGCTTGCTTCTGGCCTCCAGCGAATAGAGGATTTTAAACGGGTACAGAAGCTTTCCCAGTTTTCCTGTATGGAAATCCATATTGGAAGTGTAGCTTTCCATCCGGTTTCCCACAATCCTGCCTTCATGCTCCATGCCAAAGTACTGAACCTCGTGTCCGTTTTCCTTAAGCTGCTGCCCGATTTTAAAAATATAGGTTTCAGATCCTCCGTTCGGATAGAGGAATTTATTGACGATCAGCACCTTCATTTCGATACCCCGTATAATTTCAGCGTCTGCTCCACGACGTCGTCCCAGTTGTATTTTCCGCAGATATAATCGGCCGCCTTTTCTTTATAAGCGTCCCGCTCTTCCGGATGAGAAAGCAGGCGTTCCAACACTTCCTTTAACGCGGGAACACTCCCTTTGGCAAAAGCGGGCGCATGGTCTTCCACAACTTCCGTATTTTCCTTGATATCGCTGACCAGACAGCAGTTTCCATAGCTCATTGCTTCCAGGAGGCTCACCGCCATCCCTTCCACGTCGCTGGGCAGCACAAACAGATACGCGTTGGAGTACAGTTCTTCCAGAACCCTCCCGGCCACAAATCCTGTCATCAGGATCCTGGGATCAGATGCCGCCATAGCGCTCACCTCTTCCATATAGGTCTGGGAATGGCTGTTTCCTCCCGCGATCACCAGTCTTTTATCCGTGTCGATCTGCTTATAAGCCTCAATCAAATAATGCAGCCCTTTCTCCGGAACGATTCTCGCTACAAAGAGCAGATAGCTGTCCTTTTCCAATCCATATGCCCTTTGGATTTCATTCGGCTCGTAAAGGTTGGGGCGAGTAATCCCGTTCGGGATAAACCGCGTCTTCCTTTGATAGGTATTCATAAAATAGTCCTGCATATTCCGTGACAGCACAATGATCTCATCCGCGTGCCGGACTGCCGTCTTCTCTCCTTCTTTCAGCACATAGGAAGCGAAATTGCCCCACTTGGAGCGCTGCCAGTCCAGCCCATGGATGGTCGCTACTGTCCGTATTCCGAATATCTTCGGCAGCCAGGCCATCACACAGGGCCCTTCCGCATGGAAATGGATCACATCATAGCCTCCGAACAGAGCGCGGATGGTCGCCAGGATGGAGTAGACGATAGCGTTCAGCTTCCCGTTCCGAAACGTCGGAATGGTGATCAGGCGGATGCCTTTATACTCTTTTCCTTTATACTGCGCATACTTTTTCCCTGCGGTGTGCCTTCCATACCGATTATACGCATCCACCCTGCACCCCAGCTTTACCATGCGCGTAGACAGCTCATCCACCACAATCTCCACGCCGCCCTCTCTGGACGGAATCCTTTTATGGCCGATCATCGCGATTTTCATGGGCTTTTCCTTCCTTTCCGCCCCTCTTGGAGCGTTCCGTCCCGCCTTCCTCTTCTCCCTGATCAGGGCAAAAATAAAGCTGAAATTCGTATTCAGGTATCTGGGCAGCAGGCGCTTTGGATCCTGTCCGATGCGAAACAGCCACTCCAGGCACATCTCCTGCATCCACTTGGGGGCGCGTTTCACGGTTCCTGCATGAAAGTCAAATCCTGCCCCTACGCCAAGCATGACGCCGCACACTTTGCCTTCATGCGCCGCCATCCACCGTTCCTGCTTCGGAGCACCCAATCCCACCCAAATGAAGTCAGGGGCAGCCGCGTTGATCCGCTCGATGACCTTTTTATCCTCTTCTTCTGTCATCTCCCGGAATGGGGGAGAATACATCCCGGCAATGCACAGATCCGGATAGGCTTCCTGCAGTTTCTTCTTCAGGGCTTTCAGGGTTTCCGGCCTGCTTCCGTAGAAGTAATGTCTGTACCCTTTCTTTCCCGAAATCCGGAACATCTCCTGCATCACATCCGGGCCGGGAACTCTGGACGCCTCAGCAAATCCGGCCCTTCTCTGCACGATGGACAGCGGTTTTCCGTCCGGGATATTCAGGACTGCCCCGTTCTGTACTTTGCGGTATTCCGGATCGCGGTAAGCGGTCACGGTGGTATGCACGTTGGAGACACAGACATAGTGCCCGCGCAGCTCGTCCAACCGCATCTGCAGCGTCTCCACCGTTTCCTTCATATTCGTTACATTGATGTTCGTTCCAAGGATATTATATATTTCCAAGATTTCCTGCCCTTTCTCCGTAACCTGCCCGTCAGGATAATTTTTTCCTCACAATTCCGTACAGGTATCTGAATTCCGGCGTCCTTCCGAAGAACAAAAGGAACATTCCGTTATATACTACCGTAACCACTATAGCCATCCCAATCATTCCAACGAGCGTTACCTCGGCCAGAAGCACATGGCCTGCGGCCGCACAGATTGCCAACGCTGCCAGGGATACAGCTATGTATCGAATGGCGTCATAAAAATATTCATTCGCCTTCTTTTCAAAACAAACCCGATAGATGATCACCGGCCGAATGATATTGGCGATGAGGCCGGAGACGATGGTTCCGATATAAACGCCCAGAAGGCCGATGCGCTGTACAAGGACCACAGAAAGCACCAGGTTCACCGCCCCCTGAATGAGAGGCAGAAATTTATCCTGTTCAAATACGCCTGCTGCCGTCTTATAATTAGAAAGAACCACTCGTTCCCCTTTAAAATAAAAATCGATCAGGATCGCAGCCACCACGGCCGAAGACAGGGCGAAACGCTCCCCGTAGTACCAGGTGATAAACGGGGTGAGCAGCATATAGAACCCTACCGACGAGTACCCATAGATCCAGGATGCGAAAAAGCGGTATACGCGAAACAATTCATACTGCCGCTTCTCCGATTCCGTGGCGATCAGGTTGCCGAAGCTGGATATGACCGAGTTAAAAATCACGTTGACAAAGTTGGCGATCAGATTGATCACCTTATTATAGTTGTCCACATAACCGGACATGGTGACGTTGATGAATCCGGTGATGATGATGGAGTCCGTCTGAAGCCGCGCGGCATCCCCCACTTTATGACAGATCAGCGCGCCTGTCTTTTTCTTGATATCCTCCGTCTCCGCTGCAGTCAGCTTCCTGACATTTTTTTCCTTCAGGCATGGATATTTCCGGTTCAGGTAAGCGTTGGCGAAGATCTTCTGCAGCAGTTCAATGGCTGCAGCGGAAAGCAGATACAGATAAAAATTGGCCGTGGTGAGCAAGATCCCGATCTGCACCAGCACTGTGGCAATCTTCGTCAGCGTCAGAACGTTGGACTGGATATAGTTCTTCTGTTCCGCATTGGGCAGGCTGTATTTATACGCCACGAAATAGGAACTCACTGTGTTGAACAGGAAGATCAGGTAATAATTGATCAGATCCTGGGTGCTGTCGATGCCCACGGGATCCTTGATGAGATATTTCAGGAAGGGAACCAGCGCCAAGCCCACAACCGCCACCACCAGGGCGATTACCCGGTAGGCCTTCTTATAGAACTGCATATAAGCCTTGACCGTTTCCTTGTCCCCGCGGGCTACGGGCGCATACAGGCTGAAATTAATAGCAGTGCCAAGGCCCAGTTCCGCCAGGGACAGCACCGACAGGATACTGGTATAGGTACTGTTGACGCCGAGGAGCGTTTCTCCCAGCTTTATGATGAAAATTTTCTGGAGAACAATTCCCAGGAGCCCCGTTACGGCATTGCTCAGATAGCCGAAGAGGATGTTCCTGGTTGCGTATTTCACTCGTCCCATTCGCTTATGACTTCTCTCCTGTTATATACCATTCCCCGCGCAGATGGAAATATGCGGGAAGATGCAAGCGTATCTTAACATAAATGAGGGGAGAGTTCAACCAAACCGGCAAGATAGGCCGAAGTTGTTTCCCTCTCTCAAGCAATCTATTCCCTTTTCATAGTGGTATTTATTAGGCGAATCCATTCTTTTTTACACATCTTCCTAATTTGGAATGCTTCCCATTTGCTTTCTTTCCGATTTTTAGGATATTCCATGTTTCCTTTAAGCGTCTTATCTTTTCAGCGTCTCATTCTTTAAATTTGTCTGTATTATTTTATAAAAGTTTATAATTTACAGAATTTTATTAGTTCTTTTATTTATTGGCAAAATTTTATTTCATTTTTGAGTATTATTTGATAATTTTATCTTTTTATAAAAATTTTTATGTTTTTCAGATAATTTATTTTTTATACCAAATAAGACAGCCTTTTTATTACATTTCAAAAAAGATTATGTCATTTAGAATGCGTAAAACGATTGATTCCTTTTATCTTTTATTTCTATTCATTCGCTCCCCTTGCGCTTTCTTCTCATCCACCCCCAAATCCCAAATCCAAGCACCGTACAAACCGCTCCCGCCAGCAAACCGTCATTGCGGTACACGAACCGGATTTCGTTCTTCCCGTCTTCCAGGCGCACCGCCATCATGCCGTTTGCCTGCAGGATTTCCGTTTCTTCCCCATTCACATAAGCCCGGAAGCCATCCGCATAGGGCACGCTGAAAAACGCATACTTGCTTCCGTCCGACGTGATCACGCTGGTAAATCCGTCCCACTCCTTTGTCAGGCTTTCAGAGCCTGACGCGGTGCGCGCAGCCAGCAGTTCTCCCTTCTCCTTCGGGACGAATCCTCCTTCCTGCCCGTCTTTCGTTTCCGCCTCATATCGCTTCAGGATCCCGTCAACCTTCTGCGCGTCTTCATCCGCCACCACCAGATATTCCAGCATGGCCAGGCCCCTCTGTTCCATCGGAATGCTCTCCAGGTCGCTGCGGGTCATATAGCTGTCATAGGCTGTTCCAATGGGCACCGCATCCTCATATTCGCACAGATACCAGGTATGCAGCTGTCCTTCCACGCTCTGCAGCACTTTCGCATCCGCATCCGGCGCATGGGTAATATAGTACTTTCCGCCCAACAGTTCCCGCAAACCATCCGGCCATTCGGAATCCGGCGTGAAAACCGTCCGCTCCAGGCCCAGGGAATCATAGAATGCATAGAGGGAACCCTGTACCGTGGAGGTGAACGCGCCTGTACCCGGAAGGGACGCCGTCATCAGGATGGTGTTGTCGCTGCTGTGGATCCGGTATCTTTCATCCGGAAGTTCCAATTCTGACACAGCTGTCACCTTATCATAATAATTCTGGGACGGGTAAGCGGAATACGCATAATAGAGCCGTGCCGTCAGCCCTGTGGTAAATGCGCCAAACGCAGCGATACCAAGCCCCATGCACCACAGGAAGCGCTTTTCTTTCCTGACCGCCGCCGTAATCAAAAGTGCCAGCAATACGCCCCCGATTCCCACAGCGGACCAGGTTAGAAATACCTGTTCGTCATAGATCAGTTCGTATCTGTGAGACGACCACCAGTAGGAACCGATTACAAACAAAAGCATAAAGGCAGCAAGAAGGGCACAGACTGTCTTGATTGGGTAAATCTTTCTCTCTTCCAGCACCCGTGCGCTGGCCAGACTCATGAGCAGAACCGGCATGAACAGCCATCTGTGATAATTGCTGTCCGCAAACAGGCCGAACGCGCTGTTGAAAAGCGGGATCCCTGTGGCAACAGTGCAGACGGCGATCATGCCGGAAAGCCAGTCCTTTCTCTTTTTGATCAGATAGCAGAGCACCAGAGACAGGCTGACCATGGGAAGATACATAGACCAGGATGACCAGTCATATTCCCGGATGCAGGACCAGGAAGTCATGGTCTCTCCTGGGAAAAGCAGCGTGCGAAGCACCTGCAGATAATCGCGGTTGCCGCTGTAGAACCAGTTTCCCGGGGCAAGTTTCCTGGATACACGGGGATTGCCCAGCACAAGCGCTAAGGAAGGAATGAGGATGACTCCGGCCATGAGGCAGCCCAGAAACCCTTCCGCAAAACACCTGCCGATCAGCCTGCGCTTTTTCCACAGGTGCAGGCCCTCCCGGAACAGGAAATACAGAATGAGAAAAATCACTTCCTGGGTGAAAAGATAGTAATTCACAAATGCGTTGACGAAAACGCCGAAGGCCAGAGCGCCCTTTTTCCCTTCCCGGGCCAGCTTTTCATAACCGATCAGGAGCAGGGGGAAGAAGGCCACCGCATCATGAAACTGGAAAATCAGATTCACGCACTGGAAGCCGGAGAACGCATATAGGGCGGAGCCCAGAACTGCGTAGGGTTTGCCTATAAAACGTTTCAGCCAGACATAAGCCAGGGTTCCCGCCACCGCGTATTTGAGCATATAAAGCCAGCCTGCCAGATACAGATAGTACCTGGCAGGAAACAAAAAGGACAGCCAGGTAAAGGGGCTGCCTAATCCGTAGTAGCTGCAGGCGCCCACAAAGCTGGAACCCAGGTCAATACTCCAGTTCCACAGCCAACCGCCCTCCTTAAGAGCGGTATTTTCCAGCATTGCAAAAGGGATCTGCTGCTCATTATAATCATTGGTAAGCGTAAAGAGGCCGCCGTTCTGAATGAGAAGCGGCGCAAAAGCCGCCAGCGCCACCAGAAAGTGGAACAAAAAAACCTGCGGGCAGCCGCTGGAGCGCGCTTTATGCATCCAGGAGGAACAAGACGCTTTGCCGGATATTTGATTCGCCGCGCTCCCTGTTTCCTTTTTTGCTGCCTCGTCTGCTGTTTTTCTCATCTTTTCGACCGTCATCAGATTTTCTTCCCTTTCTCATCGATCAGAACCCACTCCTCCCATAATTCATGCATTCTGGAAGGATCGATCTCCTGGCTGTTCTTGTGTTTGGCCGGCCGTATCATCCATTTTTCCTTAGAGGGGTTCAGTCTTGCTCCCCAGAAGCTGAAGGTGCTGTTGGCGCAGATGTTATGGCTGCAGCAGCTCATCAGTTCCATGTCAAAAAAGCTGTCCGCCCCCTTATTCCAGTCAACAATCGTATATTCCGGCCCGGCATAATGGGTGCGCAGATATTCTGTATCGTCTGAAAACAGGTAAAAATGCGCATCCAGCACCCGCTCTCTGATAAACTGCTGCGCCGCCTCATAGTAGGCTTCCGTACAGATCCCGCCGAACATGCCCGCGTTCTCAGGATCCAGATAATCTCCCCGGCGGATATGAATGCTGACAGAATGTTCTGACT
>OGPH01000805.1_pt1 | contig 29162 bp, 35 predicted proteins | sample 1552891 | NCBI WGS metagenome assembly OGPH01 (sample SAMEA2580272, study PRJEB22360) | human gut metagenome | biome: human gut; feature: human-associated habitat; material: faeces | place: Denmark | collected 2008/2010 | reverse complement strand
ATAACCTCTTCGTTGTTCATGATTTCATTGGTTTCCATGTTTATTCTCCTTTCAACTCTTGAAAATGTGTGATTCTTCTTTCATTAAAGCCGCTGTATTTTTCGCGCGTTTATAACAAATTTCGGTAATCATATCGTGGAGCTACGCTGTAATCAATTACCAGGCAGGGAGTTCCATCGCTGGCTAATTGAGAGCTGAATGATAAATCGATATATCCACTATCGACATTCCACCCAAGTTCGTCGCCGAGTTTTACACTGTCCAGACCAATTTCGTAGTAGAAGTCATTCAGGGATACATACATATCATCCAGCATTTGCCGATTCAGTTCGCACTCTGCTTTTTTTATTTTTTCAATATCGCTTTTGAAGTATCTTCCGGAAATTGCATCATAGCAGAGCGTATTCCCCTTTTCTGTAATGATTACCTCTCTTGTTACTACCGGATTCTTTTCAACCTTATCCTTAGCAACGGCATCTTTCACTGCCTCATTTTTCTTCTCCCCAAACATCTCAATTACTTTTCCCTGATAGTCTTTGAGTGCGGATTCGGATAAGGTATATGCTGTTGCAAGTGCAGCATTTCTCCGAGCATTCACTGAGCTGGCTCCGATCAGGCAGGCAACAGAGAGTGTTCCGGTAATCGCTGCCGGAATATAACACGCCCATGTCGTTTTCACCATATCCATTGCTTCAAGCTTTTCGGCTCCGATTTCCTCTTTTCTCTCTTCAATGAGAATCAGTGCCTTAGGCGTTGCTCGTACAGCCATGACCGTCGTTGTAATCATGCCTGCAATGCCGATTCCGGTAAGAATCTCCGGACTATGCTTTTTAATCGCTGTTTTCAGTGACAAAAAGCTCTTGGCTATTTCTTTTTTCATTACTTCTTTCCTCCAATTCCTAAAGCTGTTTTGGATAACTCAAGAACCATGTGAAACGCCTCATCCTCGGTAAAGCCGGCTTCTACAAAGCGATCCTTCAAATTCTTCATCTCAGAAGCAGCTTTAGCAAACATCTCTTTCTCTTCCAGATTTTTGATCTCCTGTTTGAGAAGCTTAATCTCGTTTTCTTTCTCAGAAATCTCTTCCTGTAAGGACTCTTTTGTTACCTTGTTCTTTGGATTCCATCCTTTAAGAGTCTTATAAGACACTTTGTTTTCACGGGGCACAGGGCCCCTGGATTCCTGCTTAACCAACCAGAATTCCGGACGAACTCCACGAGAGTCCGAAGCGAGGCTGGAGTTCGCATGGCCATCGAGGTGCACAAGAGCGAAACAAGCCGAAGAAAACTCCTCTTTTGTAGCATTTCTCAGCCATCCCCATGCAAGCTGGTCCTCAAAACAAGCAATCCGATTCTTGCAGTCTTTCATCAAAGGAAGCTGCTCATTGATATCCGGTTCCAGATTTTTGTTGTCCCATTCGTCCTCATGACCAACAATCTGTCCAACGGTCGGAATAGTAAGTCCGTAAATCTTGTCACGCAATTCCTCCGGAAACGCCATAAACAGAACCGTATCCATCCACTTCTTCAAATCAGACTTTTCAAAGCCACCTTTATTTGTGTCTCGGTTGTTCATTGGCCGACGGGTAACATAATCGTCAAATATAAACATGACGCCCTCGTCCGTAACCTTGTGAGCCGTTACAGTAAACTCTCCAAGCTCTGCCAGAGGAATAACCATCTGATCTCCTACCTGAATATTTGCTGTGTCGATTTCCTGCTTTCTTAATACCTTCATGATGTTTCTCCTTTCGAAAATATAAATTGTTGTGGTTATAAAATAAGACCGAGAAGTGTCTCGGCCGTATTTTCTGCTACTTGAAATATGTAGTTGTTTGTTGGTTCTTCCGACATGTGAAGAAATAGCTCCATTTTCAATATGAAGCCCTCTATCACTAAGTCGGCTTCCGTCATCGGATGATCCATGATGGCCAATAGAATTTCATCAACAGCCCACTTTTCATACGAACGCTCCATGATAGCTGATTTAGGCCAATTTCCTCCGGGTTCAAATAGATGCTCATTCGCATAATTTAGAATTTTTTGAATAACCTCGTCATTCATCAGCACTTGCTCCAAACTAAAAAGAAAGAGCCCTTGTTAGGACTCCTCTTCGTTTTCATCGTCTCTTTTGGCAAGTGCCTCATTAACCTTTTCCTCAATTTTTTCATCCATTTTCTTTTCGTTTACCCAATCGGTAAGGACACTCACTCCAAATCCGATCACGGTAACTGCGATACCAATGGCCTTGATAAAATTTTTGTTCTTCATAAAGCATTAGCCTCCTTTTCATAATACGGTCTGTAATTTTTGCGCAAAGAAAAAGAGCCCTAGAGGGCTCCTCATCAAATACAATACCATTACCAATTTTGTGCTTTAAAAATCTCTATTGCTTCTTTTTCGCTATCCGCTTCTAATTTTATTTCCCACATACCGCTTCCAATACAAATTTCGTCATAATATGTGTTTACGTCCGCAAAAAAACCACCATCAAAATGTGCTTTTGGATCATAACTTTCATTTCCGGTTATAAGCTGAATTCCGTATGCTAAAAGCGTTGTATTCTTGTAAAACTCTGCGCCATAATAACCACAAAAAGATCCTCTACCTTCCCATTCGTTATTATCAAATAAACCTATACATCGATGTTTCCAGTCGCTTTCTGGCAGATTAACTTGGTTTATATAGAAAGTCATAATTGATCTCCTTTCGTTCGTTATAAATTAAAGTATATCACATATATACAGGTGACAGTTATTTAAACAAATCATTCAAATTTATTGACTGTCATTGTATCGATCATGATACACTCCAAGCCATCTTCCAAAGTTGATTTATAATTATCGAAATCCAACCAGTAACAATCCATTTCTTCAACCATATAAGAAATATCCCAACCGAGGTCATCGCCTCCATCTATACCTTCAACTCCAAGGAAGGATAGATATTCATTTAATGAACAGTCACCTCTGATAGCAAGATTTCGGTTTACGTGATACTGGGCGTTTAACACCGCTGCCATTGTGGTTCTGAAATACTTCTTCGAGGAAAGATCATAGAAAAGTAACCGCTCGCTCTCCGAATCCATATCCATGTTATAGACCTGATAGCCCCAATCGTATGTAGCCACCATTGCATCTTTCGCCATTTCAACATGGATTTTATCATCTGCGTCCTCTCCATAAACAATCTTGGCCGACTTCCGATATTGCTTATAAGATTCGTTAAGCATGACATATGCGCTCATCAAGGAAGCCTGTTTCTTTTGATTTAGTGCATTTGCCCCAAAGATGCAGACAATGGTTGAAATTCCAAGTAGCGCAGAAGGAATATAAGACGGTCCAGCCACTCGGATAATTTCCACTTTGGTTAGGTTTTCACCTTTCTCCAACTCTGCTTCTTTCAGCAGTTTTACTGCTTTGGGGGTTGCTCGAACGGCAGTAATGGTCGTTACGATAACTCCAACGGAAGCCACTACCGTTAAAATTGTTGGAGATGAGCGATATAATTGTCGCCCAACTCTTTTTGAGATTTTAGCTTTTTGCATGAAATTCTCCTTTCGTTTTATCCTATTCCATGGCATACAATAGGTCTTGAATGTTTTCGCCTACTATCTTAGCGGCAGTAAATATAGAACTGTTCTGTCGATTCATAGAAGCAAACTCTTCCATTTTCTCTGTAAACGATCGTGCCATTTCTTCCAGATTTTTTATGGACGTTTTGGTTCGGGGATAAATATGATTGGCTACATAATTTCGAAATTCTCCAATCGCCCATAAGGTATTGCTCGTCTTTGCAAATCCATTCTTGTCAAACACCGGATTCGGCAACCATTCGTCCATTTCGTACATATCGCACAGAATCAACTCCAATTCGTCCAAGCTCAAATTTCTAACCACCTCCTTAAAATCCCCCTTTCCTGATAGATAAAAATAAAAGAGAACCAGTATCAGATTCGAACTGATTACCTCCACGGAAATGTGGCGCTCTACCAATGAGCTAACTGTTTCTCCATAATAGTAATTGTAAATTTTGCGAAGTAAAAAGAAAGAGCCATTGCTGGCTCAATCCTTCTAATTCAAACCGATCTTCTTCAGAATTTTCATGAGTTCTTCTTTGCTCATATCCGCATCAATACTTACATGCACATGTGCTTTCTCATCCGAAATTGAAGCATTCAACTCGTTTAACTGGATATCCACGTTATATCCCAGTTTTTTATGTAATACCCCTTTTGCTAATTTCGAAAGCAACATTCGTGTAAATTTTGAGCTGATTTTCATTTCATCCATCACCCTTAAACTCCTTTCGCTATAATCAGTTTTCCATAAAAGGAGCTGTGATTTTTGCGGATTAAATATTGCGTCTATCAAAGACAGTCTCCCATCGTTCACGTTTAATAGGCTTCATTTTTAAGGCCCACATAATCTGACGAATTGTTACAGTCGGATAAAGCCCGTCCGTAGCCATCCCAGAACGTATATCAAAGTATTCTTTAAAATGCGGATGCAAATATAAATCATCCGTAATCCATGGGTCCACTTCTCCCCACCAGGTGCTCTTCGTTTTCCCATCAAATCGTTGTTGAATAACTGCCAGTCCCTTTTCCCCGATTTGGAACAGAGTGCAGCAATGATAGACTGGATGATCGCAAAAATATACTTTTCCATACATCGATAAATAGATGTCCGGTTTTTCATAATGGTATCGCATCATTTATTCTCCAAAAAGAAAAAGCCTATGCCAAAGCATAGACCTTCTCTCAATAATATTTTTAGTCATCAAATAGCTTACATGACGTTTTGCAATATGGGTATGGTCCTCCGCAGGCTCTGCATCCGGCTGGCGGAATATCTCCTTGTTCCATATCGAGCATTTCTTCCGTCCATTCTACTTCTTCATCGGACTCATACTCGTAATCTTCTTCGTCCACCTTTAATCCACACGATGGACAGATATAAACTCCGCATCCAGTCTTCGGATCTTCTGCTTGCCTCATAACGGCTCCACACCGATTGCAAATCGCATATCCGTTATTCAGGTACTCAATCAATTCAATACCTTCTGGTTTGATAATTTTGTGGCTCATAAATATTATCTCCTTTCGTTTTTCGAAAGAACCGCTATTATTGTACGGTTTCTTCCGGTGTACGGTCAAGAGACAAAGAGCTCTTTGTAGCATCTCCTTTCCATAATAGCGTCTGTAAAAATCACGCAAAAACGAAGAGGACATGTGTATATCACGCCCTCCTCATTTCTTACCGGTTAATTATTTCTTTGTCGGTCTAAAACGATTGAACAATCCTCTGAATGTTGTCGAGGTATAAGTTCCGGTTTCCTCAAATTTAAATCCTTTCCGCATCCAGATACCGTAGAACATCAACGGTATGAGAAGCTCTGCCGCTGCAATACCCAGTCTGAAATATCGATCTTTCACCTGTTCGTCAAGCTGAGAGCGCTTATATTGCTCATCCTGCACATCGGCCTTGATCTGCTCGTCCAACTGAGATTTCTTAATCTCGTTTTCCCGGACACTCGCTTCACTTTCCAACGTACGCCGGCTTCGCTTATCCTCCGCGTCCAGCTCACTTTTGGTTTCCTCGATTCTCAAACGGTACAGCTTTGCCAGATCCTCTATAGCCTTTGATTTCTCTTCGCTACCCGAATCCAGAGAAGATATCGCCTGAATCTCCGCTGCTATCTCCTCGTTCAGCAATTCTTTGATGTTTTCACCCATTTTAGTTCTCCTTTCGTGAATTCATTAACTGTTCCATAAAAGGACTTGTTATTCATGCGAAATATAATTTTTGATGTTGACTTTCAAGACCACATATCTTTTCTTATATATCGCATCCGCTCCCTTATGGGACAGTTCCAAAAACAAATAAGGTCCGCTGTCTGGATCGGATTGATCGACCCGCAGCGAACCAACGACATCCCTTCGGAATACCTGTCGTCCGAAGACAATCCCAATAATGATACCAATAATCATGCAAAGAATGAGCTCCATATTCAATCCTGCCTTTCCAAAACATTTTTCCAAATTTTCTACCCGGGATTTTTTCACATATCAACATAGCATGTCTTTCGGATACCTTGGTACTGTGTTTTATCCTAGGATAAAAAAGAAAGAGCCATTGCTGGCTCAGTCTTTAAAGATGTTATTTCTGCGTTCCCTCGCCCTCATACACAATTTTCTTTCTCATGTCGGACCAGGCAATATACCGCTCTTTTCGACATACAGGACAATGGAATTTACATACCTTTCCTCCGATGTCCACCACCTCTTTGCTGTCTGCCTCCAATCGGCTCTGACAATTCGGACAGTTGAAGCGATAGACTTTCTTGACTGCTATGTCTACAATCTTCATTTCAATCCCTCGCTTTATTCAGTAACCAGAAGAACCGTCTGTACAAGTTGTAGTAAACATCCTTACAGCATGGGATATTTGATCTAGCTTTCAGAATGTCATAAGACCAACCTTCGGTTACGCCTTTTAAAATATAATTGGATAGTTCCGCATCTGTCGCAATCGCCGTTTGCTCGATCGTTTTCATACGATCCAAATAGTAAGATCGAGCTTCTGCACATCGAGCTGTCGGATCGCCAGTCGTTCTGTTTCTTGAGAATATCTCCATATCAGCAGGCCGGCGGCTAAGCCCATCCAGAGCGGCATATGCTTTCTTCCATATCGGATACTGTAGGCAGAAATGCTTCAATTCATAGTACCGGTGACGCTCAATCCAATATGGGTTTTTCTCGGATAATTCTGGACGAATCGTTGTTGCCATATTAACGTTTCTCTCCTTTCCATAAATATCCGGTTTCTTCCCAGAGCCGCTTTGGAGAAATATAAAAGTTGATGCGTCCGTACTTCGAATTCATCTCTTCGATATTGGTAATCAACTTTCCGTTTCTAGTCGCTTTTCCAATGGGAAGCCATCCGGATATAATACCGGCTCGAACCCAGGAAGCATCTTTCCCGTATACTCTGGCGACGACCGCTACCGGAACGGAGCCCGGTGCAAATATCATTTCTTCCATTGGCTGTTACCTCCTTTCAACGGCTATTCTAGGATAGGAACCGCAATTTGTTAAAACAACCTCAGTGGCAAAACGACAAAAAGAAAGAGCCCTTGTTAGGACTCCATTCTCTTGAAATATAATTTTTGTAATTTTGCTCTCATTCTTGTCAATTCGATTTGAATCGCTTCTGCTTGACCAAAATTCTTACATCGTAAAAGCATATCCTCAAATATTCGAATTTTAGTCGGTAAGTGCTTTTCCTCTTTTGACATTATGAATCTCCTTTCGTTTTATCTTTCACAAAAGGAGTTGTAATTCCTGCGAATTCCTCCATCGAATCATCGTCATTTCACAAGGGTAATCCTCATATCCATATGTTTCGCAAGTAATAAATCCTTCCAGAACGCCACGAATTACCTCGGCTTCGTACTGTTTGTATGGAAAAATATAATCCGGCAATTCCCTATGTATCTGTCCGCAAACAGGGCAACGAAACCGTTCCACCTTTACCCATGATGTTTTTCTTCCTTTTGTTCGCACAATTCTCGACACGTTATCATACCGTTTCACCCTTGCCCCGCAGTTCCGACAGGTTAATTTTTCATCACTAACCATATACCCATCCTTTTAAAAAGTTTAGTGTAGGAGTTGACAATTCCTACACCATCATATATGATTACTGATGATAAATCAACCTTGCCACGCGGAAAATCTCATTTTACAAAGGTATTGAGGAGGTATGAAGCATGTTGATAAAATGCCCTGAATGTGAGTTGCAGGTAAGCGACAAGGCGACATTCTGCCCCCATTGTGGTTATCCCATGCAGCCAGATGTCAGACCTAGGAAGCCTCGAAGTAAAAATAACAAACGGAGACGGCTCCCTAATGGGTTTGGACAGATCAGTGAAATTAAGAACCGGAATCTAAGAAACCCTTTTCGGGCCATGGTTACAGTTGGAAAAACGCCAGAGGGAAAGCCGATCTGCAAGCCACTAAAGCCGGAATCTTATTTTCCAACCTATAACGATGCGTATGCAGCCTTGGCAGAGTACAATAAGAATCCATATGATTTGGAACCCGCTATCACAGCAAAAGAACTGTATGAAAAGTGGACCGAAGAATATTTCAAGACTTTGAAGAATGATTCCAGTGCAAGAGCCGTAGACTCTGCATGGGCGTATTGTTCATCTGTCTATGATATGCGAGTTATGGATATCCGAGCTCGCCATGTGAAAGGCTGTATGGATGAGGGCGTCGCCATCGTAAAGGGAAAAGAGCAGAAACCGAGCGCTTCCATGAAGAACAAAATCAAGTCTCTATTCAACCTGATGCTGGATTATGCTTTGGAATATGAAATTGTCAAACAGAATTACGCTCGAACTTTTACCTTGACTGATGAAACCATCAAAGAAATTCAGACCGTCAAGAAGGAACACATTCCATTCTCCGACGATGAAATGAAGTTACTTTGGGAACATGTTGATGATAAATATTGCGTTGATGTTCTTCTGATTCAATGTTATTCTGGTTGGAGACCACAGGAATTGGGATTGATTGAACTGAGCAATGTTGATTTATCGAAATGGATCTTTACTGGTGGCATGAAAACAGAAGCCGGCGAAGACCGAACCGTACCTATCCATCCCAGAATTCAATCCCTTGTGGAACGAAAATATAGAGAAGCCGAAAAGCTAGGAAGCAAATATCTTTTTAACTATGTCGATCCAGATAGCCGACAGAAAAATATCAAGCTTACCTATAACCGCTATCAAAGAGTATTTAGCCGCATTCGTGACGAGCTTAATCTAAACCCTGAACACCGTCCGCACGATGGCAGAAAACATTTCGTCACGATGGCAAAAAAATATGACGTGGATGAGTACGCCATCAAATATATGGTGGGACATAAGATCACGGATATTACGGAAAAGGTCTATACGGCTAGAGAATTTGATTGGTTGCGAGAAGAGATTGAAAAAATAAAATAGCTTGTAGACCGGACGAACCCCATTAGGATTCGAAGCGTCTGAGTGGTGCGTATTACCATTGGTTCCTACACCAGCGAAAGCAGCCGAAGAAACGACATCTCTGAGCCAGAAAAGGGTTCGGACGCTTAACAAAGTGTAGGAATATAGATATAGGAATGGTGCAGGAATAATGTACAAGTTACCTACATTTCCCTGCTTTTACCCACTCCTAACCACTTCTAAAAGTATTGATTTTACTGGATTTTTGACAAATCTCTTGTCTAGTAAGTTTCTATCTATTTTTACCACGCACCTTTCTTTTTATGACTTTTATATCGATTTAAATATTGCCAAAGCATCTTATTTTTTCGCAACATAACGAAATAGACGGGGATTTCATCGGAAAAACATTGCCTATCCCCCTGTATTTCAGTATAATGAATCTGGACGCGGATAAATAAGAAAGGGTGATTTATTGATGGCAACAATCCAGGATATTGCTGATAGGCTCAACATTTCCAAGGGAACCGTTTCCAAAGCCCTGAATGGGGCTTCTGATGTGAGCGAAACTTTACAAAAACTCGTTTTGGAGACCGCGGTGGAAATGGGATACACAAAGCTGCGCAGACAGAAAAATTCCGGCAAGAAGCTTGTCATCCTAGCCGAAAACATAGAATATGAAGAAAAGCATCATTTTGGATATGATATTATTCTCGGCTTTCGTCAAATGGCAGAACCGGCCGGCTATATGGTTCAGATCGTTCCTGTCACGGAACAGCTGCAAAAGGAAATCCCCTATGAAGTTTTTATGCTTCAGAATGATTACCTGGGAGCCTTTATCCTCGGTTTCTCCCTGAATGATCCCTGGATGAACCAGCTGAAATCCGCAAGAACCCCCGCTGTTCTTTATGACAACTATATCTCAGCCAATCCCAACATGGCCTATGTTGGAATCGACAACAATGAAGGCATGGAAATGGCTGTATCCGCTCTGAAAGAACTTGGCCATAAGCAGATCGGCTATCTGAGCGGTGCTTTGGGATCCCACATCATGCAGGTACGCCACACCGCTTTTTTTCATGCCATGCGTCAGAACGGCCTGAAAGCCGATCCTTCCCATACAGGGAGTTCTTATTATATCACGCAGTGCATGGAAAAACATCTTCCGCGCCTTCTCGACAAGGGAATGACCGCCCTCATCTGCAGCCACGATCTTCTTGCCCATGCCGCCATCGTCCAGTGTCAGCAGCTGGGACTGCGGGTGCCTGCGGATATCAGCATCATCGGATTTGATGATCTTCCCATGAGCGCCTATACTTCCCCGCCTCTTACCACCGTCCGTCAGGAACGGGTTCAGTTGGGAAAAAGCGGATACTATGCCTTAAGCAGCCTGTTGAATAAAATCTCCATTGGCACACTGCTCCTGCATGCCAGCTTGGTTCGGAGGGAGTCTGCCGGAAAAGCGCCGGAGGGAAAGCTTTTATAGCAGCTTTCCTTCCGGCGCTTTTCAATGAATTCATTATTTTGAAACATCCTCATCCAGAATTTCCTGGATCCACCGCAACACCCGTTCGATCCCGGTATCCCAGTATTTCCACTGGTGATCTCCATCTGCCTCTTCATAAACGAGGTCTGCTCCCAAATCCCAGAGATAATCCCTCAGCCTGATATTATCTGCGTACAGGAAATCCTGCTTGCCGCACCACTGATAGAATTGAGGAAGATTCTTCCCTTTCTCTGCCGCTTTCCTGGCCAGCTCAAACAGATCGTCCTCGCTTCCTGCTATCTGCCGGTTCCCATATACCGGCCCGAAGGCATTGGCTCCTCCTCCTGTCTCCTGACGAATCCGTTCTGCCAGGGCGGCCACATCCACCGCTCCGGAAAGAGAAGCTACTGCCCGGAAACGCTCCGGAAGGGAGAGCCCCAGCTTAAATGCGCCATAGCCTCCCATGGAAAGCCCGGCAGCAAATGTCTTATCCGCTTCCGCTGAAATCTGTGGGAACAGATCCCGGCAGATACGGGGAAGTTCCTCTGAGATGTACGTCCAATACCTGAACCCGATCTCCATATCGGAATAAAAGCTCAGATGGGCCGCCGGCATTATCACCACAATCCCCATCTCGCTCGCATACCGTTCCACACTGGTCCGCCTGGCCCATACAGTGTGATCTCCATTATAGCCATGCAGCAAATACAGCACTGGATACGGCGGCGTAAACTGTCCTCCATTTACCGGATTTATAATTTCAATATTTTGTGGAAGGATCACACTGAGATTTACGCTCATGTGCAACACTTCCGAGAAACAATCCACAGTCAGAAAAGCCATTCTGTCATCTCCCTTTCCTTCCGCATTTATATTATTTCCGAAGAAGAGATACAGCCAGATCCGGCCGGTTCGTAATGATGCCGGTACATCCGGCCTCAACCAGCTTTTCCATCTCCTCAGGCGTATCACAGGTATAGGGATTCACGCCGATCCCTCTGTTTCTCATCTCTTCCACCAAAACGGGATTTTCAAGCACGCTGTGATAGTCTGGGTGAAGGTAATCCGGCTTATAGGGCAGGCTGTCCACAAGTTCCGTAAGGCTCTGTGCCTTTCCTGCATCTTCCAGAAGAAAGCGGATATCTTGCACCGGATATTTTGCCGCAAAGGCGGCGGAAAATTCCCTGCGAAACGGCTGCATCCTCTCCTGGAAGGTCAAAAGTCCCACCCTGCAGTCCGCGTCCTGTTTCTTTAATTCTCCGAGCAAATCAGCATCGAAAGAGGAATAGATCACTTTATCTGCTGCCTTGCTGTTTCTTACAATCTCCAGAATCTTTCCGACGAAGTCTGCTTCCTTATCCAGATGGGGCTTTAATTCCAGATTGATGATCTCCATATCCTCCACAAGCGGAAGGAATTCTTCCAGCGTGAGGATCCTCTCTCCCGCATATTCACTGCCTTTGTAAGCGCCGAAATCATATTCCTTCAGTTCCTGAACCGTTTTCAGCAGGATGGCGCCCTTTCCATCCGAAGTATTATCGATATAGTAATTATGATGGATCACAATCTGTCCATCCGCCGTCAGCTGCAGGTCGGTTTCCACTCCGTCCGCTTCCAGTTCATGCGCTTTAACAAACGCCGCCCTGGTGTTCTCGGGGGCATGATAAGATGCCCCCCTGTGTGCCATTATCCAAAGGTTATTCATTGAGCAGTTCATTTCCTTTCGCTTCCAATTCTGCCAGCGTGGTATCCACATCCGCATCGTTTACCATAATTTCCGCCATATCGTTGGTCAGTTCCACCTGGAATTCCACATAGCCCGGATTATTGGGGCGCCCGGAAGAGATCTCCAGCTGATCAAGCGCTACCTTGTACTGCGGGTACTGCTCATACCATGCTACCATTTTCTCATCTTCTACCGCGCTCTTTCTGGTAGCCAGATAACCTGTTACGATACTTGCTTCTACTGTCTCATCAACTGTGGTCATGAATTTCATATACTCCCAAGCAGCACTCTGTTCCTCTTCGGACAGGCCACTCAGCATGGCAAGATTACAGCCTCCTGTCGTCACACCGTAAGAAGTTCCTTTCGGGATGAAAGCGGTCTGAAGTTCGAATCCAAGTTCATCCGCTACTGAAAGCATCTGGCTCAAGCTTCCTGTGGAAGAGAAGAAGAAGGCAGCATCCTGATTCATCAGATCTGCATTCATCTTATCAATTTCCGAATAAGGATACAGATGCGCCAGATTTCTTTCCCGAAGGTCCTTGAAATAATCGATTACGATTCTGTCCACATCATTGTCCACCGTACACTGCGTCTCATCCTCATTCACCGTAAATCCACCCCAGGTTAACATGAACGCTTCATGGAACCAATAATTGATAGGCATGGAAATACCATATTTTCCAGTCGCCTCATATACCTTTTCGCAGGCCTGCGCTAGAGCGTCCCAGGTTGTGATCTCCTCCGGGTTAACGCCTGCTTCCTCCAGTATAGTGGTATTCATATAGAGAATGGACGTGGAACGCAGGAAGGGAAGGGCATAGCAGGTATCATTGATATAACAATTATACAGAAGTCCTTCGTGGAAATCGCTCATATCCATGCCATCTGCCTCAATCCGTTCATCTAGGCCCTGTATCATTCCTCCATCTGCAAACAGGCCAACAGAGCCGATTTCCAAAACGGTCAGGTCAGGAGCAGTTCCGGCGATATAAGCCGCCTGCAGCTTCTGATGCAGTTCTACATAATCCCCCTGGTATTCAGCCGTCACATGAATCCCTTTTTCAGCCCCGACCGTGCTATTGAATCTCTCTGTAGCTTCTCCGATATAAGTTTCCACAGTATCTGAATTTGCATACCAGAAAGTTAATTCTATCGTTTCCCCAGAGCCGGATGTGCCTTCGCTCTGTTCACTTCCGCTCTGCGTGGATGCTGCCTCTGAAGAAGCGGATGCTGAGGCTGTCGAAGCACTTTCGGATGTTCCGGAACTGCCTCCACAGCCAAGCAGGGAAATTGTCATTGCTGCTGCTGCTAATAATGCCATGCTTTTGTGAATCAATCTGTTCATTTTTTCCTCCATACATTCTGCCGCTAAAGCGGCACTTTCCACTTATTGTTTTTCTATATTTTATTTAACACCTGTATAGGCGAATGCTTTTAATATCTGTTTCTGCGCTATAATAAAAGCGATCAGGATAGGAATGAGCATAATCAGGTTCCCCGCCATGATAATGTGATTGGCTACTCCACCGTCCACATCCCGAAGTGCAGTGATTCCGACAGGAAGGGTTCTTACTGCGTCGCTGGTAGTGAGCACCTTTGCCCAGAAATAATCATTCCAACTCCCAATAAATGTCAGCAACGCCAACGTAGCGACCGTGCTGCGGGACATAGGGAGCATGATACGGAACATAATCTTCAGTTCTCCTGCTTTATCCAGCCTGGCAGCTTCAATCAATTCCTTTGGTACCTGAAGAAAATTCTGACGCAGCATGAAAATGCCGAATGCGCTGGCAGCCTGTGGAAGAATCAAAGACCAGTAGGTATTGATCAATTCCATTTTGCTCAAAATCAGGAATACCGGAAGAAATACCAGCTGCGCCGGGATCATAGTTGTAGCCAGAATGACTCCAAATAAAATTCCTTTTCCCTTAAATTCATATCTTGCGAATGCATAAGCTGCAGGTACCACTGTCACTAGCTGCAAGATCAGAACGCCAACGGTAACAATCACACTATTTTTAAAATAGTGAAAAAATTCAATGGATTCAAACGCCGTTACAAAATTGATAAACTGCGGATTTGATACCCAAAATACAGGAGGCGATTGCAGCGTTTGTCCCAAAGTTTTAATGGATGTAAGGGCCATCCAGTAAAAGGGTATGAAGAAGATCATAAACAGAATCAGGTTTATGATCCATCTTCCGGATGTTTTTGCTATCTGTTTCATTTCTTTCCTCATTTCTATACGGATGTTTTTTCTGATGCACAGTTTTATTGATAATGCACTTTCTTTTGCAGTACGCTGAAATAGATCAAAGTCATAAGCCCCACAATAAGCATCAGGATCACACCCATGGCAGAGGCATAACCTGTATTATAGTAAACAAATCCCTGCTGATAGAGTTCATATACCAAGGTATTGGTAGAATCTGCAGGACCTCCTGCAGTCATCAAGGAAACGCATTCAAATGTTTTAAAGGAACCAATAATTCCTGTCAGTATCAGGAAAAACAATGTGGGTGACAGCATAGGCAATGTGATTTTAAAAAACACAGAAATGGGTTTTGCCCGATCCAAAGCCGCCGCTTCATACAGATATCCAGGAATCCCCTGAAGTGCAGCCACGAAGATCAACACATAATATCCGAGACTCTTCCATACATTCACGATCACTAAAGAAAGCATGGCTACTTTAGGATCACCCAACCAATTCACTGGATCTACATGGAATAAACTCAGAACAAAGTTGAACAGGCCGCGATCCTGATCCATCATCCACATCCAGATAAAAGATATGGATACCAGCGATACAATATTCGGCATGAACATTACATTCTGCAGAATCCGATTGATCCGGGTATTTTTCTTCAAATATAGAGCAATGGCAAGGCTCAGAATAATCGCAGTAGGCACCATCATCAGCATAAAACGGAAGGTATTGCCCAATACTTTCCAGAAATCTTTATCTGTAAACATATCCAGATAATTTTCTATACCGATGAACTCCATATCCGCTACCATGTTCCAGTCAAAAAAACTCACATAGAGCATATAGAAAACCGGATAGATGACAAATACGCTAAAAATAACCATAGCGGGAAGGATCATGATATAGGGCAACATTTTTTGTTTGGCAGACTTTCCCGCTTTCTTTCTATCCACAGCACCTGCCCGAGTCAGACCAAACGATTTGGTTATGATATCCGGCTCTTTTGCCAGATTTCCAGTTACATCCATTCTTTTCCTCCCTTACCTGAGCCTGTTTTCGTTTCTATCAAAAAAGCAAAGCTTTTTTCTGGGAACCTGAAACTTCACATGGCCATGATGATGATTATCTGTATGATAATCTCTCGCCTGAATACAGCCAAACGGGGTGTCTATTTTATAGAGAATTTCTGCTCCCAGCATCTCTCTGGTCAGCACTTCCCCTTCCATCTCGATCCCCTCTTCCACCTTTTCAAACATCACATGTTCCGGCCGAAATCCGACCCAGGCCGCATGTGCTGGCAGATTCCAAGTGGCAAGGCAATTGGCCGTTTCCATCAGATTCATGGGAGGCGTGCCAATAAATCTGGCTGTAAAGACATTCTCCGGATCCTTATATATATCCTCCGGTGTTCCCTGCTGCATAATTTTCCCTTCATGCATCAGCACGATATTTGTCCCCATAGACATAGCTTCCGCTTGGTCATGTGTCACATAAACAAAGGTTGTTCCCAATTTCTGATGCAATTCGATCAGTTCAGTTCTCAGCTGCGCCCTCAGTTTAGCATCCAGATTGGATAAAGGTTCATCCATCAGAAATACTTCCGGATTCTTTACCATAGCTCTGGCCAATGCTACCCTTTGACGCTGGCCGCCGGACAGCGCACTGGGTTTTCTATTCATATATTCTCCCAACCCAGTGATCTCTCCGATCTCCTGGATTCGCCTGTTCCGCTCTTCCTTCGGTATTTTGGCATTCTTCAGCCCGAATTCAATATTTCCTCTCACCGTCATCGTGGGGTAGATCGCATAATTTTGAAATACCATCGCGATATCCCTGTCTCCCGGAGGCACATCTTTCATATCCTGCCCATTTATCGTCAACGTTCCTTCACTGACTTCCTCCAATCCTGCAATCATCCGAAGTGTTGTAGACTTACCACAGCCCGAGGGGCCAAGCAGGATAGTAAAACTTCCTTCTTTGATGTCCAGATTCAGATCCTCAATGACCCGATCCTTCCTATCATATATTTTTCCAACATGTTCCAGACTTATCTTGCTCACAAATTCACCCTTCCTGTCTTCTATTCTTTTATGGTGCCTTTTGTTGCTTTATGCGTTTTTATGCATTATTTGTCCGCTCATTTCACAAGGCAGGTATCAAATTCAACAAAACTAGTCTATCACTGCAATGTTCTATGAACCATCACGCTTTCGTAAAATAAAGTAAATTGAAGGAAAGAAGTGTAAATAGAACCTAAAGAAAATGTCACATTTGATTACAAAAGTAATGTTTAAGAAAAAAATAGCTACGGGCTTATAATGAATTCAGTGCGCAATTCACAACTCTTCTCCAAATGAAAAAGGGGTAGACATTTTTATAGAAATAATGTATTATAATTGTTGTTCATAAGTTTCCGTAGCTCAGTTGGATAGAGCGACCGCCTCCTAAGCGGTAGGTCGGGTGTTCAAGTCACCTCGGGAACGCCAGATAATTCGCCGAAAGCCTTGCTTACATAAGGTTTTCGGCTTTTTATTTTTAACCAGTCTCGTACCTCTTAATATCATCTCATAGATGTTTCCCTTCAAATTAATAATTCAGAAACAAAATAACAATGTTCCTCTAACAAAACGGTTATATTCTTATTCCAATCTCAACGGAGAAATAAAAACAAATATTAAGGAGGAAAACCATGGCAAAATCGAAATTGGCAAATACAAATGAAAAAAAGTGGCAGAGGCAAGAAAGGAGGCATAATCGTCATGAAAAAAAGTAATTTTGTAGCTATGATTCTGGGAACGATCGGAGGTATCCTGTTTTCGTTAGGTATGTGCATGACTTTGATTACAGAATGGAATGCACGTCAGCCTGGAACAATTATGGGTTTGCTAGGAGCTATTGTTCTCTTAATTATGGTACTGGTATGGAGAAAGATGGAACATAAGGATCCCATCCATGTATCGGGCAAAGTCATTGGCACTGTGCTTTTGGGAATATTGGGAGCGCTTCTTTTCGGAGTAGGAATGTGTCTTACCATGGTATGGAGCAATATGATCCTGGGAATTGTAATTGGAATCATCGGAATTGTTCTTCTTCTGTGTCTGATACCGCTCACAAGAGGATTGAAATAGCCTGTATAGAGCTTCTAAGACAAAAGCGTGTCCCCATATCCTGGAAGAGCCGATAACCGGAAATATAGGAGCCAAATATGGCTGAGTAGTAACTTCACAGGAATCAGAAGATATATAATCTCTTCCCATCTACGGACAAAAATGATACAATAAAAACAATGATCCGGCAAAAGCCGTCCTGTCCTGATTTTGTCCATTTGGAGGGATGATGAAAATGGAGATCATTCAATATCTTCCGACTTTGGAATTGTTGATCTTTAATCTGTTTTCAATAGACCGATGCTGTCACAGAAAATATTCCCGTGTCATAACAGGATTGATCCTGTTTCTCTTTTCTGTTGCCTTCTTCACTTTTAGTCTGAATTTTTCCAAAGAACTGTCCTTTCAAGGGGATGGAAAACTCAGTCTGTTTGGATTCCTTTACCTGATTCCCTTTCGATTCCTTTATAAAGAAAAGTTGCCTCTTTTATTCATCATCTGCTGTACCTGCTGGGTGTATACACTGGGAATTCTTTCCCTATCTATCCATGCAGGCAGTATTTTGGAAGCGAATAATTGGTTCATTGTCTGGATAATTGAAAATCTTCTTTTTTTATTCACCCTGTTTCCTTTCTATAAACATCTGCTTCCCAAATACATTTTTGTTACTGAGAATATCAGAGCCTTTGACAAGTATTGGTACAGATATATGACCTTAAGTAATTGCCTTACTTTTTTGCTCCTGGTTGTTTTAAATTCCCTGTTTCTGAATGGAAAACCTAGTGTAGAAAAATTGGTGGCTCTGTTTCTTCTGCTGTCTTTGACTTATGTTTTCTACTTTATTTTATATAGAATCGTTCTGGATGCCATCCGGCTCAATCATCTGGAACAAGAAGTATCTCATGATCCCCTCACAGGGCTGCGCAATCGTTCCCAATTATGGAATGATCTGGCGAAACTCTCAGACAATGGAGAAGAATTTTCCGTCTTATTTATGGATTTGGATCAATTTAAGCTGATCAATGACCAGTATGGCCATATCACAGGGGACAGATATTTAAAACATTTTGCACATCTCACTTCTGAAATTCTTCAAAATAAAGGAAAAGTGTATCGTTTTGGAGGAGATGAATTTGTTGCAGTTTATCCCGGTCTCATGCCTCAGGAAATCATTAACCAGCTGAAAGAATGCCACGGCTGGGAAGACGGCGCCCCTTGTCCCTTTAATCAGGTGAGCGTAGGTATGCTTTTCTGCGAGCCTCCTCACCAGGACGTGGAACAGATTCTTCAGCGGGTGGATAATCTTATGTACCAAAATAAAATCAGCAAAACGATCCCTTCATGAACTTCCATCGTCTTGATCATTATTTTTTCTTTCCAAATGGCTCCCTTTTTGATAGAGGATAGGGCTGCATCCAATATATTTTTTGAACTGCCTGTTGAAATTGGAGAGATTGTTATAGCCGCAGCTGACGGCAATATCCGATATATGTCCATTTGTATGATTCAGCGCTTTACAGGCGGCCGCAAGCCGCAGCTGAATCAGATGTTCGATTGCGCTGGTACCCGTCGCATGTTTGAAACAGGACATAAAATAGCTTTTGCTGAGATTACAATAACCTGCAAGCTGATCCACCGTGATTGTTTCTGCATAATGCTCCACCATATATGACAGAGCCGGACGAATCAGATTGCTGTCGGTAATTCCCATATCCTCTTTCTTCTTCTCGGAAGCATCTTTTTCCAGCAAATAGATCAGATGAAACAATTCACTTTTTAACAGAAGGTCATCAATTGCCCTGTTTTCTTTGGCACAGGTAAAAATCTTTTTGATACAGGAACATATATCCGTATATTCTCTGTGACAGGAGGTAATATGACTGTCAATTTTCAGATTGCCATTCAGCAACGGATATATGCATTCCGTAGCGCTTCTGTCATTGTTGCCGGCCCCTAGAATGGCATGACTGAACACGAAGGCATCATAATGCAGGACAGATCCCTTCTGCAGATATGCCGCATGCAGAACATTGGACGGAATAATCAGAATATCCCCTTCTGATACGACATACTTCTCCCCGTTCAGAAAAATCTGTCCCTCTCCTTCCACAATATAGTTCAATTCAACTTCTTCATGCCAATGGGTGGGAACATTCGTATACATTTCCGGCATCCTGCATTCATACAGGCTAAAAGGGATCCGGACTGTGCTGTGTCTCCTATTTTCTTTTGTCTTAGAAAGCATGTAACTTGATTTCATAAAAGTATTATAGTATCAGAAATTAGTAGGATTCAAGTAGAAAAACGGAATATCAAGTAATATGATTGTTACATTGATTCAGCCTTCAGCAGAACTGTTCCTTTTCATGGGTGGGGAGGATGCCCTTTGGCCGGACGGGAAGTCCTGCGCGTAGCCGCAGTCTTCTTTCTGGGGACACGCTCTCGCTCGGCCAAAGGGCATCTTCCCCACCTATGAAAAGGAACGGAGAAATGACTGGGTAGTAATATATAGTTTTCTATAAATAACAATGCAAAAAGAAAGGAGAACACGATGAGATTTGTAAACGATAACGGGGCTCTCGTCTTCTATCACAATGGAGAGATGACCAAAATTGAAGCGTGGGGCCAGGATTCTTTCAGAGTCCGTTCCACCATGTTGGGAAAATTCTCCGGAAATGACTGGGCATTAACAGAAGCCTGTCCCAGAATCACTCCTCAGATCACGGTGGATGAAGAAGATCATTGGGTTGGGGACGGAACCATTGATAATAAGGAAATCGCCACAATTATCAATGGCAGGCTGAAAGCTGTCGTTAATTTTGCCGGGATTATCACCTTCTATAAGGATGATAAAAAGATCCTTCGGGAATATTTCCGCATGTACGACGGTACCCTCTCCAGGGAAAGCAGATGCCTGAAAGTGATTAACCGTGAATGGAAAGGCATCATCGGAGGATCCGAATATTCCCTGAATTTGAAATTTGAAAGCAATGATGGAGAGAAAATTTTCGGAATGGGCCAGTATCAGCAGTCTTATCTGGATCTGAAAGGCTGCGTTCTGGAACTGGCCCAGAGGAATTCTCAGATTTCCGTTCCATTTGCCGTCTCTTCTCTTGGATACGGCTTCCTCTGGAATAATCCGGCTGTTGGACAGGTTACCTTCGGGAAGAATTATACCGAATGGATTGCGAGAGCGACCAGAGAAATGGATTACTGGATCACTGCGGCCGATACGCCCAAAGCGATCCTGGAGAATTATACGTCAGTTACCGGCCGTGCGGAAATGTTTCCGGAGGATCTGATGGGCTTATGGCAATGTAAGTTGCGTTACCGCACACAGGATGAAGTGTTGAACGTGGCGCGCCAGTATCAGAAAGAGGGAATTCAAATCGATCAGATCGTCATCGATTTCTTTCACTGGACCGTTCAGGGCGACTGGAAATTTGACAGCAAATATTGGCCGGATCCCAAAGCGATGGTGGATGAACTTCATTCCATGGGGATCAAGGTAATTGTTTCCGTATGGCCTTCTGTTGACAGGAAGAGCGAAAACTTCGGCCCCATGATGGAAAGGGGACTTCTCATCAAAACGGAGCGCGGCGCCGCTCAGACTTACGATTATCAGGGAGACTGCGTAGAAATCGATCCCTTCAGTCCAGAGACCAGAAAATATGTGTGGGAAGTCTGCAAAAAAAACTACTATGATTTCGGCATAGATGCTTTCTGGCTGGATAATTCCGAACCCGATTACGGCGTCTACGATTTTGACCACTACCGCTATTGCGACGGCCCTGCGCTGGCCATCAGCAATCAGTATCCGCAGATGTACAGCCGCATCTTCTATGATGAGATGAGCAAGATAGGAAAACGGCCGGTGGTAAATCTGCTTCGCTGCGCCTGGGCAGGTTCCCAGAAATACGGCAACGTGGTCTGGTCCGGAGATGTTCCCAGCACATTTGAAGCCTTTGCAGATCAGCTCCAGTGCGGGCTGAATATGGGTCTCGCTGGAATTCCCTGGTGGACCACCGATATCGGCGGATTTATGACGGATGATGTGAATGATCCGGATTTCAGGCAGCTTCTGATCCGTTGGTATCAGTTTGCCGTATATTCCGCAGTTCTCCGCATGCATGGAGACAGAGGCCCTTATAACATTCCCCCTCTTGATGACCGGGATTGGGGCGGCGGATACCTCCACACGGGTCAGCCCAATGAATTATGGAGTTATGGGGAAGACAATTATGCGATAATGAAGAAGTACTATGATATCCGTATATCCATGCATGATTATATCAAAAAACTCTACGAGGAAGCGCATACGAACGGTTCCCCTCTGATCCGAACCATGTTCTATGAATTTCCGGAAGATGAGAAATGCTGGGAGCTGCAGGATCAGTACATGTTCGGCGATCAATATCTGGTAGCGCCGATCCTTCATCTCAATCAGTTCGAGAGGGAAGTATATCTGCCTGCCGGAGAATGGAAACTCACTTCCACAGGCGAGGTCTATCAGGGAGGCTGTACGGTAAACGTAGCTGCTCCGATCGAATATATGCCGGTCTTTGAGAAACTCTCCTGATATATGCAAAAGGATTGATACGTTTCAGTCGATTTTGATCCAAACAGAAAATGCCGCAGATGCGGCATTTTCTGTTTCATTCGATTTCTTTTATTTGCTTTCCTTCTTCAAATACGCTTATCTGTCCGGACTGTCCCTATCCACATTCGACGGGGAAATTTGTAATAAAGAACATATGTTCTATCTTAGGATTCCTCCGGATAATTGATTTTTCCCTGCAGCCAGATCACACCCTTCAGCCTTCTGCCGACGAGCGGTTCACCAAACAGATCTCCTTCATTCACACAGACGTCAAAATATAATTCATTACAGTTTACACCAATCAGCCATACAGCCTCTCCGGTTCTGCTGTTCTCCACCTTTCGGCATTCTGTGATCTCCCCCAAGATGGAATATTGGTCGCATTCCACTCCATAGGGCATGAAATAAGTATCCACCAGACTGAATACATCTTCTTTCTGGATTTTTTTAGATATCGTGGTATAAGTATCCATGTCTTCCAGCGTAAGGCTCTCTATCGCGTCCTCATCTCCCCGCCTTGCCGCTTCAATGAGTTGATTGCGTGTAATGGCGGACTTTCGGATTTCCTTCTTCTGCTTTTCACTCTTTTTGATCGGCATCATGATGGAAGCCTGGCTGGCCAGCGCCGACAATGTGAGGCTGGTACCTCTGATCGGAAGCTTATCTGCATTTCTGTATTTGATATAGGAAATCATATTCTGCAGATAAAATATCAAGGTTACGCCGACCTTTACATCATCACATACGCCCGCATAGGATTCATCTGCTGCATGCCGTTCCACGCTGATATCTTCCATGGAACTGATCCCGCTTCCTCTCAGATAGGGATAATAATAGTGAAAGATGAACTGATCCCGCTCATCAAATTCACCACATACGGCTATGCCCATATTTTCGGCGAAATCCTTGCAAAACACCGCGAGAATTCCCTCACCATCGTTCTTAAATGTGCTGTAGCGCCTTTCATCCGCATTCATAATCACATCTTTTATCAGCTGCTGGATTTCTCTTGTTGAAGTATAGCTTTTAAATCCCACCGCTTTTAAAAATTTGTGCAAGAATTTCACCTCCCTGTCTCTGTCCTCATCCGGCAGTAACTTTCCTTATCTGATCTCTGTTTTTCCACCCATATAAGGACGAAGTACCTCAGGGATTCTGACCGATCCGTCAGCCTGAAGATTATTCTCCAGAAATGCAATCAGCATTCTCGGGGGAGCAACAACTGTATTATTTAAGGTATGCGCGAAATATTTTCCGTTCTCACCATTCACACGGATTTTCAGCCTTCTTGCCTGAGCATCCCCCAGATTCGAGCAGCTTCCCACCTCAAAATATTTCTTCTGTCTGGGAGACCAGGCTTCCACATCAATGGATTTTACTTTCAGATCCGCTAAATCACCGGAACAGCATTCCAGCGTTCTGACCGGAATATCCATGGAACGGAACAGATCCACCGTATTCTGCCAGAGCTTATCAAACCACATGGGAGACTCTTCCGGCTTGCAGACAACGATCATCTCCTGCTTTTCAAACTGATGAATTCTGTATACGCCTCTCTCTTCAAGGCCATGGGCGCCTTTCTCCTTACGGAAGCAAGGGGAATAGCTGGTCAGCGTCTTCGGCAGTTCTTCTTCCGGGATGATGGTATCGATGAACTTTCCGATCATCGAATGTTCGCTGGTTCCGATCAGATACAGATCTTCCCCTTCGATCTTATACATCATGGCGTCCATTTCGGCAAAGCTCATAACACCCGTTACTACGTTACTTCTAATCATAAAAGGAGGAACACAGTAGGTGAATCCTCTGTCAATCATGAAATCTCTCGCATAAGAGATCACCGCAGAATGCAGTCTGGCGATATCTCCCATCAGATAGTAGAAACCGTTGCCCGCCACTTTTCTAGCACTGTCCAGATCGATCCCATTGAATCTTTCCATGATCTCCGTATGATAAGGAATCTCAAAATCAGGAACAACGGGCTCTCCATATCTGGTAATTTCCACGTTTTCGCTGTCATCTTTGCCGATCGGGACAGAAGGGTCAATGATATTGGGAATGGTCATCATGTCCTTCAGAATCTTTTCCTGAAGTTCTGCCTCTTTCGCCTCAAGTTCTTCCAGTCTCTTGGCTCCGGCAGCCACTTCCGCCTTCTTCGCTTCTGCCTCTTCTTTCTTTCCCTGCTTCATCAGGCTTCCGATTTCTTTGGAAATTCTGTTTCTGCTCGCGCGCAGTTCATCCGCTTCCTGCTGTGTCTTTCTGCTCTCCTTATCCAGTTCGATCACTTCGTCCACCAGGGGAAGCTTCTGATCCTGAAACTTCTTTCTGATATTTTCCTTTACCGCTTCCGGATTCTCCCTCAGAAACTTAATGTCAATCATGCCTTTATCTCCTCTCTATTCTTATATTTCTTTTCATATTTATCATTTTTGTCCTGCTTTATTTAATATCCAATCGCCTTGTCTAAAGCCTGTTTTTCTTCTTCTCCAAGTGTGATCGCGCACTCTCCTTTTTTGACTTCCTTTGTATAGGTATAACAGCCTTCACTGCTCTGTACAGAGTTCAGAATGAATCCATCATCCTTTTCATTCAGAAGGGCCAGGCAAAAGCTTAATTGTCCCCCCATCTGGCTGAAGGCATCATATTTTACAATGCCCAATTTCTGATAGCAATACTCCATTCTTTTCTGGATATCCTTAATTTCTTTTCTGTTTTTCTCCGACTCTTCTTTGATGAAGTCATTGTCCTCATAAAGCCCTTCAATTTCTTTTTCCAGGCTCTTCGCTTCTTTTCCCTTCATAAATTTCGCATATTTTTTCTGCAGCTTGCTCATCTTATTGAATTGAATGATAACCAGAACAAACAGAACAATGATGAGCACAATCAATGCGATCAGCACATAAGCAATATCCAGTCCCCCCAGACCGATGCTTTCCAGCAGTTGACTTGACATAATCCATCTCCTTATTTTTCTTCTGTGAATCCGTTTCTTACGCTTTGGTCATATATTCCAAAAGCCTGTCCAAATCCTCATGGTCATAAAACTCGATTTCAATTTTACCTGAACCGTTCTGTTTAGGGGATATGGATACCTTTCTTCCAAGCGTTTCCTTCAATCTATCTTCTATCTTCTGATAGATGATTTCCAGGCTTTTGTTCTCTTCCTTTTTCTGTGCCTTTTCTGGTTTATGCAGATTCTTTACCAGCTTTTCCACATCCCTGACGCTCATTTTTTCATCGAAAACTTTCTGCGCCACGCTGTACTGCTCTTCCGGATCCTCTATTGCCAACAGGGCCCTGGCGTGTCCTGTTGTCAGCATTTCATTGACCAGCATCTGCTGTACTTCATCACAGAGTTTCAAAAGCCTCATGGAATTCGTGACGGCGGTCCTGCTCTTTGCTACCCTTTCCGCCACTTCATCCTGTTTCAGATGGAACTCTGAAATCAGTCTTTTATACGCCTGAGCTTCTTCAATAGGATTCAGATCTTCCCTTTGAATATTTTCTATCAGGGAAATTTCAACGAGCTCCTGATCCGTCAGATTCTTAATGATGACTGGTATTTCTTTCAGACCCGCCAGTTTCGCTGCTCTCCACCTTCGCTCCCCGGCTATAATTTCATAATGCGTATCCTTATTCTGTACCAGAATTGGCTGCAGTAAACCGAACTGTTTGATGGAATCAGCCAGTTCCATCAGCGCATCTTCATCGAAGTTTTTTCTTGGCTGATCCCTATTCGGTTCAATCATGGTAACCTTTACCATGGTCTCCGATGATTCTTTTTCTTTTTCCTCTTTCTTATTCTTCGTCTCACCGATCGTGTCGGGGATCAAAGAATCCAGTCCCTTTCCCAATCCTCTCGCCGCCATATTTACTTATCCCTTCTTTCAATCACTTCTTTTGCCAGCGCCATATAGCTTTCTGCCCCTGTTGATTTCGGATCGTATAGAGTAATCGGCAGCCCATAGCTGGGCGCTTCCGCCAGCCTGATATTTCTTGGAATGACGGTTTTAAAAATTCTTTGTTTTAAATTCTGTTTCACGTTTTCCACTACCTGCATGGAAAGATTCGTCCTTGAATCATACATGGTGAAAAGAATGCCTTCAATCTGCAGCTTGGGATTCAATCTCTCCCTCACCAGATTCACCGTGTGAATTAATTGACTGAGTCCTTCCAGCGCATAATACTCACATTGAATGGGAACCAAAACTGAATGAGCGGTAGTCATTGCATTCACCGTCAGCATATTGAGAGAAGGAGGGCAGTCAATGATGATATAATCATATTGATCTTTAACCCAATCCACTTCATTTTTTAATATGTACTCTTTTTTATCTACACCGATCAATTCGATCTCCGCAGCGGCCAGATTTACATTAGACGGAAGCACTGTAATATTAGGTATTACTTCCTTAATCAAACAATCCTGTATGCTGCACTCGCCTAATATCAATTCATAGATCGTATATTCCAGATCATTCTTATCAATATTAAACCCGCTTGTCGTATTTCCCTGCGGATCGGTATCGATGACAAGAACCTTTTTCTTGTTAGCCGCAAGAGCAGCTGACAGATTAATGGCAGTTGTTGTTTTCCCTACACCGCCTTTCTGATTGGCAATAGCAATAATTTTTCCCATTCCATAGTCCTTTCCGTTATTGTTCGCCGGCATGCCGGCGGACAGTAACCCATTCATCTCATCTTCTGATTGACAGCAGCGATGAAAGGGCTGAATTCAGGTTATACGCATACCCAGTCAGCAGGTCTGCATATTTCCTTGTGCACTCCTGAACAAGTAACTTCTTTCTTTCTCGTTCTCTTCCGTTTGGTTGAGTACTTTACGATTATATCATTTTTATTTGCTATATTCTATATAAAAATATAGTTTTTACGTTGGTGAACCTTCCCATTGGCAATATCCGGATAATTCCCTTGTATTTTGTCGCTCATGTAGACTGTTCGATCCGTTGCGACAGCGCTGTCCGCTATTTATGGAAGCCATACTTTCACTTTTTAAAAGTCGAAGGAATGTTGTATATTGATGTGAAATTCAGAAAATATGCATGAGTTCTGAAAAGATTATTATAAACGCTTGATAACTCTTATATCAAAATTTTCAAAATTCTATTTTCTATTTATTTCGTATAAAACAGATTTTGAATACTGGATTCAAAAATGTCCGAGCACGAAAATGTTTCACATGAAACATTTATAGTTCATGTCCATATTTATCATTATACCAAATACATTATTCAAAAATAAGATGCTGATCTTATTGGTAATTGCTATATCTATTCTATTACTGTGTTCTGCTTATTTTTTATAAAACCATGATAATTATATTAAGGGCAAAACAAGCAAATATTCTATCTTTTTTATAAACAAATACGTCATTATGTCACTTCAACTTAATTTCTATCATTTCATTTCTATAAAACGTTCCTCTCAAATATCCATGATTTGGTTTTTTACTAATATAAATTCTATTCATAAATTGATTCAATAACATTCTAACATATGTACCTCTGCCAGACTTAAATCTATTCTTCCTATTTTCCAATATTTTAGTCTTTTGTATCACCCGAGTTTGTATAAAGCTAACTTACTCCTAATTTTATTTTCTTATATATAATAAAGCACTATATATGAATGACCTGTTTGCATTTTCACATCAAATAAATGTTTCACATGAAACATTCCAACAAACAAAACTCATAATACATACAGCAAATTAAGAACATATGTTCTAAATACTTTCATATTCCTTTGATCCATAACATATTAAAAACAAAGAAAAAAATTTGCCGTACTACCTATGCAGCCACGAACAACACACTTGTAAGATCAACCTCCTTGTCATATAATAATAGAAAGCAAATTTATGGTTGCCAAGCCTCATCTTTGTATATTGGAGACTAAAATCTGCGCGAAAGCGCACAGACAGGAGCAAAAGTGAAAACAAATCAGCACGTTCACTCTTCCTGATACTGCAGACGGGAGCAAGTATATATGAACAAAAAAGCAGGTACTGTTATTGCCGTTGCTGGAATTGCAACGATCACGATTCATCTCATTAACAGGGCGCAATTTTCAATGAGCACTGTTAAAAATGTGCTCTCCGGCCCAAATAACAATTATTATGAATGGAGATTCGGAAAAATCAGATTCATAAGAAAGGGAAGCGGTTCTCCCCTTCTGCTCCTTCATGATCTGACCATTGGAAGCAGTTCTTATGAGTATCGTGAATTAATCGATTCTCTCTCCCAGAAACATGAAGTATTTGCCATTGACTTATTGGGGTATGGTCTGTCTGACAAACCAAATATTACTTATACCAATTATCTGTATGTTCAATCCGTGATCGACTTCATTAAAAATATCATCGGTAAAAAGACATCCGTCCTGGCCTCTGGAGATTCAGCAGCGATTGCCGTGATGGCCGCTCACAATGATGGTGAAGTGATTGATAAGATCGCACTCATCAGTCCGCAGAGCCTCAATAAAATGAATCAAATTCCAAACAGGCAAACCAAGCTTTTAAAGTTTCTGATCGATACGCCCATTATTGGAACCTTTGTGTATAACATGCTCACCACAAAAGAAGCTTTTAAAAAGAACTTCAGGGAGTCTTTCTACGCATCTCCTTCCCTGATCGAAGATGAACTGGCGGAAGCGTACAACGAAGCTGCACATCTTCCGGACTGCACGGCTAAGTATTCCTTTGCCAGCTATGTGAGCAGGTTCATGAATGCCAACATCATTCATGCCCTTAAGCAAGTGGATCACAGTATCTATTTGATCTACGGAACGCAAAAAGAGGATAATCAGACGATCATTGACAATTATCTGTATTATAATCAATCCATTGAGCGTTTTCCTATCACTGGTACCAGCCAGCTTCCTCATCTTGAGAAACCCAAAGAGGTATTGGAACAGCTGGACATCATTCTGTAAAAGGAGTTGTAAAATCCCAAATAAGTTACTGCCCAGCCCTCCGCATCTGTTCCCCCCCCGGCGCCAGCCTCATCCGGGCCTTCCTCT
>OGPH01000789.1_pt1 | contig 29465 bp, 19 predicted proteins | sample 1552891 | NCBI WGS metagenome assembly OGPH01 (sample SAMEA2580272, study PRJEB22360) | human gut metagenome | biome: human gut; feature: human-associated habitat; material: faeces | place: Denmark | collected 2008/2010 | reverse complement strand
CTAATCGCGGGCGCTCCTGTTTATTTGCTTACTACCGAAATTTCTCGAATCCGGGAAGATACTTGGTCGGTTCGAACTCGACGATCGTATAATCAGCGATCTCATGCCGGAAGAACGGATCTTTCTGCGTAAAGGCTTCGGCTTCCGCACGATTCGCGGCTTTCGAAACGATCACACCGCCCGTACGGGGATTCTGCGGCCCGGTGCAAAGCAATTTGCCCTGAACGAAATAACGGTCGAGAAAAGCCCGATGCTCCGCCAGGTAGCGCTCCACCTCTTCGAGCGGCTTCTTGTAATCGACGATAATCAAAAACATAGTTTTTCAAAGTTTTATGTCGTAAATCTGGATTACACCGACAAGTTTGCCTTGGTCGTCGGTCACCAGCAGCGAATTGATCTTATGCTGGGTCATTTTCTTCTCCGCAGCGATCAGTTTCTCATCGGGCCCGATGGTCTTGGGATTGGGCGTGGCGATGTCCATGGCCCGGATCGAGAAAAACTCCGATTCGCGGCGTTCCATCGCCCGGCGGATATCCCCGTCGGTGACGATCCCCAGCACTTTGTCCCCCTCGCAAATGACGATCAGCCCCAGACCGCCTTTGCTGACGGCGTGGATCATATCCTTGGCCGAACAGTCCGGAGCTACCACGGGCAACCCCTCCTTGTGCATCACATTGCCGACAGTCATCAGCAGACGGCGGCCCAGGCTGCCGCCCGGATGCAGCCGCGCGAAGTCGATGCTCGTGAAATTGCGCAGCTTCATCAGCGCTACGGCCATCGCGTCGCCCATGGCAATCTGTGCCGTAGTCGAAGTGGTAGGCGCCAGGTGCAGGATGCAGGCCTCGTGGCGCACGGCCACGTCGAGGTGCACGTCCGAATTGCGGGCCAACGTCGATTCGGGATTGCCCGTCATCGAAATCAGCTTGTTGCCGTTGGTATGGATAAACGGCACGATCTTGAGGATTTCATCCGTCTCGCCCGAATAAGAGAGCGCCAGCACGGTATCTTCCGGAGAGATCATTCCCAGATCGCCATGAAAAGCCTCGCCCGGATGCAGGAAGAAACTCGGCGTACCGGTGCTCGCCAGCGTCGCGGCGATCTTGCGGCCGATCAGCCCCGATTTTCCCATTCCGGTCACCACGAGCTTGCCCCGGCTGTGCAGGATAAGTTCGACAGCGCACACGAAATCATCGCCCAGCGTCTGTTCGAGATGCTTGAGCGCCAGCGCTTCGGTATGGATCGTCTTTCGGGCCAGCGAGAGGATATCGGCCCGCTTGTCTGCGGTCATATTATAGCAAAGATTTTATTACGTTTTCCAAATCATTCAGATAAAGCATGTTCGGACCGTCACTCAAAGCATGATCGGGATCGGGATGCACCTCGAAGAAGAAACCGTTGGCACCGAACGCCCGGGCTGCCCGGGCCATGGCAGGCACGAACTCGCGGTTACCGCCCGTCTTGCCGCCGGCGGCACCGGGGCGCTGTACGGAATGCGTGCAGTCCATGACGACCGTCGAAGCGATACCGAGCATATCGGGAATGTTGCGGAAATCGACCACCAGGTTGTTGTAGCCGTACATATTGCCACGTTCGGTAAGCCAAACCTCACCGGCACCGGCCTTCATCGCCTTTTCATAAGGGTATCGCATATCTTCACCCGAAAGGAACTGCGCTTTCTTGATATTGACCGTACGTCCCGTACGGGCCGCAGCGACCAACAGATCGGTCTGGCGGCAAAGAAACGCCGGAATCTGGATCACATCGACGACTTCACCGACCGGAGCGGCCTGACAGGATTCGTGAATGTCGGTCAGCAGCCGCAGCCCCCACTTCGCCCGCACGTCCGAAAGCATCTGCAACCCCTTTTCGAGTCCCGGGCCGCGGAACGACGATATGGAGGTGCGGTTGGCCTTGTCGAACGAAGCCTTGAAAATGATTTCGACGCCCAGCCGGCGATTGATGTCCGCCAGCGTCGCAGCGACCGTATCGAGCAATTCCGCCGATTCGATCACGCAGGGACCGGCTATAAAGAGAGGTTTTTTATCCATGATTCTATCGCTTCATTCGTTTCAAAAATTCCTCGGCGGCCGCCAAATCTTCGGGCGTGTCGATGCCGATGGTTTCCACGTCGGAAATACCCACGCCGATCCTGTAGCCGTTCTCCAGCCAGCGCAACTGTTCAAGCGACTCGGCCTTCTCCAGCGAAGATTGCGGCAAGGCCGTCACCTCGGCGAGCACCTTCGTACGAAAGGCATACATACCGATATGTTTATAGAAAGTATGTTTCGCCAGCCACTCCGACCGCTCCACCCCCCGCAGGTAGGGAATCACCGAACGCGAAAAGTAGATCGCCCGCGACTCGCCGTCGAGCACCACTTTCGGCGAATTGGGATTTTCGAGCGCCGCCAGTCCGTCCGACTCGGCAAAGGGCCGCACCAGGGTAGCGATGTCCGTACCCGGCACGTCGAAGCAGCGCATGATCGCCCGAAGCTGTTCCGGACGGATGAAAGGCTCGTCGCCCTGCACGTTGATCACGGCGTCGTACTCCCGGCCGAGCTTTCCATAAGCCTCCCAGCAACGGTCGGTGCCGCTGCGGTGCTCGGCCGAAGTCATCACGGCACGACCGCCGAACTCCTCGACGGCACGCAGGATCCGCTCGTCGTCGGTCGCCACGACCGCATCGGGCAGCACGCCGGTCACCTGTTCATACACCCGGCGGATGACGGGCTTTCCCCCGAGCATCGCCAGCGGCTTGCCCGGGAAGCGGGTCGATGCATAGCGGGCGGGAATGATCGCAACAAACTCCATAACTCGTGACTCTATCTGTTTCAAGTCGCTAAAATACGAAAAAAGCGGGACATTGCGTCCCGCTTTTCAAATTAACACGGATTATTTCTTCTCCTCGAGAGCCAAACGCAACACATCCTCGTTCGTCCGCACGTAGTGGAACGTCAGACCGTCGATGTACTCCGCCTTGATCTCCGAGATGTCCTTGCGGTTGTCTTCCGAAAGGATCAGCTCCTTGATACCGGCACGCTTGGCCGCCAGGATCTTCTCCTTGATACCGCCTACCGGCATTACACGTCCCCGCAGGGTCGTCTCTCCGGTCATGGCGATACGCTCGCGCACCTTGCGCCCCGTATAGGTCGAAACGATCGAGGTAACCATCGTGATACCCGCCGAAGGACCGTCCTTGGGAATGGCTCCCTCCGGTACGTGGATGTTGATGTCGTTCTTCTCGAACATTTCGGGATCGATACCCAGCTCCTTGTGGTGCGCCATCACCCACTCGTGGGCGATCGTCGCCGACTCCTTCATCACCTCGCCCAGGTTACCCGTCAGACTCACCTTGCCCTTGCCCGGGGTCAGCACCGACTCGATGTAGAGGATGTCGCCGCCGACCTCGGTCCAAGCCAGGCCGGTGACTACGCCGACCATATCCCCGACCTCGTACTCTTCGCGCAGGAATTTCGGGATGCCGAGAATCTTCTCGACATCGGCCTGCGTAAGCTCCGGCGTATAAGCCTCCTCGAAAGCGATCTGCTTGGCCCGGTAGCGGGCGATCTTCGCCAGGTGCTTGTCCAGCGAACGGACACCCGACTCGCGGGTATAGCCTGCGATAACCTGCTCGACGACCTCGGGCGTCAGCACCAACTGCCCCTCGGGAATGCCGTGCGCCGCCATCTGCTTGGGCAGCAAGTGGTCGAGGCCGATCCGCACCTTCTCTTCGAGAATGTAGCCCGGAATGTTGATCATCTCCATACGGTCGCGCAGCGCCGGGTTGATGTTGCCGATGTTGTTGGCCGTGGCGATGAAAAGCACTTTCGAAAGGTCGTACTCCGTATCGAGGTAGTTGTCGTGGAACGTCGTATTCTGTTCAGGATCGAGCACTTCGAGCAGCGCACTCGACGGGTCGCCGTGATTGCTTACGGTCACCTTGTCCACCTCGTCGAGGATGATGACCGGATTGGACGACCCGCAGCGTTTGATGGTCTGGATGATCCGGCCCGGCATCGCCCCGATGTAGGTGCGGCGGTGTCCGCGAATTTCAGCCTCGTCGTGCAGACCGCCCAGCGAAATACGGCCGAACTTACGTCCCAGCGCCGCCGCCACGGACTTGCCCAGCGAGGTCTTGCCTACGCCCGGAGGGCCGTACAGACAGAGGATCGGGGATTTCAGGTCGCCTTTCAGCTTGATAACGGCCAGATGCTCCAACAGACGCTCTTTCACTTCGTCCAGCCCGAAATGGTCGTGATCGAGCTGCTCGCGGGCGCATTTCAAATCGAGATTATCCTGCGTCACGTCGTTCCAGGGCAGCTCAAGCATCAGTTGCAGATAGGTAACCTGCACCGAATATTCGGCCACGGCGGGATTGAGCCGTTCGAGCTTGGTGATCTCCTTCTCGAAAAGTTCGGCCACCTCCTTGGGCCAGTTCTTTTTGGACGCCTTCTCGCGTAATCCCTCCAGCTCGCTGTCGGCACCTTCGCCCAGCTCGTCCTGAATCGTGCGCATCTGCTGCTGCAGGTAGTAATCGCGCTGCTGCTTGTCGATCTCCTGCTTGACACGGCTCTGAATCTCGTTCTTCAGCTCGACGAGCTGCTGCTCGCGCACCAGAATCTCCAGCAGCTTGCGGGCACGGGCCAGCAGACCGGGAGATTCCAGCAACGACTGGCGGTCTTCGTCCGAAAGCTCGAGATTCGAACAGATGAAGTTGATGATTCCCCGCTTGGAGTCGATATTCTTGATGGCGAACGCCGCCTCCTTGGGCATGTCCGGCGAAATAGCGATGATACCCAGCGCAATGTCGCGGATCGAATCCACGAGGGCCTCGAACTCCAGGCTCTTTACATCGGGAGAAGAGTCGCGCAACGGCGTCACGCTGGCCTGGAAATAAGGTTCCGTGGAGACATACTCCTTCACCTCGATTTTCTCCAGTCCGTTCAGAATCACCGTCAGGTTACCGTTGGGCATCTCCAGAATCTTGATAATACGGGCCGCAGTGCCGACCTTATACATATCGTCCGGCGCCGGGTCTTCGACTTCGCTTTCGCGTTGCAGCACGGCCCCCAGCAATCCGTTGCGCTCGTTCACTTCGCGCACCAGCCGGATGCTCTTCTCTCGGCCGACCGTAATCGGCGTGATCGCTCCGGGAAACAGCACCGAACTGCGCAAGGTCAATATCGGCAATATTTCGGGCACGTTGACCTCTTCCAACACCTCGTCCCCGCCCGTTACGATGGGAATGACGTGGTGGCGTCCGTCCAGGACGTCCGGCAATGCCTTCAGATCGTCCATGTCGATGTTTTTTATTTTATCCTTCTTACTCATATTTTTCTCTTTTACCGAAAACAGGTGCAGCCCCGTACGTCGAACGGATTTCCTTTCGGAAAATTCCGTTTCTCCCGCCTCCCTACAGTTTCTCCTTTCCTCAATCGGGGAAGTTTTTAAGTACAGCGGGCACCTATTTCTTAAAAAATTTACAGATTTTGCAAAGATAACGATTTTCCTCCTAATTTTATTTCATATTAACAGAATGTTCATAACTTTGCAAATCCTGTACAAATTATAAATATCCCACATAATATGATGCAAATCGCCGACAAATACGCCCCGCAGCAGATCGAATCCAAATGGTACGACTACTGGATGGAGCACCGCCTTTTCCATTCCGAACCCGATGAGCGGGAACCCTACACGATCGTCATCCCGCCACCCAATGTTACGGGCATGCTCCACATGGGACACATGCTCAACAATACGTTGCAGGACGTACTGGTGCGCCGCGCCCGCATGCAGGGCAAGAACGCCTGCTGGGTTCCGGGCACCGACCACGCCTCGATCGCCACGGAAGCCAAGGTGGTGGCCAAGCTCAAGGCCGAGGGGATCGAGAAATCGTCGCTCTCGCGCGAAGAGTTCCTGCGTCATGCCTGGGACTGGAAAGAGAAATACGGCGGCGTGATCCTGCAACAACTGCGCAAGCTGGGCGCCTCGTGCGACTGGGAACGCACCTGCTTCACGATGGACGAAGCTCGTACCGAAAGCGTCCTGCGGGTCTTCTGCGACCTCTACGAAAAGGGGTTGATTTACCGGGGCGTACGCATGGTCAATTGGGACCCGTCGGCCCAGACCGCCCTTTCGGACGAAGAGGTGGTGTTCAAAGAGTCGCACGGCAAGCTCTACTACCTGCGCTACCGGGTCGAAGGCACCGACCGCACGATCATCGTCGCCACGACCCGGCCCGAGACGATCCTCGGCGACACGGCCCTCTGCGTCAATCCCGACGACGAACGCTACGCCTGGCTGCCCGAAGACGCCCGGGTCATCGTCCCGCTGGTGGGCAGGTCGGTACCCGTGATCCGCGATACGTACGTGGACATCGCTTTCGGCACGGGTGCCCTGAAGGTTACTCCGGCGCACGACGTGAACGACTATATGCTCGGTGAAAAATACGGGCTCGAATCGATCGACATCTTCAACGACGACGGCACGATCAACGACAAAGTAGGGCTGTATGCCGGTATGGAGCGCTTCGCCCTGCGCAAACAGATCAAAAAGGATCTCGACGCTGCCGGCCTGCTGGAGAAAACCGAAGACTACACCAATAACGTGGGCTATTCCGAACGTACCGGCGTAGCGATCGAGCCCAAACTCTCGATGCAGTGGTTCCTCTCGATGGAGAAACTCGCCGGTCCGGCGACGCAGGCCGTCTTGGAAAATGAAATCAAGCTCGTTCCCGAAAAATACAAGAACACCTACCGTCACTGGATGGAAAATATCAAGGACTGGTGCATCTCGCGCCAGCTCTGGTGGGGCCAGCGCATTCCGGCCTGGTATCTGCCCCAAGGCGGTTACGTAGTGGCCCTCAACGCAGACGAGGCACTGGAGAAAGCCCGGGCCAAGAGCGGCGACGCCTCGCTGACGCTCGCCGATCTGCGGCAGGATGAGGACGTGCTCGACACCTGGTTCTCGTCGTGGCTGTGGCCCATCTCGGTATTCGACGGCATCCGCCACCCGAACAACAAAGACATCGAATATTACTACCCGACCAACGATCTGGTGACCGGTCCCGACATCATCTTCTTCTGGGTGGCCCGTATGATCATGGCCGGTTACGAATACCGGGGTGAGAAGCCCTTCGGTCACGTCTACTTCACGGGGATCGTGCGCGATAAAATCGGCCGCAAGATGTCCAAACAGCTCGGCAACTCGCCCGATCCGCTCGACCTGATCGCCCAGTTCGGCGCCGACGGCATGCGCGTAGCGATGCTGTTGAGCTCCTCGGCGGGCAACGACGTGATGTTCGACGAGGCTCTCTGCGAACAGGGACGCAATTTCGGCAACAAAATCTGGAATGCCTACCGACTGGTCAACGGCTGGACGATCGACGACACCCTGGCACAAAGCGAAAACAACCGCCTGGCAATCGAATGGTTCCGTCAAGCGCTCGCCAAGACGCTGCGTCAGGTCGAATCGGACTTCGCCTCCTACCGTATCTCGGAAGCCTTCATGAATCTGTATAAACTCTTCTGGGACGACTTCAGCGGCTGGTACCTCGAAATGATCAAACCGGCCTACCAATGCCCGATCGACCGGCCGACGCTGGAAGCCACGTGCGGTTTCTTCGACGACCTGCTGCGTCTGCTACACCCCTTCATGCCGTTCGTCACCGAAGAGATCTGGCAGGACCTGGCACCCCGCAAGGCAGGCGAGTCGATCATGGTCCAGCGCATGCCCGAAGCACGGGAGATAGACGAGGCGCTGCTGGGCCGGTTCGAACTGACGAAAGAGGTCGTAACGGCCGTCCGCAACGTCCGCAAGCAGAAAAACATTCCGCAGAAAGACCCCCTGACGCTCCGGGTGATCGCCGACGAGAACTACCCGGCGGAATACGCTCCCGTCCTGCAGAAAATGGGCAACCTCTCGCAGATCGAAACCACCCGGGAGAAAGATCCTTCGGCCGTCGGATTCCTCGTAAAGACCACGCAATACTTCGTACCGATGGAGGGCATGATCGACATCGAGGCCGAACGCAAAAAACTCGCAGGCGAACTGGAATACCTCGAAGGATTCCTCGCCAGCGTGCAAAAAAAGCTCTCGAACGAAAGATTCGTTTCGTCGGCTCCCGAGAAAGTCGTGGCCAACGAACGGACCAAACAGGCCGACGCCGAAGCCAAGATCGCCGCGCTTCGGGAACAACTGGCGGCCTTGAAATAACTCATCACGAAACATTCAACTCCTCTCTCCGGCTTACAACAGCAGAGAGAGGAGTTTATACCCGACTATGCCGGAAATCACCATCTATACCGACGGCTCGGCCCTGGGCAATCCCGGTCCGGGTGGTTACGGAGCGGTCCTGATATCGGGACGGTTCCGCAAGGAGGTGTCGCAGGGTTACCGCCTGACGACCAACAACCGCATGGAGCTGCTGGCCGTCTGCGTAGCCCTCGAAATGCTGAAGTTCGAGGGCAGCGACGTGACGATCTACTCCGATTCGAAATACGTGGTCGATGCCGTGGAGAAACGCTGGGTATTCGGCTGGGAGAAGAAAGGGTTCGCCGGCAAGAAGAACCCCGATCTCTGGACTCGCTTCCTGCGCTCCTACCGCCGTCACAACGTCCGTTTCGTCTGGGTCAAGGGTCATGCCGATACGGTCGAAAACAACCGCTGCGACCAACTGGCCGTAGCCGCAGCCAACGACAGGGCGCACCTGCTGGAAGATACCGGATATGTTCCGGGCAATGGAGAGTAAGCCATATAATAGCATAAAAAACCCCGAAACACGACGAAATATCCCGGGACTTTCTTAAAAACTATCCGGTCACACGGCCGTCCGAACTCGGAACGGCATTCCTCCACTCACCTCCTGCCCCTATCTCTTTAACTTACTTCCGCACATAAGCTCGCTCGATCTCCGCGATATAGACCTCGTGATAATCGTGCTGGGGATACCATTTCGTATCGCACCTGCGATCGACGAACTCTTCGGGCCGGATCTTTCCGACATAGAGCTTGCGGCATTGCAGGATCAGGCGTGCTTCGGCCGGCGCAGGCACTCCGTCGTCCGTACAGGCGACCGTCAGTCCGGCATTGCGGATCTTATCCTCCGTACGGCCGGTACGACTGCCGCAATATTCGAGAGCCGCATGGTACTCAGGTGAGAAAAACGAGAGGGTCACCCGCTCCTCGCGATCGACGAATTCCCGCGTATAACGCTGCGGACGTATCACGAACTGTGCCACAGGACGTCCCCAGATGAAGCCGATCATACCCCAACTGGCGGTCATCGCATTGCAACTTTCTCCGTTCCCGGCCGTGATGAGCATCCACTCCCGGCCGATGGCCCGGATAAAATTATCGGTAATTTCAGCGGGATCGATCTGTTTGAAATTTTCCATAATCTATTTGTTCCTTTTTGTGATTCCAACCTGTTACAAAAATAACATTCTTTTCCTAAAATCGGATCGCCGGATTGCACATCCTGATTAATTTGCTATATTTGCCCCTACTTTACCCCGAAACAATAACCGATCCGGAATCTATGTTCAAAACATACATGCGCCTGCTGGGATTCGTCAGCCCGATCTCGAAATACGCCGTTCCCTACTTCTTTTACGCGCTGCTGTACGCCCTGTTCAACACGCTCACCTACGCCATGATCCTCCCGATCATGGACACGTTGTTCGACGACAAGAACTCCTATGTCTTCCAACCCGTTTACGACTTTCCCGTGCACGGGCTCTCGTTCTCGGATATCGACGCCTCGCAGATGTTGAGCTACGTCTATACGCAACTGTTCGGGACGGATTTCACGATGTCGAAAATGCTTCTCCTGCTCGCCTGCGGTACGATCGTAATGAACCTGTTGAGCAATTTCTTCCGCTACATGAGCGCCTGGACGGTCGAAAACATGCGCGTCAGATCGCTGCAACGCATGCGCAACGATCTGTTCAACAAAATAATGGGGATGAACGCCGGATATTTCAGCGATCAGCGCAAGGGCGATCTCATGTCGCGCATCACGCAGGATGTCATGGTGGTTCAATACTGCATCACCAACACGCTGCAAGTCGCCTTCCGCGATCCGCTGCTTATTATCGGTTACGTGATCTACATGCTCCTCGTATCGTGGCAGTTGTCCCTGTTCGCCATCCTGTTCCTGCCCGTAGTGGCGCTCATTATCGGACGGATCGTCAAAAAACTGCGCCACCCGGCCCTCAAAGGGCAGGAACGCATGGGCGACATGGTAAGCGTGCTCGACGAATCGCTTTCAGGCATCAAGGTCATCAAAAGTTACAACGCCACCGACTATATCCGCCGCAAATTCTCCGAGTTCAACGCCGAATTTTCGCGCCTGATGCTCTCGATGGCCCGCCGTCAGCAACTAGCCTCGCCGATGAGCGAATTCCTCGGCCTGACGGCCGTCGCGGTACTGATCGTCTTCGGCGGTTCGCTCGTCATGAACGGATCGCTTTCGGCCGGCGGATTCGTCGGCTTCATCGCCGTATTCTCGCAGATCACCCGCCCCGTGCGCTCGTTCATCGACCAGTTCGCCAACATCAATCAGGGTATCGCCGCAGGCGAGCGCATCTTCGACGTGCTCGATTCCGAACCGGAAATCCAGGACAAGCCCGACGCCAAGACGTTGGACGGCCTGCACGAGAAGATCGAATTCCGCAATGTACACTTCTCCTACGACGGCAGCCGGGAGGTGATCGACGGCATCTCGTTCGACATCCGGCGAGGAGAAACAGTGGCTCTGGTCGGTCCTTCGGGCGGCGGCAAATCGACCCTCAGCGAGCTGATCCCCCGCTTCTACGACACTACGGGCGGCGACATCCTGATCGACGGGGTTTCGATCCGCGACTACACGCAGGAGAGCCTGCGTGCCCACATGAGCATCGTTGCGCAAGATACCGTGCTGTTCAACGACACCATCGAAAACAACATCGCCATGGGACGCCGGGGAGCGACGCACGAAGAGATCGTCGCTGCGGCCAAAATCGCCAACGCCCACGACTTCATCATGGAGTGTCCGTCGGGCTACGACACCAACATCGGCGACCGGGGCGCCAAACTCTCGGGCGGTCAGCGCCAGCGCCTGAGCATCGCCCGAGCCGTACTCAAGAATCCCGAAATCCTGATCCTCGACGAAGCGACTTCGGCCCTCGACACCGAGAGCGAAAAACTTGTGCAGGACGCCCTTAACTCCCTGTTGCAAGGCCGCACATCGATCGTGATCGCCCACCGCCTCTCGACCATCCACAACGCCAACAAAATCATCGTCATCGAACGGGGTCGGATCGCGGAACAGGGCACACACTCGGAGTTGATGGCCAAAAACGGCATCTACGCCAAGTTGATCGAGATGCAGAGCTTCGACTAAAAGCCGATTCCCATGACCGAAAAGGAGAAAATGCAGGCCGGAGAGTGGTTTTCCCCAAATGACGAGGAACTCGTACGCGATCGTGCCAGGGCCCGCCACCTCACCCATCGGCTCAACGTCGCGCTCAAAGACAAGGACGCGACCTATCTGGCAACGCTCCGGGAACTCTGTCCGAGGGTCGAAGCCATGATCCGCGCCCCTTTCCACTGCGATTACGGATACAATATCTCCATCGGCAAAGGGTCCTACGTCAATTTCAACTGCGTTTTTCTCGACCTCGGGCCGATTCGCCTGGGACAACGCTGCCTGATAGGTCCCGGCGTACAACTTCTGACGGCCGTGCATCCGATGAACGCTGCGGAACGGGCTACGGGCAAAGAAAAGGGAGCGGGCATCGAAATCGGCGACGACTGCTGGCTGGGCGGCGGCGTGATCGTCTGTCCGGGCGTCAAGATAGGCTGCCGCTGCGTCATCGGCGCCGGCAGCGTGGTCACGCATGACATTCCCGACGATTCGGTCGCTGCCGGCAACCCGGCCCGCGTTATCCGCACCGCAACCGACGAATAAATCCACTACTTCCAAAAATCTTTCGAGGAAATCGTGCAACGGCTTCCTCCACAACTCGTTGCCCCTCGATAAAAAACTGTTTCCGGGGATTTATTTATTCATATTTTTTCGTAACTTTGCATGTTGGTAAAATCCGCCGCCGGCTTCCCGCACGAAACAGGCGGCACACAGCGAATTCCGGCGCTGCCGAATACGACAAAGACAGGTAACAGCTCCGCATTCGGGGCTGTCCGGCGGAATCGGGCCGGATCGGATTCTGCCAGCCCATGAAAACGACGATTGAAAACAACAGGATATGAAGTTCAAAGAATATAAAGGCCTCGATCTGCCGGGGTTGGCCGCCGACGTACTGAAAGAGTGGGACGCACAGGACACGTTCCACAAAAGCATCTCCACCCGCGAGGGTCATCCCACCTTCGTCTTTTACGAAGGACCTCCCTCAGCCAACGGCACGCCGGGCATCCATCACGTCATGGCCCGCACGATCAAGGATATCTTCTGCCGTTACAAGACGCAGCAAGGTTACCTCGTTCACCGCAAGGCCGGATGGGACACGCACGGACTGCCTGTAGAGTTAGGCGTCGAAAAGAAACTCGGCATCACCAAGGAGGACATCGGGCGCACAATCTCCATAGAGGAGTACAACCGCGCCTGCCGCGAGGCGGTGATGGAGTACACGGGCCTGTGGGAAGAACTCACGCGCAAAATGGGTTATTGGGTCAATATGGACGACCCCTACATCACTTACGACAACAAATACATCGAAACCCTCTGGTGGCTTCTGAAACAGCTCTTCGACAAGGGGCTACTCTACAAAGGTTACACCATCCAGCCCTACTCGCCGGCCGCCGGCACGGGACTTTCGACCCACGAGCTGAACCAGCCGGGCTGCTACCGCGACGTGAAGGATACCACCTGCACGGCGCAGTTCAAAATCATCCGCGACGAGCGGAGCGAAAAACTCTTCGACGGAGCCGAAGGCGATCTCTACTTCCTGGCTTGGACCACCACGCCCTGGACACTGCCGTCGAATACCGCGCTGGCCGTAGGCCCCGAAATCGAATACGTGCGCGTCAAATGCCGCAATCCCTATACGGATGCCCCCCAGACTGTCATCCTGGCCAAAGAACTGCTGGGGTCGTATTTTACCCCCAAGATGGAGGGCAAGTTCGAAATCTCTCCGGTCACCTACAAGGGTCCGGACTTCGAAGGCATCCGCTACGAACAGCTCATCCCCTGGGTGAAGCCTGCGGGCGATGCGTTCCGCGTCATCCTGGGCGACTACGTGACCACCTCCGACGGTACGGGTATCGTGCATATCGCCCCGACGTTCGGTGCGGACGACGACCGCGTGGCCCGCGCCGCAGGCATCGCCCCGCTGTTTATGGTCGATAAGGCGGGCAAGAATCAGCCGATGGTCGATCGCAAGGGACGGTTCTTCCTGCTCGAAGAGCTCGACCCGACCTTCATACGCGACAACGTCGATACAGCGGCCTATTCCCAATGGGCGGGCCGTTACGTGAAAAACGCCTACGACGATTCGCTCGCCGCCGACGCGCCGACGCTCGACGTCGATCTCTCAGTGATGCTCAAGGCCGAGAACAAGGTTTTCAAGATCGAAAAGCACACCCACTCCTACCCCCACTGCTGGCGTACGGACAAACCGGTGCTCTACTACCCGCTCGACTCCTGGTTCATCCGAACTACGGCGCTGCGCGACCGGATGATCGAACTCAACAAGACGATCCGCTGGAAGCCGGAATCGACCGGAACGGGACGCTTCGGCAAGTGGCTCGAAGGTCTGGTGGACTGGAACCTCTCGCGCTCGCGCTTCTGGGGCACGCCGCTGCCGATCTGGGCTACGGAGGATTACTCGGAAATGAAGTGCATCGGCTCGGTCGAAGAGCTCGTCGCCGAAATCGAAAAATCCGTCGCGGCAAGTCTGATGAAGGAGAATCCCTACAAGAACTTCAAGCCGGGCGACCTCTCCAAAGAGAACTACTCGACCGACCGGATCGACCTGCACCGTCCTTACGTGGACAATATCGTGCTGGTTTCGTCCAAAGGCGAACCGATGCGGCGCGAACCGGATCTGATCGACGTGTGGTTCGACTCGGGCGCCATGCCTTATGCCCAGCTACACTACCCCTTCGAGCACGGCGGCGACTACTTCAAGAGCGTCTATCCGGCCGATTTCATCGCCGAAGGCGTCGATCAGACGCGCGGATGGTTCTTCACGCTGCACGCCATCGCCACGATGCTCTTCGACTCGGTAGCTTTCAAGAACATCATTTCGAACGGCCTGGTGCTCGACAAGAACGGCAACAAAATGTCCAAACGCCTGGGCAATGCCGTGGATCCCTTCGAAATACTTTCGACCTACGGCGCCGACGCGACGCGTTGGTACATGATCTCCAACTCGCAGCCCTGGGACAACCTCAAGTTCGACCGGGACGGCGTGGACGAAGTGCGCCGCAAGTTCTTCGGCACGCTCTACAATACCTACTCGTTCTTCGCCCTCTACGCCAATGTGGACGGTTTTACGGGACAGGAGCCGGAAGTTCCGATGAGCGAACGCCCGGAGATCGACCGCTGGATCATCTCCCTGCTCAATACGCTGGTCCGGAACGTCACCGAATCGCTCGAGAATTACGATCCGACGCCGGCGGCCCGTATGATCCAGGAATTCGTATGCGAAAACCTGTCGAACTGGTACGTGCGCCTCAACCGCAAGCGGTTCTGGGGCGGCGGTCTGACACGCGACAAACTGGCGGCCTACCAGACGCTCTACACCTGTCTGGAAACCGTTTCGATGCTCTCCGCACCGTTCGCGCCGTTCATCTCCGACCGTATCTTCCGCGATCTGAACGCCGTAAGCGGTCGCCACACGGACGAGTCGGTACATCTTTCGACCTTCCCCGTCTGCGACTCCTCGCTCATCGACGGTGAATTGGAGCAGATGATGTCTATGGCCCAACAGGTTTCGTCGATGGTACTGGCCCTGCGCCGCAAGGTGAACATCAAAGTCCGCCAGCCGCTCACGAAGATACTCATTCCGGTCCTCGACGCCGACACCGCACGCCGCATCGAAGCCGTCAAGGGGCTCATTATGAGCGAAGTGAATGTCAAGGAAATAGAACTGATCGAAAATACGACGGGACTCATCACCAAGCGCATCAAGCCCAACTTCAAGACCCTCGGTCCCAAATACGGCAAACAGATGAAGCAGATCGCAGCTCTCGTAGCCGGGTTCTCACAGGATCAGATAGCCGCGATCGAAGCATCGGCGGAAACCCTGCTGGACGTGGACGGCGAAAAAATCACCGTCACCCCTGCCGATTTCGAAATCACCTCGGAAGATATGCCGGGCTGGCTCGTAGCTACGGAGGGCAAGCTGACCGTAGCCCTCGATATCACGATCACCGACGACCTGCGTGCCGAAGGTATCGCCCGCGAGTTGATCAACCGTATCCAGAACATCCGCAAGGATTCGGGCTTCGAGGTGACGGACAAAATCCGTGTGGAGATCGAACAGCAGGAGTTCGTCCTTCCCGCGCTCAAATCCTTCGCCGACTACATCGCCTCGCAGACGCTGGCTGTCGAAATCGAAGGAGTGCCTTCTCCCAGCGGCGAATTCGTCGTGGAGTCGGAGGTAGATGAGCAACCGGTCCGTATCGCGGTGACCAAAATTTGACCAAAAAAGGAGAACCTGCACGTTTCCGGCAAAAAATTTGGAAGTAACGGGAATATTGTTTAATTTAGTATAACATTATTACAAATAAAATATTGAAACTATGGCAGAAGCAGAAAAAACCCGATACAGTGACGCCGAATTGGAAGAGTTCAAACAGCTCATTCTCAAAAAACTGGAAACAGCACGTGCGGATTACGAACTCCTGCGCGCCACGATAACCCACACCGCATCGAACGATACGGAGGATACCTCGCCGACGTTCAAGGTGCTGGAGGAGGGAGCCACTACGCTCTCCAAAGAGGAGAGCGGCCGCTTGGCAGCCCATCAAATGAAATTCATCCGCAACCTCGAAATGGCACTCGTACGCATCGAGAACAAGACATACGGCATCTGCAAAACCACCGGCAAGCTGATCCCCAAGGAGCGGCTGATGAAAGTGCCTCACGCAACCGAGTGCATCGAGGCCAAAGAAGGACGGATTCACTAAAGGATTCACCCTCCGAACGAATGTTCTTTTCGTATGGTATGAAAAGAATCCGTTCGCCACGACCGGAGATAAAAATAGGAGCGTCCCCGTCAGGACGCTCCTATTTTTATAAAAAACATCCCGCAACTAAGTGCGGCTGCAGGATGCTTCCCTGACGGAACAATAACACTTATGAATTGGAACTTCTCTATATTCATTCGCCGGCCACGCCGCTCCGATTTTTTTTCGTCGTGATCTCGATCACCCCTTCCGCTCCCTTCTCGCCATAACGTTCGACCCCCTGCTCTCCTTTCAATACCGTCATCGCGTCGATTCGGGAGGGATCCAGTTGCGAAAGGCGATCGGCAGAAATTTCCTCGCCATCCAATACTATTAAACCGACCTGCTTCAGAGAACGACCGTTATCAACAACTGAAACCGAATCCGAATCCGCTCCGGTCGTATAGGTCAACGTAACGGTTTCCTCCAAAGGCTGCGCCGACGTGGCAATCGATTTAGACACGGAAATCGACTTTGACACAGAAGTGCGCCCCGAGGAGGCGCCGGAAGGCTCCCTGACAACTGTCATCTTATTAGGCGTTTTGCCCGACGCATTCGACGAATAAACCGCCAAAGTCGTACGTTCTCCGGATTCATTCGTCGTAAACTCGATCACACCGTCCCGCGCCCGCTCGCCATAACGGTCCAGCAATTCGAACCCGGGTTGCAGAATCCGAACCCACAGAACCTTCCCCGCATCGATCGACTTCAAATAGTCATCATCGACCTGCCGGCCGTTGATCAACACAAGCGGTCGGGCTCCATTGAGCGGACGGATCGTAAATCCGTTTCCCGTATCCTTGATCCGATAAAGACCGGGACCTTCCTGGAAAGAGTTTCCACGCTCGAAACTACACTCCAGACGGTCGAACTGCCGGGCACCTTCAGTCGTCGTCACATAAACCACGCCATCCGCCGCCGCCTCGCCGTAACGTCCGACAGCCCATTCGTCCTTCAAGACCGACATCGATTCGATTTCCGCTTCATTCAAAGCCTTTACCTCGGCAGCTGCGACCCTTCTGCCATCGAGCAGGAAGAGCATCGAACTCAAATCGTGACCGGAAACCACGAACGAATCGTTCGGTGCAGCAACTTCGGAAATCCGCACCTTGCCCTGCCCGTCCACCGGAGTATTACCGGTCTGAACCGTACCGAACGACGGTCCCTCCGGTACGGATGCGACGACAGATTCACCTGCACCGGACTTCCGGGCCTCTTTTTCGGCCTGTTTCGCAGCATCACGAGTCGTCACAAGAATCGCTCCGACACGGGCGGCATCCCCGTAACGCTCGACTAATGCCGGGTCACGGAATACATCCTCCCAGGAAAAAATCTGTATGGTTTCGATCTTGCGGGCAGGAATCTTCTCCAGATCGGTGATGGACCCCACACGCCCGTCCACAGCTACCAACGGCAGCATTCCGGGACGTACTCCCTGCACGTTCCGCAATTTCAATCCGCTCACCTTATAGGTATTTTTACCATCCACCGATCGGAAACTACCCTTCAGATAACGCATCGGATTGTTGTATTTATCATAAACGGTCACCTCGAAATCATCCTCGCGTGAAGCCGTTTTGGAAACGACCTCGATCACCCCGTTCCGGGCCGATACGCCGTATCTGGCGACCGTCGCTTCGTCCGGCTCGGTTACGATCCGAACGGTTTCTATATCGCGAACGATACCGGGAGTCCTGAAAAGGAAGATATTCGACACCTTGCCATTCCATAGTACCAACGGCCGGAATTCGAACGGCATCGAATTGCTCAACTCGATCCGCCGCACCCGGTAAGTATCGGGCACACCCGTCGGTTCGAAATCGCCCGTAATATAGTGATACAAATCGGAAGGCTTCTGTTTCTCTTCGATTGTCACACGTTCCGACTCCGGACGACTCGTATAGACGATCGCACCGTAACGACCCCGATCGCCGTAGCGTCTGCGTGCCTCGCCGGAGGTCATTTGGGTCGCCGTGGCGATACTCGAAGGGGACATCGCGCCCAACTGTCTGTAATCGATCTCCTCACCGTCAAGCAGATACAAGCCCTCGTCCGACAGATCAATCCAGAAAGGAATGAGGGCAGCCCCATCGCTCACCTCGACAGTCACCCACTCTTCCGCACCATCGACCGATTTATACCCGAGTCGTTCGAGTTTCCCCGCATCAGCAGTCAGCAACTTGGCAAACTCCTCTTTCATGTACGCATCGCGGCGGGCGACAAACTGTTCTGGCAACTCATCCCCTTCCCACACCAGATAAAGCTCCAAATCCTCCGGATCCCACAGCGATGGATCGGCCGGACTCCAAGACTCCGTATAAGGATAGGTCTGAACCCTGATTGACAACACTCCGTTCGCCGCCCGCGTACCGTATCCCTTCAGTGCCTCCGGCCCTTTGACCATCCAGGCACCAATCATCTTCTGTTCCGGCAGCCCCAAATAAGTATCCAGCGTTTCAGCCGACAATTCGTCGATCCCGTCCATTATCAGAGGCGGATGTTTCGGATCGAAGCGGAAATCTGCCGGATCGCCATAAACCGCATACACTACCGGTTCATCGGATACGGGCAGGTGGGTCAGAGCAAGCGACTCTTTCAAATGAAATTCCAAGGCAATGTCCGTTTCCATCGGAATTCCGAAGCGGCTACCGACTGATTTTACTTTCTGATCCGTATCCCCTCCAACAAGGTAACAAACGATCGGCTTCTCCGTAACGATCGTAAAGCGGCCCTCCGCGTCGGTCACAACCCGCCGGCCGCCGCTGCAAATAAACTCATAACCGGCCCAAGGCTTATCGTCCCGGCCAAATACGCGTCCGGTAAAGGTGTGCGCCCCCGATTCTGCCGTTTGCTTTTCAAGAGCGGTACGCTCGAGATTAGCCAGCAATTCGGCCATGGAGCCTTCGACCGGTGGCATTCCCCCTTCCGGTGTACCGACCATACGGCCGTCCGCACCAGCAGGAAGAGGCATTTCACCGTTTCCGGAATTTTTCGTAGTTTTGTCCTCCGGAAGGACATAGGAGGTCTGTGCGAAAGTGCCGAGCGCCAGGCACGCAAGCGGCAGGACATAGAGCGCCTTGGCCCTGGCCCACCTCGATGATCGTTTACGCAACATCATGGTAATTCGGTTTTTAAGGTTACTATGATTAAGGCTGTTGGCAATTGAGTACCACCTCCCGCCAACGGCCTTTTTTATCAACAGCATCTGATAATCTTTCGCATCGACCCCGCAGCGGAGCACCTGCTCGTCGGCCTCGTACTCGTGCACGGCACGCAGTTCCACACGCAACAGCCACATCGCGGGGTTGAACCACTGCAAACACCCCAGCAAATCGACCAGCAGCAGGTCCCACGAATGGCCCAACCGCTGATGCGCCTGTTCATGCACGAGGATCGTTCCTCCGCCGCAGGCATAATCCTCCTCGGACATCACCACGTATTTCATCCAACTGAACGGAGCTCGAATCCGGTTCGACAACACCAATACGCTCCCGTTTCCGAGCGGTATGCGCCGGCCGCGGCGCGTCATTCGCACAACCCGCACGATGTTGCATACGGTCCATCCCAACGTCGCAAACATCCCTGCAAAATAGATGATTCCGAGCAAAAAGCCCCAGTCGAACGGTTCGGGAGCAGGCTCCGGCTCCTCTATTATCATCAGGTCCCGGGTATCGTCGGGGATTCGGTTTTCGAATACCATGTCCCGCCGGAAATAACTTTCCGGAATCACGTCGATCCCAGCGGTGGATACCCCGGGCAACTCCTTCTCGACGGTAATTACGCACAAAGGCAGCAAAAACGACAGCAGCAACACTCCGCACAACAACACCCTGTTCATCCGATGCAGCGTATCGCGGCTCAACAACAACTTGTAAAACAGGTAAAAAACCGCCAGGCATCCCGCAGCCTTCAGACTGTAAAGCAGAAAGGTCGGCATAGGACTATCGTTTTTCGGTTTGACTTTCGATTTGCCGGATCAGGTCGCGCAGATCGTCCACGGAGATTTTCTCCTCCCGTACGAGCGACGAAACCACCCCGAGGTAGGAATTGTCGAAATACTTGCTCACCACGCCCTTCAGCGTCTTGCGGCTGAACTCCTCCTCGCTGACGAGCGGATAATACTGGTAGGTGCCGCCATAGGCTTTGTGTCCGACGTACCCTTTCGCCTCGAGGCCACGCACCATCGTCGATAACGTATTGAAATGAGGTTTCGGTTCGGGCCAGAGCGCAACCAGTTCGCGCACGAACAACGGGCCCCGCGTCCAGAAACAACGCATCAGCTCCTCTTCTCTGGGTGTCAGCTTTTCCATAGTCGATGTCGGTTAAAGTCGAACGAAACAGGACCTGCACAAACGGCAGCACAGCTCCGCATTGCCGGCTCCTGCATAAAAATCTTCTGAAACAAAGATAACTAAAAAAATTTCACATACAACTATTTTTTATAGTTTTCAAACTAAAAAATTTAGTTTTGCAGGAGAAACAGAGAGCAACCCGCTGTAAAACAACAAAAAAATAATAGACAAGATAAAAAATTCTTGTCTATTATCAGGATTAAGATATGGAAAAATCTTCCTATTCCTCGTCGCGGTGCAGCTTCTCTACGTAAATGGCATGCTGCATGGCGATACGCTTCGCAACCGAAGGTTTGGTGAAATACTGGCGGCGGCGAAGCTCCTTCAGGACACCCGTACGCTCGTATTTACGTTTGAATTTCTTGAGGGCCTTCTCGATGTTCTCGCCCTCTTTTACCGGCATGATAATCATAATTCGTTGCTTTTTTTATTGTTTTTTACTCTATTTTCCAATGGATCGTGTCTTGTATCGGGGCGGGACTCCATCCGGACGTCGCCGACTCCCCGTTCGGTATGTCTTTCGAGGCTTCTCGTACCGTAAACCGAAGATACGGGGCCAATCGCTCGGCCTCACGCGGGGTTAATATGTGCTCTTCAACCAACTCTTCGACGGTACTCCAACCTCCTTTCAATTGTCTTTTACTAAATAACTTCCTGAATACGGCGGGCGGCAAATAAGGATGCCCCTTGAGCGTACTCGGAGGTGCAAAGTTAATATCAATTTTTCGAATTTTGAAACTATCGCAATAAATTTGTTTCACGATCCGCTCGAAATTGGACTCCGTGACCTGCGGAACCTCGGCCAACTGATCCACGCTGTAAAATCCGCCGAGCCGCTCCCTGTATCGGATAATGGCCATGACGCTCTTCTCACCGATCCCGACCACCGAGCGTAAGGTCGCCGAATCGGCCCCGTTGAGTTCGATCAATCCGGAACGAACGGGCTCCGGTTCCGGAAAAATTACATAAGGCAGCAAGAGATCGGCCACCGAATCGGCGATCATATAGCAAGCCCGAAAACCCGCTTCGTCCCGAAGACCTTCGTAAAGATCCCGATAACGGACAATAGCCTCGGCCTGACGGACGGAAAAACCGAGCGACGCGAGGTAGGATGCGGACACCGTATCGATCCTGAATCGTTCGCGGGGCACGATCCTCCTCGGCTTCCGCGGGAGATACTCCCGATATTCCCGACGCGGAGAAGGTGTCAGCGCATACTCGCGCCCAATCCGAATATAGGGTTCCAGAATGAAATAAACTGAATCGGTCATGCCGTAGCAGGTAGCCACATCCTCGGGGATCCGAAACACTTTGCCCGCTGCGCGGTACTTCAGCAGGCTGACCGCCATGCGGGAGGTGAGCCCCAGCCGCCGCAGATCGGCATACTCCACCGTATTGGGATCGAACTCGAACAGCCTCACGGAGTCCGCCGCAACCGTCGCTTCCATCTCCGCCTCCACCCGGTCGGCGGATACCGCGCTCTCCCGCCGTTCGGCCAGAAGCAGCCCGGCAACGAACACTCCCGCCAGCAGGAGAAACACCACGAGCGCCCGGCGCTCACGCATCTGGAAAAATCCGGCCATCCTCTACCACGCAGCTTTGTCGGACAACAACAACGCCCGGTAACGGTCAGAAGGCGATTCGAGCCGCTCACCCAAACCATACTCCGCCCAACGTTCGTCCACCTTCCGAACGACCTCGGGCAGCGAAGTCACCACATTGGGAAAACGCGAAGGGTTGCCCGCAATGCATGGCCGCTTGCTCCGGGCATCCGCGCACAGCACACCGTCGCGGCACTCCACATCCCGCCGGGGATCGGTATTGGCCGCAGCGAGCCACAGCAGCTCGTCCGGGCGCAGCGTCCGGGCGTGTCCGTCGAAAAGAAAGACATAGCGAATCCCCCGGCACGGATTTCGGGCAAGGAAAGCGGTCAGATCCGGCTTCTGTTCCACCGCATCGTCGGCAAAGAGCAGCAAGGCTCCCCACTTCCCGGCAAGTCCGTCCGCGACCTCGACCAGACCGGGCGTCAGCTCGAACCGCTCCGGAAGCCGAACGGCCTCCGCCGAAGCGGACGGATCGATCTCCGTCAGGTCGAACGCCAGTTTACCGCCGAACCCGGGCGTCGCGGTCGCATGGTCGAGTACGTCGTAAACTCCCTCGCTTACAATCAAATCGCGCGGAAACTCGGCCCGGCGCAACAAGGCGGCCAACCGGTCCGGATCATGCACGTCGCAATCCTCGCCCATAATGACGAGGTATTTATTGAACATCATCTGCCCAGCCCCCCAAAGTCCCTGCGCTACTTTATGGGCTTGCCCCCGGTAGCGTCTGTCGATCGACACCACGGCCAAATTGTGCGCCGTACCGGAAACAGGCATCGTCAGCTCTTTCACTTCGGGCTGTACGGCCAGCCGGATCGGTGCCAGGAAAATTTTCTCGGTGGCTTTGGCGATATAGGCGTCCTCCTGCGGAGGAATGCCCACCAGCGTCGCAGGATAAACGGCATCGCGCCGCCGCGTGACGGCCGTCACATGGAAGCGGGGATATTCATCGGTCAGCGAGTAAAAACCCGTATGGTCGCCGAAAGGCCCTTCCACCGTCTTCGGCTCCGACGGATCGACATACCCTTCGATCACGAAATCGCAGTCGGCCGGAACATAAATATCGTTGGTGATACATTTCACCAGTTTCACCGGGCGCCGGCGCAGGAACCCTGCCAGCAGGTATTCGTCCATGTTGTCCGGCATCGGAGCCGTAGCAGCATACGTATAAGCCGGATCGCCGCCCAACGCTACCGACACGGGCATTCGCCGCCCGGCACGCCTGTAACCTTCGTAATGACGGGCTCCGGTCTTGTGCAGGTGCCAGTGCATGCCCGTCGTGCGGGCATCGAACAGTTGCAGCCGGTACATACCCACGTTGCGGATTCCCGTTTCGGGATCGAGGGTGTGCACCAGCGGCAGCGTCACGAAGCGTCCGCCGTCGCACGGCCAGCACTTGAGCACCGGCAGCGCATCGAGCGACGCCTCCTCCCCCTGCAGCACGACCTGCTGACATTCGCCCCGCGACGACGAGGTACGCGGCAGCCAGCGCGACATCTCGGCCAGCAAAGGCAGCATCCGCAATTTATCCAGGAGCGAATTTTTCGGCGTGACGGCCTGCTGCAACAAATCATCGAGCCGTCGCGTCAGTTCGTCGAGCGACTCCACGCCGAGCGCCATCGCCATCCGACGGTCGGAACCCATCATATTGGTCAGCACGGGAAACGGCGTCCCCGTCTGCTCGAACAACAGCGCCTTGCCGCCGTCCGGCTGCTTGGACATGCGGTCGGTAATCTCGGCGATCTCATACACCGGATCCACCGGCACGCTCACGCGCTGCAATTCGCCTTCCCGCTCCAGGCGGGCGATAAATTCACTCAGGTTGCGATACATAAATCCTTACATTGATTCTGCTCCGAAGTTTTCGAGGCATACAAAGTTAAAAAATAATCCGGCGAATCCGCCGGATTATCCCGATTATCGTTCCCGCCCGCAGAAGCGGCAAGCCGAAGCAACTACCGCAGGAACAGCAGCTCCCGGTACTTGGGCAGCGGCCACATCTGGTCGTCCACGATCTCCTCCAGGCGATCCACGTGTTTGCGGATCTGGTCGAAATAGACCGCCACCGTATCGTGGTACGCGAGCGCCTTCTCCCGCTGATCCTCGATCTTGTTGGCCACCTTGCGGGCTTCGATCATATCGTGGGTCAGTTGCTGGATCAGAGCCGTATGCTGCTGAATACGTTTGATGAGTTCGACATCGGCCGAAGCGTCGAGCCCCTGTCCGATTTGCGAAATCTTATAGACCTTATCCAGCAGCAGAGCTTCGTAACGCGAAGCGATCGGCACGATGTGGTTCATCGTCAGGTCGCCCAACACGCGGCCTTCGATCTGAATCTTTTTGGTATAGGTTTCCCACTTCACTTCGGTTCGGGCTTCGAGCTCCACCTTCGAGAGTACGCCCATGCGGGCGAACATCTCGACCGACGAAGGATCGAGGTAGCGGTCGAATACACGCGGCGCACAGGTTTCGCAATCGAGCCCCCGGCGTGCCGCTTCGGCCCGCCACTCCTCCGAATAGCCGTTGCCGTCGAAACGGATCGCCCGCGAAGAGCGGATCATACTCTTGAGCTCCTCGTAAATCGCCTTTTCCTTCCTGACTCCGGCCTCGATACGCGCATCCACGCGCTCGCGGAACGCCGTAAACTCGTCCGCCACTGCGGTATTGAGCACGATCATCGCCTCGGCGCAATTGTCCGAAGAACCGACGGCACGCAACTCGAAACGGTTGCCGGTAAACGCGAAAGCCGAAGTGCGGTTGCGGTCGGTATTGTCCCGCAACAAAGCCGGAATATGCGAAATGCCGCTCATCTTGAAGACGTTCTTGGCATTGAAGCGGATCGCCGAATCGCTGCGGCTGGCCTCGAGTTTATCCAGCACGGCCGAAACCTGCGTACCGAGGAAGGTCGAAATAATCGCCGGAGGCGCTTCGTTGGCCCCCAGGCGGTGGGAGTTGGTGGCGCTCATGATAGCCGCCTTCAGCAGGCCGTTATGCTTGTGCACGGCCGAAATCACATTCACCAGGAAGGTAATGAACTGCAAATTCTCCGATGCGGTTTTACCCGGACTGAGCAGATTGACGCCCGTATCGGTTCCCAGCGACCAGTTGTTGTGTTTGCCCGAACCGTTGATTCCCTTGAAAGGTTTTTCATGCAGCAACACCCGGAAATTATGACGGCGGGCAATCTTGTCCATGATGGTCATCAACAACTGGTTGTGGTCGTTGGCCAGGTTGCACTCCTCGTACACCGGAGCCAGCTCGAACTGATTGGGAGCCACCTCGTTGTGACGGGTCTTGACCGGAATGCCCAGCTTCAGGCATTCGTATTCGAGATCGGCCATGAAAGCGATGACCCGCGTGGGGATCGCGCCGAAATAGTGATCTTCCAACTGCTGGTTCTTGGCCGATTCATGCCCCATGAGCGTACGGCCCGTCAGCATCAGGTCGGGACGCACGGCCCAAAGACTTTCGTCCACCAGGAAATATTCCTGCTCCCAACCCAAATACTGAATCACCCGGTTCACCTCCTTGTCGAAATAGCGGCACACCTCGGTCGCAGCCTTGTTCACGGCCGAAATCGACCGCAGCAGAGGCACTTTATAATCGAGCGCCTCGCCCGTATAGGCAATGAAGACGGTCGGAATACAGAGCGTACCGCCCACGATGAAGGCCGGCGAGGTAGGGTCCCACGCCGAATAACCGCGTGCCTCGAACGTATTGCGGATACCGCCGTTCGGAAACGACGAAGCGTCGGGCTCCTGCTGGACAAGTACCTTGCCGGAAAATTCGTCGAGCACACCCCCGCAGCCGTCCGGCTCGGCAAAGGCGTCGTGCTTCTCGGCCGTACCGCCCGTGAGAGGCTGAAACCAATGCGTATAGTGGTCGGCACCGTGGTCGAGCGCCCACTGGCGCATTCCGGCAGCCACGCCGTCGGCGACTTCGAGCGTCAGCGGCGTCCCCCGCTGCATCGTATCGAGCAGTTGGGCATAAACCGTCTTGTTGAGATACCGGCGCATGGCCTCGCGGCCGAATACCTTCGTACCGAAATACTCGGAAGGACTTCCCTCGGGAGCCTTCACTTCGACGGCTTTGTGATTGATGGCCGCCTCCACCATTTTGAATCGGAGCAATGACATGGAATCAATTCGAATTATGAACTCGGAATACCGTAAAACCCGTACATTTCCGCCCGGATGACGGACGGCATCCTTTCTGCGTACAAAGATAAATATTCGACACGACAAAAACGTACAAAAAACCGCATCTCCCAGAAAAAAATCGAATATTTTTCGAAAAAACTAATAAAAAAACAACTTTTCCCGAAAAAACAGCCTGAAAATTCGTCATACCGGTCGATTTCAGACATTATTTTCCGGAAAATAGCATTTTTTCGAAAAATCGTCCCATTCATGATCCGGGCATTTTCAAAACCTCCGCCGGAAAGAGCCTTCGTTGGTACAAACCGGCTATTTTCCGCATTTCTTGCTTACAATCCGGCAATTATTTTATATCTTTACGGGCAGTTTAAAAGCAATTGAACATATTTCAATACTAATCTCTAATTTATTATGGCAACTACCAAACGTGAAAAGTTGTTTACCGAATTTCCGCCGGTTTCGACCGAGCAGTGGGAGGAGGTAATCAAGGCCGACCTCAAAGGTGCGGACTACGAGCGTAAATTGGTGTGGAAAACGCCGGAAGGTTTCAACGTCCGTCCCTACTACCGGGCTGAAAACCTCGCCGGACTGAAGTTCCTCGGCTCCGAAGCCGGGGTTTTCCCCTACGTGCGGGGTACCCGCGCCCACAACCGCTGGAAGATCCACCAGACGGTCATCGTCAATTGCCCCAAGGAGGCGAACGCCATCGCGCTCAAGATCCTCAATGCGGGCGTCGATTCGATCGAATTCCAGATCGTTCCGGAGACCTTCTCTGCAGAAGATCTGAATACGCTGCTCAAGGATATTCACATCCCTGCAGTCGAAATTACCTTCAGCGGCAGTAAAACCGCCCATGTGGCAGAGTTGGTGATCGCAAAGATCGAAAAGGAACAACTGCCTGCGGAAGAGGTGCACATCAATTTCTGCATCGACCCGCTGGTCAAGAAACTGACTTCGAAAGGCAGCTTCTGTTCGGAGAACGGTGCCAAATGTTTCGAAAAGATCGCCGACCTGGTTCGGAAAACCAAAACCTACAAAGGTATCCGCGTAATCACGGTATCGGGCGAAATCTTCAGCAACGCCGGCTCGACGATCGTAGAGGCGCTCGCCTTCTCGCTCGCTGCCGGTCACGACTATCTGGTACGCCTGATGGATATGGGCTTCACGATCGAAGAGGCCGCTAAAAAGATCCGTTTCTCGCAGGCCATCACCTCGAACTACTTCATGGAAATCGCCAAATTGCGTGCAGGCCGTATGTTGTGGGCCAACATCGTGAAAGCCTATAACCCCGCGAAGAACTGTCCCTGCAAGATGTTCACGCACGCCGTGACCTCGACGTGGAACCAGACGGCATACGACCCCTACGTCAATATGCTGCGCGGCACGACCGAAGCGATGTCGGCATCGATCGCCGGCGTACACTCGCTCGAGGTGACTCCCTTCAACAAGGCATACGAAGATCCCAACGAATTTTCGATGCGCATCGCCCGCAACGTCGAACTGCTGCTCAAACACGAGTCGCACTTCGATCAGGTCGTCGATCCGGCCGGCGGTTCGTACTACATCGAAAACCTCACCGACTCGATCGCCAACGAGGCGTGGAAACTCTTCCGCGAAATCGAGGAGAAGGGCGGCTACACCGCAGCCTATGAAAGCGGCTTCATCGTAGAGCGCGTCAAGGCATCGGCCGCAGCCAAGGACAAGAACATCGCAACGCGCCGCGAAATCCTGCTGGGCGCCAACCAATACCCCAACTTTACGGAGGTCGCCGGCAAGGAGCTGACCGAAGCCGCCGTAACCCGCCCCGTGAGCGAAGGCAACACGCTGGCTCCCTATCGTGGCTCCATGGCATTCGAAGCCATGCGTCTGCACGTGGATCGCAGCGGCAAGGCGCCCAAGGCGTTCATGCTGACCTGCGGCAGCTTGGCTATGGCCCGTGCCCGTGCCCAGTTCTCCTGCAACTTCTTCGCATGCGCCGGCATCAAAGTAATCGACAACACGTTCTTCAAGTCGATCGAAGAGGGCGTCAAGGCCGCTCTGGAATCGAAAGCCGAGATCGTCGTAGTCTGCGCATCGGACGACGACTACGCAGAGGCGGCTCCTAAAGTGAAAGAGCTGCTCGGCGACAAGGCGATCCTCGTGGTTGCGGGCGCTCCGGCATGTATGCCCGAACTGGAAGCCCAGGGCATCAAGAATTTCATCAGCATCCGCGACAACGTGCTCGAAACTCTTCACTACTACCTGAAGGAATTGGGCATCTAAACAGGGATTAATCATGAGAGCCAAATTTTCAGACCTGACATATACGAACAGCGCCGCCGGAAAGTCCTGCGACGCGAAGGAAGGCGCCGAAGCGCAGCCTTGGATGACCCCCGAGCACATCGCCGTGAAGGGGACCTACACCGCCTCGGACCTCGAGGGCATGGAACACCTGAACTACGCCGCCGGCATCGCTCCGTTCCTGCGCGGCCCGTACAGCACGATGTACGTGATGCGCCCGTGGACGATCCGTCAGTACGCCGGTTTCTCGACCGCCGAGGAGTCGAACGCGTTTTACCGCCGCAACCTCGCTTCGGGACAGAAGGGACTGTCCGTAGCGTTCGACCTGGCCACGCACCGCGGCTACGACGCCGACCATCCGCGCGTCGTGGGCGACGTGGGCAAAGCGGGCGTGTCGATCTGCTCGGTCGAGGATATGAAAGTGCTGTTCGACGGCATTCCGCTCGACAAGATGTCCGTCTCGATGACCGTCATGGGGATGTCCAGCTCTCCGGCGAGCCGCCGGGCGTCCGCCAGCTCAAAGGCCGGCTGGAAGGCGGTCTTCATATAGTACGCATGCACATCGCACCCATAGGTTTTGGCTGCCCACAGCAGGAACGCCGAGTCCGTCCCGCCGGAAAAGGCGACGGCCGCCCGCGGATGCGCGTGAAAGAATTGTAAAAGCTCCTTTCGATAAAAAAAGAAGGCACCCGCTTTCTCCTGAAAGCAGATACCTTCCTGGTATCGATGTTGTTGCATGGTGCAATGCCCCTTCCCAAAAAAGAAGCGGCAAATGGTTGCGCTGGCCCAAAATCCGGCTTCGGCCGGTTTCCCCGGCTTCTTGCCGGGCGGTTTCGCAGGAACCAGCTTGTCTAGTTTACCATCTGGAGTGGACTCCATGTCAAGAGGGAAATGGCCCCGGACAA